>Ga0209232_1002060_pt1 | contig 10253 bp, 10 predicted proteins | sample ETNvirenome_2_60_FD_184066 | JGI IMG/M metagenome (GOLD analysis project Ga0209232, IMG submission 184066) | Marine viral communities from the Pacific Ocean - ETNP_2_60 (SPAdes) (version 2) | ecosystem: Environmental > Aquatic > Marine > Oceanic | place: Pacific Ocean | collected 2013-06-22
AATATCAGTGATCGTAAGTTCAGCGATAAAGAACTTGAGGTGCTTCGTGATCCCTTCCGATCGGACGCAGTTAAAGAGTTGTCTCAGACAAATCCAAATATATTTCAAGATTTGTTAAATGAACTTAATCGTGCTGCTGTAGATAATGACAGAGTAGCCGATTATTTAGATCGTGCGTCAGCGATGAATGAAATGACGAAAGGTGGTGATGCTGCTGGCAACATTGTCGAAACGCTCCATCTCTTGCGCGACGAACTCAAAAAATACAATCCCGAGAACTTTGACGAAAGCCGTAAGGCTCTTGACGAAGCAACGAAAGCATTTAATGACGTAAAGTCAGAGTTGAATGCTGCGGAAACCGCTCTGGAACAACTTGAACAGACGGTGCCAAAGTACGTGCCTCGTTCAGATCTTGGTTACGATGAGTACGTAGCTGCTGTTAGAGAATGGAATCGGACCAACCGCGCTCAAAGGAGGGCTCTAAAGAAAGAGATTGAGCGAATCACGGGTGATTCTTACTTTAATTATTTAAATAGCGGTCGCTCATCAGTAAAGCTGGATATTCTTGAGCGTAACTTAGATAACGCACGCAAGAGGTTTGAAGCCCTTGATAAGGGGCCTTTGGAGAACGACAACGCTCGATACTTGATAGATGGTTTGAAAGACAAGGTACGTGGTATCAACTCACCTAATTTGAGCAAAGAAACGCGGAACAAGGTTCGGCGCATTGTTGACGATATTGAGGGCAAGCCCCCCGCCACAGACGTAGCCACAGCCGGTGCCAAGACTGAAGATGAGGCTGTTGAGGCTGCCCGCTTGTGGCGTGAGATGGGAACAGAGTCGCCGTACTTCAAAAAGAAGTTTGGCAACACCAAGGTAGTCGATGACGATGGTGAGGCCCTGCCGGTGTTCCATGCCACATATCGTGACTTCGATGAGTTCCGTGCGGGTTCACCCGATAGCGCGTTTGGTAAGGCCATTTACTTTAGTGACAGTGTTGATGACGTAAACGCCAACTACGCCACCGCAGAAGGTCCTGACATCAAAAACAGGGTCGAACAAGAGGCTGATCGTATTCTTAACGAAAGTCTCGATAAGGTCGAGGATCAAGAAATTTTAAATGCTGCAAAACGATACTTAGATGAGATAAAAAACTTTGAAACTGATTTCACTAAAAAAGCTTTACCATTTCTAAAAAAGACAATCGAAGAACAAGATGTTTCATACATACTTGATTCGCATCGCGGATTACAAAATGCCATAATCAGACGAATCGCTACCAAAAGAGTTCTCGGCGACGAAGCCTTCAGCGTCATGAAGACGTATGTCAACATCGAGAACCCTGTGTATCTGGATCCATCGGGCACTAAAGGCAGGACCACATTTGATTATGAGATTGAGTACGATGATGCGGGTGACATCGTAGATGAAAGCGGCTCAGTTATGGAATTGCTTGAGGCCATCGATGATGTCGCGGGTAACTTCGTAACATCACCAGCCAACGCTCGAAATTTAAAGCAGTTCATTCTCCAAAATGCAATGGACTACGGAGAGGTAGATGCGTTTGATATTTTCAAAGAGGTAAAAGACGGGAACTACTATTTCGAAACATACGGTGGCGATGGTGCAAACTCGGAGTTCATTCGCCAAGTTTTCGAGCAAATGGGTTTTGACGGTATCGTTGCCGATGCCTACCATTTCTTCGGTCCCAGAGATGGATCAAGAGGCTTCCAAAGGTTGGGCATGAAAGCCGTCACTCCCGGCACCTACCACTACATGGCCTTCAAGCCTGAGCAGATCAAGTCAGCTACCGGCAACGTAGGAACGTTTGATCCGAGCGGAAACATCCTCAAGGGCATCGGAGTGGGTGCTGCAGTCCCCGCTGCTGCGGCTCTTCGTTCTGAAAAAGAAGAGGATGAGGAACAAGGCAATCCATCTATGGAACTGCAGCCAATGTCGATATATGACCGGCCTAGTGATCCTATGGATGCCGTCATGACCTCAGTAAGTGACGCTCAGAACAACAAGGCTGAGTTTGATCGCCGTCGTGATGTTTCAGATCGATATGATAAGATGTTGTATGATTTGATGAGGCTTGAGTCAGAGTTTTTTGATCTTGACCAAGACAGTGAAGAGGCCCACCAAATTAACGATCAGTATGAATCGATGTTGAAAAACTACGAACAGATAGACGATGACTTGTTTGCTGACGATTACGAGCGATTTATCCGGGGCGCCGATTACTTCTACGAAACTAACGTAGAGCCATTGGATTATTTTGATGTGGATCGCGCCTTCGATGTCGTAAATGCATTTTCATCTGACATTGAAATGGAAATCAATTTGAGAGAAACTCAAGAGATTATGCAGCGTAAGAGGTTCGATCGAATGATGGATCGTGGTGGCCCGATGGTTGACTTAGCTGGACCTAATTCTGCAATAAATCGACTTATTTTTTCTAAGGCCAAAACTTTTGGTCATCCGGTACAAACCGTTCAACTCAAAGAGTCTGATAAGATAATGTTGGAAAAAGATTTAAATAACATTGAAGAGCTTAAAGAAGACGGTTTAATATCATACCTGTTATATAAAGAATTGAAGGGCGACGTAACGTTGTTTTAGGAGGCCAAATGCCAAACCGACGCGGAAAAATGGATGTGATGACGGCCCTGAGCCTCGCAAAGAAGATGCGTGCTCAGAATCGTGAAATGGGCGATCCAATGGATCGATCAGAGATGGAGGGCTTTCGTCCTGTTCCCGGCATGACCACACGGGGATACATGGGTTCCGAGCGTGGTCCAGCTTATGAGCCTGTTTACAAAGATCGGATGAAAAGAATCGAGTCTTCTGCTGCGTTTCCCGAATCGGATCCGATGACTGGAATGACGGACAGTGAAGCGTTTCCTGAGTCTGAAAGGATGGCTGATGCGTCTTATTTGGATCGAATGAAAGATCGGGCAAGACAACGGTTTTCGGAACCGATGCTAACCCCCTTTATTTCTGCCTCGGATGCTGAAGCTGAAAGGCAAGCACAGATGGCCTTTGATGATGAAAGAGCTAAAAAACTTCGAAGACTTCGAGAACGCTTGGAATCTCCAGATCCAATGATTCAGCGCGCAAAGGAAACGGCAAGTCGCCCATTGAAGATGAAGCGCCAGTTCCCGTCTGAGTTTATGGAAGAACTTGTATCCAGCACTGATTTTGGAAATGCATACGCAGACACTTTGGCGACACGAACACCCGATATGTTTGATAGCGTTGAGGATTTACAAAACGTTCCAATGATGTACGACGCTGCCGTAGAAAAGGCATTCAGCCTTTACGCAAGAACAGGCGAAGTTCCTCCTGCGGTATCGATAGAGGTTGGCCGACTTTCTGGCTTGATGGATGTCAAAAAGGGCATGGAAGATTTAGACGCTGAAGCCTTGAGGCAATCAATGATGGACGAAAGGGTAAAATTCAAAACAGGAAGAGAAGTTCAGCCAGCTATTGAAAACTTTGGAGATTCCGATGCCCGGTAAAATGAATAAAAATCTTGCTGATGCATATTCAAAAGCGAAAGAAATAAAGCGAATGGAAAGGGGTAACCAATGAATAAAAATCTTGCTGATGCATATTCAAAAGCGAAAGAAATAAAGCGAATGGAAAGGGGTAACCCTCGAATCGCAAACATGAGCCCGAAGGATAAAGTGAAAACTTTGCTTCGGAAAAAAGGTGAACGAGGCAGCCCCAAGCCGGTGCCTGATGCAACGAAACAAAAAAATGATCGAGCCGTACAAGATTTTTTGGAAGAAAAAGGAATCTTCAATCTGCCCACGGTAAAACCAAAGCAGAGAAAGTTGCCGACCATGGATTCTGATGCCAAAGACAAAGAAACCGGTGGCCCGAAAGAAGACCTTGAAGAGGTCTCCGCGCAACTGGGCAAGGCATCTAAGCTTCATGGCAATCAATCGAAGCGCGTGGCAAGCATCGCTAAGGGCATGAAGGGTGAGGTTGGAAACCCATACATGAAGCGCGGCAAGTCTAAGTACGGGATGTAAAATGGCCCAGTCTGCGGATAAGCTTCTCAAAGGAGGCATGAAAACCAACAAGCCTCGTCGTATCCGTAAAGGTGAGCCAGGGTATGGCAAAAAGAAGTTTGTGGTGGTTGCTAGCTCTGGCGGAAAAAAGAAGGTGATTCGCTTTGGTGATGCCAAGATGGCGATTAGACGTGACAACCCCAAGGCTCGAAAGAACTTTAGGTCACGTCATGGATGCGACAAGCCTGCTGCTAAAAACAAGCTGACTGCAAAATACTGGTCCTGTTTCCAATGGCGGGCGGGATCGAAGGTGAAGGGCTGATGTTCAACTCAATGCTGATGCAAAACATGCGGGAAACCGGCCAACCGGAGGCTTGCCCCCGTGCGACAAAAGATCTTGAGTTGAATCTTGAGAACAGGCAGAAAGCCATCGATACAAAGATGTACGGCCCTGCTAATCCTCAATTAGATCCATCAGGTGCCAACGAAGATTTTTGGCAACAGTATGCAGACAAGTTCAATGATACGATTGAAAACGTCATGCAGATGCGATGCGGCAATTGTTCGTTCTTCGATCGTTCACCTGAGATTTTGAAGTGCATAGAAGAGGGCATTGGCGATCAAGGTGACCCTGAGCTTGCAGTTGCTGCTGGTGAGCTTGGTTATTGTCAGGCTTTAGATTTTAAATGTGCCTCGATGCGAGTTTGCATTGTATGGGCAGGGAGAGTGAACTGATGTTCTTTTACGACCATGATATGGCCCGTGACGACATGTTTGACATGGAGCCTGAGCCGAAGGGTGAGTTGGACATTTTGGACGGACTGAGAGCAATGTCGATGTTCAAAAAAGATCCTGGGCCTCTTCGTCCCTCTGATTTAAATCAAGAGATCAAATATGCTTTGTCGGAAAATCCCGATTGCATCGAAATGTTATTTCATGAGGGATTTGTAGATGACTCGTTAGTTCGCGAGATTGAGCAAATGATGTCTGAGTCATCTATGGAAGCAATGCCCATGCCCCAAATGGTAGAACCTGGGGTGATAATTATGACTAAGGGTATCATCATGGATGAAACCGGTGGTCCCAAGAAGAAGAAAAAGAAAAAGAAGTCTATTCCAACAAACAAAGCGCTGTATGCACGAGTCAAAGCCGAAGCAAAGCGCAAGTTTGATGTGTACCCAAGCGCTTACGCTAATGCATGGCTTGTTCGGACCTACAAAAAGCGCGGTGGCGGCTACCGGATGGGTTGATCCATGTCTTTGAAAGAGTGGTTTGGTAAAGGTAAAAAGGGCGACTGGGTAGATATTGGTGCGCCCAAAAAAGACGGCAAGTTTCAGAAATGCGGTCGCGCGTCTACAAAGGGATCGAAACGAAAGTATCCGAAATGTGTGCCTCGATCCAAAGCCAAGCAAATGACTAAGAAAGAGCGAGAGAGCGCTGTTCGCCGCAAAAGGTCAAAGCCACAAGGTGTTGGTGGTAAGCCTACCTACGTCAAAACAGACAAAGAGAAGGGCAACCCAGCCCAGGACAAATTTCTGGCCAAACACATGCGGAAGGAATACAAAGATAAACCCAATATGTCGAAAGATGAGCACGATCGTCAGTTGGCGATTGGGTTCAAAAAATTTGAAAATAGGAAGAAGAAATGAGTGTAAATAAAGCAATTTTAGTTGGTCGCCTTGGTGTTGATCCAGAGCTTAGAACAACCGGATCAGGAACGAACGTCGTCAACATGCGTATGGCGACCACTGATCGACGTAAAGAGGGTGACTCCTGGGTAGACCATACAGAGTGGCACAACATCACTGTATGGGGCCGCACGGCTGAAAACGTGGCAAAGTTTTGCTCTAAGGGCAAAGAAATCTACGTAGAGGGCAAAATCCAAACCCGAAAGTATACAGACAAGTCTGGTGTTGATCGCTACTCAACAGAAATCGTTGCCGACAACGTTCGGTTTTTGGGCAGCAAATCCGACAGCAATCAGATTGTTCAGGCCCAAAACACGGCTCATGTTCAAAACGACGAACACATACCGTTTTAATCTGATTCGTAAATTTCTTTTTTAAAAAGCTTTGTTAGCTTTTCGATGTATTTTCTTCGTTCGACTTTTTCAGTTGGAGGGGGAGCGTTGCTTATTTTTCCTTCAGCTTTAAGTTTTTGAAGCACTTCATTAAATTTGCGAAAGTCTTCTTGTGACTTATTGGACATGCATAACTCCTATGCTGTGTGATAATGGATAAAGAGGAGGACATTATGTCTGATGAAAAAAACGACTTGAATGAATTTAATGAAAGCGATGTCGTTGTTGATATTCCCACTGAGTCTAAGCACATCAATAACCATCATGTGAATGATTGGCTCAAAGCAGATGATAACGGGTTTAGAGCAACGCCACAGCAAGAAAAGTTTCGTGAGCTTGCGTATCGAATGGCTTCAAGAAAACGTTTTTTCAGAGGTGAGTGGTATAAAGCCACCAAAGCCAAAGAGTACACTGGTGCTCCTATTAATGAGCGGACTTGGTCTCGTTGGTGTACGGAGGATGATCGATTCCTGGCTTGGTTTTACGAAGAGTTTCCTGAGACATCTGAGATATCTGAAGAAGAGTTTCGTATGATGGATATGCAATACTGGACGGGCGTTCGGGATGCGATGACCGAGGGTGAAGAATGGGCATATCGTCAGTATGCGAAAACTCGATTTGACTCTGCAGCAGCCAAAAAAGACGCAGCAGATAGCGAGTCATTGTTAGAGCTAAGGGCGTATTTCGATGTTGGTGGTGGAGAGTCTTGGAAAGTGAAGCCGGGTGAGGCATAGTGAATGCGAATGACAAAAAGCTTCTAAGGCAATTAGCCAGCCACCCCGGTGAGTTTATCGGTCGATTGAAGATCGTAGACGAGAAGGGACAAGAGCGTGCCTTTAATACACCGTTTGCGGAACAGGTGATGGCATTAGAAGACTTTTGTTCAGATGCAGAGACTGTAATCCATTACAAGCCCCGGCAGATAGGGGACACCACAGTAGCCACAGCCTACAACTTTAACTACTTGTATTGGACACAAGACCCTGCGAGGTGCTTAGTTGTTGCTGACTCGTACGATTCTACTGATGCTATTTTTGGTCGTGTTCGGCATTATTATCGATCTTTGCCAGACATGCTAAAAAAACCGATTGAAAGATCAAACAAGCGAGAGTTGATTTTCAGGGACAGCATGGCGGGTTTCCGGTGCATGACCGCTGGTGGTAAGAGTGATGCTCGTGGTTGGACGTATCAGCGTCTACATGCCGACGAGTTGGCGTTCTGGCCTAATGCAGAGGACGTGTGGGCGTCTGTTACATCGACGCTTCACGAGGGTCCACACAAGAAAATTATTATTATTTCTACTGCTGACGGACCCGGCAATCTTTTCCACTCCAAAGTTTTGAGTGCGATTGAGGCAAAGCAACGCGGAGACACCTCTGTTCGCTTTCGTTTTTTCAAGTGGTCGGATCACTGGGCATACCAGTCAGATGTGCCAGATGGGTGGGAGCCTGATCAAGAAGAATACGAGTTAGCGCAAAGCCATAATCTTACAATGCGTCAGTTGTATTGGAGACACGATAAAATACATGGCGTGAATGGAATCGGTATCCGTCGATTCCGCAGAGAGTACCCGCTTACCATCGAGGACGGCTTTGCTATTCATGATGGAAGTTGGTTCGATACGGACTACTTGAACTCTGTGCTTTCGTCACTGAAGCCTGTAGAGGGTGAGTTGCGGATCTACGAGCGCCCCTACCCAGGCATGAACTACTCTGTCGGCGTAGACCCTTCTTGGTGTAATGGCGGTGACTATGCCGTTGCTCAAGTATTAAGTGCTGATGGTCGACAAGTGGCCACCTTGTCAATGAATCAGGGTGGTGAGGTTCTTTTTGCTCAAAAGGCTGTCGAGCTTGCGTTTCACTACAACAAAGCTCGTTCACTCATTGAAGCCAATACAGGTGGTGCTGGGCCTGTGGTGATCAGAGAGTTTCAAAAAGCAGGATTACCGCTTTGGCACAAGCCCCCAGCCCCAGGTCAGGCTGCCAGTAAGGTGCCTAAATTTTGGACAACAACGCGCGGAAACAAAGAAGAAGGATACGCTCACTTGCGTCAAATGGTGAACGGTGATGCTCTTCTACTCAATGATTTGTCTACAGTTCAAGAGTTGATGCATGTTCGTGAGCAATCAGGCCGAATAGAAGGTCAAGATGGTTATCACGATGATCATGCAGATGCGTTAATGCTTGCAGAGTGGAATCGTCGTAAGATGGCTCAGTCCAAAGATATTCCAAGGCGACGTAATAAAAGATATTATGCTCGCAACAATCCTTTTAATGTAATGAGCGGAGCGAAGGTCTCGTGAGTGAAAAAGATCAAATAACGCCAAAGTTGGTCCATCAATTTGTTCGTGGCCATGACAAGTATGCTCGTAATAATCGAAAGGATTGGTCGCTATACAAGCACACCTATATGACTCGGTATTGGGAGTTCATGACAGGCGACGACATGCCCAAGAGAAATCGTCGACTGAGAGAAGTTGAAATCGAAGTCAATCGATTGTGGGGCGTGATCACTTCATATCTCTCGGCCCTGTATCCACGAGCGAGCCGAGTTGTCTTGTCTCCAGATCCCACAGGCAAAGGTGATCCAGAAAAAGCAGAGATCTCAGTCAATCGAATGTTCGAGAGTCGTAAGATTCATGAGCGTGTGATGACTGCATTGCGTCAAGCTTTGTTGTATCCGGGTGCCGGTATGAAGGTTGGCTACAAGCAAGGCCGTGGAAACCCCATGGATCGAGTCTGGATGCGGGTGATTCCAATCTGGGAAATGCTGTTGGATACTGAGGTGTCCGATACAGACGATGAACGCTTCAGGGGTCATCTGTACTATCGCCCCAAACAAGAGGTCGAAGAGGAGTACGGTCTCAGTGATTTGAATGGTGTGCGTCGAGTCGACTTCTTGTCGGGTTCAGACACAGAAGCAGATGATTACAAGAATCGCAAGCGATACGAGGTTCCCAACGATGACAACAATTTTGTTCGCGTGTTGGAGTTCTGCAACCTTGTTGATCACTATGTGGATCCAGAAAACCCTGATTTAAAATATGAGGGTAGGCTGGAGATATATGTATTGGGACAAGGCGCCCATTCTAAAAAACCGGTGTACGTAGGCCCCCTGCCTTTCGCAAAGCATGACGGAGAGCCTCTCGCTCACATCGTGCCGCTGATCTTCAATTATGAGCCTGAATTTCCGTTGCGAGGCATTGCTCACGTCAAGCGTTTGATGCCTCAGTTCAAAGAGTTGAACGCTTATCGGTCGTACATGGCAATGGCTACACGCAAAGACACTCGTCAATACGTGACCCGTAAAGGCACATTTAATTCTGATGAAATGACTTTACTTACCGAGGGTCATGATGGCCTGATTTTGGAAGTCGATTCTGGATATGAGCGACCACTCTCCGATGCTATTATTCCGATTCAAAACGCCCCGATTTCGTCTAACATTCAAAACTACTTGGCCAATGTTGAGGTTGACTTGGAGCGTGTCATTGGGACGAGCCCAGCCGCCCGTGGAATCGTCACCAAAGCGACGGCGTACGAAGTAGAGACTGTACAACAGTACACCGAGTCTGAATTTGGATTACACGCTGCCATCAAGGACCAGTGGTTGGCAAACTTAACTGAGTTGATGTTGCGGTGCCTCGTTTCAGCTATGACGGACGATGGCAATAGCTCTGGTGCGTTTGAAGCACAAAAAGTGGATGTGGCTGAAGTTGGGGCTACAGTTCAAGACGGTCAGACTGAGTCACCAGATGAACGTGAGCCAGAAACATTTGATATGGCCAAAATCAAATCATTGGCTGAAATGATTGGTGTCGATGTTGAAGACGAAGACTTCAAAGACTTGGCATCGAAGATAACGAAGAAAAGAGAACTCAGTGATATGAGCGAAGAAGAACTGAATCTTCTTGGCACTACACTGGCAGGTCGGACAGGAGACGTTGAAAAGGCAAAAGACCAAAAAGAAGAAGAACAAGCTGAGATGGCCCTTGTTCGCAACACTGCGGCCTTGCAAGAGCCTTTGGTTGATGAAGATGTTGTTCCGCCGTTAGGTCTTTTTGCTTCAGAAGATGAATATCAAATCATTTCCGAAAAGCTTATTTTACGTGAACGGAATGAGCAGATTGTTGTTTCAGTAGAAGACTTGGATGG
>Ga0209232_1002061_pt1 | contig 10244 bp, 15 predicted proteins | sample ETNvirenome_2_60_FD_184066 | JGI IMG/M metagenome (GOLD analysis project Ga0209232, IMG submission 184066) | Marine viral communities from the Pacific Ocean - ETNP_2_60 (SPAdes) (version 2) | ecosystem: Environmental > Aquatic > Marine > Oceanic | place: Pacific Ocean | collected 2013-06-22
GTGCTATGCACGGCTCACTGGTTACATCTTCACTTATTCGTGAAACCACAGGACTTGACTCACAGAATTATGGCTACAAGTTTGGACAGGAAGAAGAAACATACAACATCGTTGCAGCCCATGGCTACTTCGGTCGACTCATCTTCCAATACGCATCCTTTAACAACTCTCGTAGTCTTCACTTCTTTCTCGCTTCTTGGCCTGTTATCTGCGTATGGCTTACCTCAATGGGTATATGCACCATGGCCTTTAACCTAAATGGGTTCAACTTCAACCAATCGGTTGTAGACTCAAGTGGTAAGGTCGTACCCACGTGGGGCGACGTCTTGAACCGCGCAAATCTCGGCATGGAAGTAATGCATGAGCGTAATGCTCATAACTTCCCATTAGATCTAGCTTCTTCTAGCTCTGATGTAGTAGCCCTTACTGCTCCTGCAGTTGGGTAACCGAGGAGTTATTGCCCCGCTTTTGCGGGGCTCTCCCCAATGTTGTTACCAAAAACACCTAATAAAATCGCATACGAGATGAGTAACAGGCCAAACCAGCCTTCTACTTCGCAAGTACAACACGATCTCGCTAAACAAAACAACAGAGAAGTAGCCAATGGGTCTTCTGCTGTCGTTGGAGCCATTAATCAAGCCAAACAGGAGGCAGAACTAGCACGAAGAGAAACTCAAACCGCCCTAAACGCTGCGGATGCCTTTGCATTAAATTCAATCAACACAATGCAGGCCAACGCAGGACCAGAAGGTATTAGGGAAAAGGTTGAATTAGCTCAGTTCGCTGAACAGAATCCAGAGATTATCAGTGAGTTAATAGGGTAAAACAGTTATATTGAAATTGCTGTCTGTTAGCCCAATATGAGATTAGCAGGCGATGAAGATATCTTTGACGAAATACAGTCTTCGTCTTCTAACAAGCTCGATAAGTATTTCGAGGCTTATCAAATATTGAAATCTAAAGGATTAAGCGAGGAGACAGCAGACGCAACAGCTATCAGAATGGCTCAAGGCTTAGAACCAATGGTCAAGCCTACGCTACGCTTTGCTTTGATTTATGGAGACGAGTCAAACAGCACTAAAGAAAGCGATTGATTTAATTATCAAAGTTGAAGGGTGTGAAACTAACGCATATTTAGATCCTTTAGGAATACCGACAATATGTACTGGACTGGTCAAATATCCTAACGGTCATTCAGTAATGATGGGTGATATATGTGACGCGAATATCTGCCGTGAATATTTACGGGAAGTATTAGCCACAGAAATAGTCCCTCAACTGACTTATATTCCAAATTGGCAAGATTTTGGACCATCCAGACAGGGTGCATTAATTAGTTTCGCTTGGAATGTTGGGGTTGACTTCTATAACAACCCAGAATACGCAGAATTACACTACATACTGGCCAACGGTGTCTCTTATCCAGAGTTATACAATTCTTTTGGTTCTGTTTTACAGGGTTATACAAGCTATCACGGCAAAAATTCCAATGCCTTGTATAAACGACGAACGTTAGAGGCTCAATTATGGTATGAAGAGGGATTAAGTCTTGTAAGTTTCTTCGCTGCGAGAGATACTTACCTAAAAAAAGCTGCAATTCCAATATATGAGCTATCGGATCACGGTAAAAGGCAATATCAAGAGGGGGATGAAATTTTCGTTACATGTGTACGAGAAATACCAAAAAATATCCATAATGCTATCAAGATTCGAGGAGAATCAGAAGAATGGGTGATGCATTGCGCTGATTGGCTCTTGAATAAAATCCGATGTGAGCCTTTTGATGAGAATAAGAATATTGATTGGTTGAATATGCATTGTTCAGTAGGATCGGACTTGTCAGTAGGAGAAGTTCTTCAATACAACGCACACAACGCACCTCAGAACGGCAGTAAAGAAGAAAAGGCTCTATTACATACAATTCGACAATTCAATACCCTGAGAGAGGCTTGGAACGGCCCCTTAGGCATTTCAGGAGGCTATCGACCTGAGAGTACAGGGACAGCCCTCGATATATATCCTTTAGACGATTCTATTGAGCATCTATATTCTTTTCTTCACAAAAGATGGAAGGGCCTATGCAAAATAGACCCTTCTAATGAATTTATTACTTTGGATACTGAATATTTAGGTGGTTTTAAATCTATTAAACGACCTTAATAGCCATAGCTCCGCTATTGAATTGAACAGTATCACCTTGTTGTACATCAACAGGAGTGGTTAAAGTTCCAGAAGCTAAGAAATTGCCTGTTGTGGCAGCATCCCAAATACCAAAATGTGTCACGGTAGTTCCAGTAGTATTTTGAGCACTGGTTGTAATTTGAGACACGATGGAATTAGTAATCTCATAACCACCACCAGAAGAAGGAGACACAGAGCTAAAGGTAGTACTAGCTATTGCGGTTCGAGTAGGTGAACCTTTAATAGAAGCGGTAACGTCGTTATTGGTTCCAGCAGTTCCAGGGTCTGCTGTATGAACAGAGACGTAGACGTTACTTAAAGCATTGGGGAACGTAGAGTTCTTAACCCAACTCAAGATTTTCGTTGCTAGATACTGAGAAAATGCCATGCGTGCTTCGGCTTGCTTCCTAAATTTAGTGCTTCCTTTAGCTTATCGTCTACCTATGGGTAGCCGCCACCATAAGGAGGTGTAGAAGTTAGTGTAGCCGTACTGGAACTAGTTCCTGTCGCGGCTCCTGTAACCCTCCAATACATCTTAAGTCGGCCATAGTTCTGATTACTCATAACGATGGTTCCTCTCATGATGGCTAGTTCACCATAAGCTTCAGACATTCCAACTGCATTACCTTCTAGAGTCTTTAATTTCTCTTTAGGAGTCAGAGTTGTCGAAGCAGTCAGACTTCCCGAGGCCAGTCCATACAGCTTGACCAGAGCAATTCGACCGGAAAGATTAAGAATTCCTTTGGCTTCTCCTGCAAGGAGGATATATCTAATTATTTGCAGAGAAACACTAAAAGGTAGCGCTTGCCATTGAGATCCAGAAACTGTTAAGTAATACGTGTCTTGAGGAAGTTGCAGCAAGCCTTCTTGTATATCCGTATTGATGATTTCGTTTTGATAAGCAAAACCACCCGGAGTTAATTGAATGGAATCTTTCTTACTATTTAATAACCCTATCGAAATGTATTGGTTTTCGTATTTGTTTAATGCATTTTTATTGATCTTAATATCAGACGGGCTCGAAGTAGTGAATTTAAAATATAACGTATTAGCACCGACTTCTGTCCCAACAGAGCCAGTAATTGTTGTTGCTAAATTGACGACTCGACCGTAATCTTTTGCCTTGGACGGAGAATTAAATTTTACATGTTCAGGACGAAGAAAAGATGGAGAGGTCTTATCACTACCTCCATACAAATTCTTAATTTTATTAACCTGCCCTGTCAAGGAGGTGGTCATTGGCTTGGCATTTATAAGGATGGAAATGCGACCTCTGACTCAGTTTAACTGAATAGGAAAAGCAGGCGTTCAGGCACGACCATGGATTCGCACCTGAAATCTTTAAAGGATTAAGAAACTACAAAAATTAACCCCCTGCTATGTAAGGACTCCTGACGTAGTTCTTCTTCGGAGCTCTTTTATCTTAGTGAGATGATTTAAAGATGCTGGAATATGTGGCTGAATTAAATCGTATAGTTTTTGTAAGGTTGCATACTTGAAACTGAGTTGCACTACTTGGTTCTGATTTTTATGAACGACAGCATCTATACCTAGCCTCTGAAACCAGTCGGCAAGGCATTCATATTCTTCGTCAGAGTAACGTCCTCGAATCGATCCTCTTTTTCCGATCATTCTTCCTTGATCAATCCATAAGCAAGCCGCCCCAAGGTGATGAGTTATGTCGAGTATTTTTGACGTTATTATTTGACGATCTCGTGGACATAAGAGGTCGTAAGCGGTATACAACTCTTCACCATGCACTCTGAATCGCTCCTTGTCGTAGAAGCCATTCGTGGGAAGCCTATCTATATAAGTATCGAGAGGACCATCATGCAGTAGTTTTAATGTTTTTAATTGAGACTTAAAATATTGTCTTTCTGTCTCTAATCGGGAGATTTCCAACCATGGTCTTTGTTTCCTTCCCTTTAGACGAAGTGTTCCTGTCCCCAAGCAATAACTCAGTACGTGCGCTACGAATCGAGTTGACATCCCAATCTTCTCCTGAGAATAAATGACGACGGGTTTTCGGTGCGTAGTTGTAAAGTTTTGATTGAATTTTTATTGTTTGTTCTAGGTCGAAAGACAATCTTGGCTTCACGAAATTCGTATTAATTTCTGGAATTGCTCCTGTAAGAAGAGAAAGCCAACTACCTAATCCATAGGCTTCTTCGTAGGTAGACCCAGCCCTAGTAAGCACTGCTGATCCATCCTTATTGATGCGAGCACCTTCAGCCCATAGCCATGCAGCGGCTTGTGCTCCTAAGAGATCTAACGTCGTTGGGGTGATCTGACGTTCCCCTACTGGATATAAGAGGTTATAAACAGGTCTCAGTTTATTAGTCGATACTCTGAAGCGAAGAATCGGAGTTGTCTTACCGTTAGCTCTTGGAGTCGTCCTGTAGGGAACAATCTTAGCCTTTGTGGAGACAAATTGTTTAAATTCATCTACTTTTTCTTCCAAAAAAGCAGACTCAGAAGCTCCTGCTGTCAAAGTTAACTGAATATAACCACCGCTAGGAGTGCGATATGGGACAAGACTGCCATCTCCTAGTAAAAGTCCAAGCAGCCCACGAACGTCTGCGGCATCCAAATGTTTTTCCCTATTAATTACATCTATAGTAGTGGTTAGCACGTCATATGTCGTGTTTTTTTGTTCTATAAGTTTTCGGAGTTAGAGATCCCAAATGTGGATTGATAATGATTTCCCAAAACTGTTAGGAGCCGAGCTCTATAGGCCCCATCCCGGTTATATCATCGAGATGGCTGTAGAGCCTGTAGTGGTACACGATTTCGCGAAACAGCCGGGCCAAACGGTTCAGCTAGATAGGTACCGCTTCTGGGGCAATCCTGGTAATAAGGATTCTCGAGAGCGTACAGCGGATCAGACACTAGGTACAGCTTCTAGCAGAAATATCGTTAAGGATAAAGTTCTTGTATCTCTCAAAGAGTATACAGGTCCTGCAGATCCTACCGATGCAACTTCTCCTTCAACCTTCAAGGTTGCGCGTGAGACATTGCTAACAGCGCAGAGATTACTACTTGATACAGGTAACCTCAACGTTTTTCATCAGAGCATAGGTTCACTTACCCTTCTTGATGACTACAGACGTTGGAGAGACAGAGTATTTGCAGACGAACTATTTAAAGCTGAAGCCAACGGCGTAGCTTCTGACGGTCAGGGTGGTTACTACTTCCCAGGTGGTCAAGCTAAAGCTGGTGGTGCTCCTTTCCTTACATACGGTGCTGGAGTATCAGCTAAGTTCGACGTAAAGACTGACTTACTGCAAGTTGTAAAAGACATGCGTAAGCGTAACGTTCCAACTTTTAGTGATGGCTACTACAGATGCATAGCTGATCCAACAGCGATGATGCATTTGCGCCAGAACGACGCCTTTAGAGAGATAGCTCGCTATGCCGGAAACGGAATGGTGAATCCTATGTCTCCAGAGCAAGCTCCAAATGCTAACTTCTTCCAAGGAATGGGTCCAGCATACGGTCAAGCTGGTTTCGTTGCAGGTCAGCCGGTAATGCCAACCGGATTTTTGTTCGAGGGCGTAAGATGGTTCGAATCAACCAACTTGCCTGAGAAATCTTTCCAAGTAAGTATTGCTGACGCAACACCTGCAATTGTCAATACAGTTACAACAGCTGCCCCAATGTTGTTCTTCGGACCTCAAGCAGTTGGTGTTGGTATTGGTGGAAACAATGCGCAGATATTATTAAATAATAATGATGACTTTTCACGCTTCATCATTATGATTTGGTCCCTGTTTGCTGGTTTTGAAATCCTTAATAAGGACTTCATAACTGTTGCTTACTCATTCGTATATTGAGGAGGTAACTAATAACAATGGCTAAAAAGATTTATCCCGGTAACTGGACCAATGTTCTCAGTAGCTTTCAGGGTCAACCTGTAGTTGCTGTACCTGGTCGTCAGTACTACCAAGTAATAGGTTATGCACTAGTTGACGCCACAGGCGGAACTGAGTTTGACGTAACTATCCCTAGTCCAGATCTCCGTGCTGACGATAAAGTTCGCAAGGATATCACAGGATTAGTACTTCCAGCAGGAGCCAACGTATATAGCGTTGGAATTAGAGTTCCTGACCTACGCAAAAACAAAGATGCTGGTTCTGCCGCTTCTGGTTTAGTAGGAACAAACACAGATACAATCGCTGTGAAGGATGCTGCTGGTTCTGCTGCTGACACAATCAGCACAACAGTAGTTTCAACCGCAACTATTGCAGTTGCTAATGGCACTGTCGCTCCTGCTTCTACCTCAACAGGTGAAGTAACAGCTAAGACTTTAGCTGGCGCAGAAACTCTCAAAGTATATGTCCGTAATGCAGCTGGAAACGGCGCTGGAAGTGCTTTGACTTCTTCTCAAGCTGGTGGCACACCAATCATTGTTGAAGTTTCTTACTTCGTACAAGATGCTGTTGCTAGTCTTGATGACACCTACGTTCCTTTCGTAACAGAAACCTAAAACGCTGGTTTGTCACTATGATGAGGGCATCTGAAAAATGGATGCCCTTTTTTTATGGGATTATTTCAAAACACTAAAAACGGCCAAATAGTCGAGTTTATCGGACATCACGATAAAGATTGGGCAATGGTCAAAAATTCTACAGGAGTTGTGCAATATATAGCTCTTGATGACTTAGTTGAATATCAAGTAGGAGTTGGTAGAACCGACAAGAAGCCTCAACCTCAGTCTGCAGAGACACCCAAAGACGAGGATGCTATTCCTGAGACAACTATACCGATTGATACTCGTTTAAATTTAAACGCTGCATCAGCGGAAAGTATTGCAAAAGCTGTTAAAGGAATAGGTTATGCAACAGCTAAAAAGATTATTGAATTAAAGATGTCTCTTCCTGGAGAAAAATTTCAAAAATTAGATCAATTAAGAAAAATTGGTCGCGTAGATTGGGATGCTGTCTTTAAAGCTGATTTGATTTACGTTGGTCCTTAAACTAAGACAAGGGTTTCTATTAATCGAAGATGAGGAAAGCAGGAGAAGCAAGAGGTCTAATCTTGGATAAGACAGGATTAAATGATGCTGCTTTATGGTCTGGACTTGCAGCGGCGGGTGGAGGAACTACTGGATTAGTTGCTGCCAATATATTGGACGACAATGACTCCAAACTTTCTCCAGAAGCACAAGAGAGAGTAGCTAATGCTTTAGCAAATACTCAAATTCAGGGAGTAGTTGCTGAACAAAAAGCTAAAGATCTTGCGTACTTGGATGAATACCACAGAAGAGATGGTATGCCGTTCATGAATGAAACTCCAGAGGACAGAGCAGTCCTAACTCAACTTCAACGGTTATTAGTTGGAGGAGATATTTCAGGTGGTTACGTCAAACACTTGGTTGAAACTGGGCAAGTAAATGATCGTGTTGCTTTAGTGCTTGGAGATATGATTGATTGGAGTGCAGATATTCCTGTTGACGGCAGTCCAGAATTGTACCAAGTTTTAGAACAAATAAAACAAGAAGCTTATCAGTAGAATAATGAATAGGTTAATCAGGTAGTCATTGGAATTAAACGATTACGACAAAAGTCGATGTAGATTTCACCTTGGCTACAACAACGGTGCAAATTTACCTGCGGGGGATATAGCTCGTCTCGAAGAGGCGATGGCTCGTATTCCTGATAGCTACTTCTTTCAACGGGTTGTAGAACATCTCAATAGATGTGACAAAGCTTATAAGCTGTCTCAGGTTTTCCGTGTTGAATCACAACCTCAACCAAGCAGGATTGAAAGGATTACAGGTGACACAGATCGTGCCATCTTTCAATCTGATCCGATCAAGGCTGACAAGGATTACCGAGAGATTTATCTAAGAGAAGTTGATCGACTAGCAGAAACTTTATATGTTGCTAACTACAGAAGAGAAGAAGTCAGACGTTATGCTTTCTCCAGCAGTGGCGGAGAGTTTATCATGGCTGTAAAGGGTCCTGCTGATACTGCAGTAGGAACAAGAGTAACTCAAGCTATTGGTTCTATGAACTGGAGATGATCATGGCAAGAAAAGCAAACCCACAATCGAATACAGGTTTCCCCCTGAATCATTTCGGAGCAGGAATAGGTCCTAACGAACCTATTGTTTTGAATAGAGAAGCTAATCTCAAGGAACAAAAGAATCAAATGCTTCAGAACGCTAATGGAGGCGTTAATACAAGCGGTCAGTTCTCTCCTTCTTCTAATCCTGGATTAGTGAAAGGAAGTCCTAATACAGTTTTACTGAAAGATATCAGTCCTGCTTTAGCTGGAGAGGCGAATACTAATTTCGCATTACCAGATAAGAAAGGTACTTTTTCAGCCCAGAACGTGATAGGAGGGCAGATGAAGGCTCAACAGACGCAGGCTTTATTACAAGTTCCTGGGGTAGGAAATCAAGCGGCAGACCAATTCAAAGGAGACATTAGCGGAGCAGGAGTTTTACCTACTACTAATGTTGCTGCTAATTCAGTCAATCTTAATAATCCCAATATCAACAGGGCATCCACATTAAAACCTATACAAGCCGGTTTTGCTCCACAGGCAATTAAAACAGGTACTGGCAACGGCCAACAACGTATGCAACCAAGTAGTGCTATTTCTAACAACGAGGGAACAAGATCTGCTCAACCCGACAATCCTGGTAACGTTGATAAGCCTGTTGATCAGCTATCTACGTTAGTTAATAATGATGTCAGCTTTGAACAGCCTTCAAAAGCAGTACCAGCTACAGCACTAAATAGTGGAACAATGGCTGACAGCTTATTAAAAAGTTTCATTGAAAAGGTTTAACAATGAATAAGCAATCACAAGACAAAGGGGCAAACGATTTCAGGGATTGGGTTGTTGACGCGAGAGCACATCAATTTGCTCAAGCAAGCTTAGCGGCTGACGGTATAGGAGTTCCCAACAATCCTGATAACGTGAAGTCCTTCATCGGCATGCCTAATGCCGTTGACGAGAAAAAATCGTTAAAGGAAGGAGCAGAAAATTCCAATCCTTATGGTGATGCCACACGCATGCTTCCTTCTGAAGTTCCTGTATGGACAAAGCCAACTCAAAAAGGTGCTTATTTCGATGCACCTCCTGTTCCTGTAGAACCTACAATTGCTATTTCTCAGTTCGGAGGAAATGTTAAAGGTAAAAAAGGAGCTAAAGGAATGAGTACAGGGGTTGGACTTATGGGTTCCGGTCCTCAAAGGAACGTCACTGCTCCAGCCGGCCCTGGAATGTAATTAAACTTGGAATAAAGATCAACACAAATGGCAACCAGTAGCACCAACAAAATGCCCCTCTTGGTCGACAGACCAATGCATTCTTTCGCAACGGTAGGGGGAGCAACCTGTTTAACATCAGCGACCAATTTAAATACTCCTTCTGGAGGAGGATGCATTCTTTTAGTTGATTGTTCAGCTAATGACGGAGGAGTGATAGATAGCTTGTCTATCATCGCTAACGAAGCAACTACAACAGCTTCTAATGTTATTGTTTTCCTAAGTACAGCAACAACTACATCAACTATTTCCACAGCCAATACTGTCGCAGTAGCTATAGGAGGAATAGGATCAACCAATATGGGCGAAAGAACAAATATTGCTTTACCACCTTTAAGTGTTCCTGTCCCTAATCTTGGTGGTGATACAACAGTTAGTGAAACTGATAAAAAGAATACAGGTCTTTATGTTCCTTCAGGAGCATTAGTTTATGTAGGAGTCGACGTAGTTCTAACTGCTCCTAGTGCAACAACCGTAGCTCATGTCTTCGCTCAAGGAGGATTCTTCTAAATGGCTTCTGCGTCCAATACATCAGCTTATGTTGATGCTTTATATAAATCAAAATTTGGTAGAGAGCCTGACGCTGCAGGTAAAGCGTATTGGACTGCTCAGTTAAATAGTGGATCTATTTCAAGGGACAGTGTAGAAAAGTCATTCGATGCTTCCGAAGAGGCACAAAATAGAGCAACTGAAAACGTAGCGGCAGGAGTATCCGCGCCAGCTACTGTTCCTCAAGCAGAAGACTTTACAAGCAATGATGATGATTCCTCAAATGATACTGTT
>Ga0209232_1002062_pt1 | contig 10243 bp, 8 predicted proteins | sample ETNvirenome_2_60_FD_184066 | JGI IMG/M metagenome (GOLD analysis project Ga0209232, IMG submission 184066) | Marine viral communities from the Pacific Ocean - ETNP_2_60 (SPAdes) (version 2) | ecosystem: Environmental > Aquatic > Marine > Oceanic | place: Pacific Ocean | collected 2013-06-22
TCTAGTGTATCCAATAGATTCAAATGGTTTTATAACTGTTCCATCTGCAAGCTCAATTGTTTCGTTTATTTCTCTTAGACTTCTTCTTACAATATTTGTACCTGTTCTAGCTATCTCTGCAGGAAACGATACAAAGTTACCGATAGGTAATTTTCTTAATGATTTTACAAAGTCAGATACATAATCATAGTTTGGTATATTATTTTTTACAATATCAGCTGCTTCTCTTTTAAAAAATTCATCATCAACAGTTATATCAATACCGTTTCTTTTTATTGTCATACCTCTTGTAACACCTTTGTTTGCAAGAGCTTTTTCTATTCTTGTTTTTTCCATTGCCCATGATGCTATTTTCCAAAAGTCATCTTCAGCTGTATATAGATCTTGTGATACAGATTTTAATTTTGATAATGGTTTTAATAATAATCGAAGTCCTTTGTCTGATGTCATAGTCTCACCAAAGTTTACATCCTCAAGCAGCCTTGTTAGATCTCCTAATCTTACATTAGAGTTTACAACACCTAGTTTTAATAACTCTTCATATAAATCATTTTGTTGTCTTGTACCTTTTAATGGTGTTTGCAGTGCTTGATATGCCGTTTTAATTGCTTGTGGGTCAGGTATAATACCGTTTGCTGTAGCAAATGCACCAGCAGACACAAAGTTTCTAACGTGTGTTACCGGCGATAAAATTGTTTTTGCTATTTGTGATAAACCTTTTGGGTATAAAATTAAACTTTGATACAACTGTCCTAACATACCAGCTTTGTCAAATGCAAGAGATGTGCCTTCTAAAGCATCAGCCATACCGGATGTTGTATATAATTCATTAAGTGGATTTACAGACCCACCTTTTGCTGCAACACTAAGTGTCTTAGCCTGGTCAATTCTTATTTGTTTGTAGTCATCACCAAATACAAGTCTTGCTTCGTCAGCTGATTTAGCAAACATAGGCGTTTTACCAGCAGCAATAAGTTCATCATTCTTTTTTAATAAGTCTTGAAAGAATAAATTTCTTCTTGTGATCATAGATAGTTTAGCTGTACCACCTAGTATAGTTTGCATAGGGTTAGCTTGCTTACCTAAAAGTTTTTCAAATACTTTTCTATCGGCTTCTTTAATTGCACCTGCAGATACCAATGCAGATCCTCTAGCTGTTACAACTTCATCCAGTGTAGTTCTGTTTACAAAAAAACCTGGTACCTCAAAGATAGCATCAGACGGTTTATCCATTCTAATACCTTTTGGTAGTCTTGCAGTTCTTAAAACCCTAGTTACAGCTTGTTCTGCTTGAAGATCTGTCATCTCTTCACCAGCTTCTTTAGCACTAGATTTAAATACTTCTTTAGCTTCGTCGATTGCTTCTTTAGTTGGTTTGTATCTTACCCATGGAAAGATACTTTGATTTTGAAATATATCATATGTAGATCCAATATAGTTTTTAAATTTGTTACCGAATAAACTTTTAAATTCTTTAATTTCATTTGATCCTAATGATCTACCTAGTTTAGAAAACAGATCAGACCATCTAGTTCTTATAGTAGATAGACTACCAAGTATGTCAGCAACGACTTGGTCATCTACTTTCATATCTTTTAATTCTTTTACTAACGCAGCTTTCTTTGTTTCATCTAGTTTACCAAATGTTGCAACACCAAGATCATCAAGTTTAGGATCACCAGATAATAATAGATCGTTTATCTTCGTTAGCATCTGTTTTCTCTTTGCAGCTTCTGCTTGGTTCAATACTGTACGCATCGGTGGAAATACTTTGTCAATTGCTTGGTCTAGTTCTCTAGATATATTTCTAGCACCTGCTGCATCCGCAGCTCTCTCACCTACAGAAGTTCTTTCTATGTCAAAGAATTCTTGAGTCTTACCACTTCGAGCCCTGAACCCTGATGCAATCTTATCTATAAATGCATCTAATTTAGAGTTTGCTACATCTAATTGTTTGTTTCGATCAGTTAATCTTTTAATAACTTTACCAGTACCACCTATGATACCTGTGAATAATGCACCTTCGGTACCAAATTTAATTCTGTTTAATAGTTCTCTTGTAGGGTCATCGTCAGAGGATCTATCTATCTCTGTTGGTCCACCAATAAGATCACCAAACGTACCTATCTTTTCTACATCACCAACAAACACAGCTTCAGCAACACCACCTCCTAATGCACCCGCAATAAATTTATTTGTTTTACCACGTGCATTTAGCTCTAGTGCTTCGTCTACACCTTTTTTAAGATTAGGGTTTGTAGTTTTAAAATATTTATTATTTCTACCAGCACGCATAGCATCATCTGCCATCTTAGATGCAACTTTAAAACCTCTAGCTGCAGGTATACCTATGTTTACTAATGCTTCTGTAATTCTACCAGCTGTTGTTGCTTCTGCCTTTTCATCAAACTCTGTAAGATCATCAAAAAAAGATTCTACTCTTGCAGCTCTGCCTTGATCAACACCAAGATCCATAAGAGTTGCACCCAAAGAAAAGAAACCTTTTGGTATTGCAATAAGACCTGATGCGACACCAGACAATACAGATTCTATTGTACCTACTTTTTGATTTTGATTGCTAGAAGATTTACCAGCTAATATTTCTTCTATGGTAGCCATAGATTACCCCTGGAATAATGTTGACGCGTTTCCTTGTTCGTCTACGTAAATAGCAGTTTTGTCTAGGATATATATACCAGCTCCTTTACCTCGTGTTTCCACAATTGTTTTAACAAGAGCTGCATCTGTAGTATAGTTGTCTGATTTTCTAAACTCAGCTGCTTCTGTTGTATCAGCTAAAACTTCTGGTTCTGTCTTATATGTTTTTAAAACTGCATTGTAGACATTCGAAGTAGAGTTTGCACCACCAGAATTTTTTATACCCTCAGATATATTGTCTATTAAAGTACCACCAGATAATTTTTGATCTGCAAGTTCTATTTGTTTCTCAACTAGTTTAGCTTTATTTTTTTCAGCTGGATCACTTTGTTTAATATCTTTTGTAATTTCACCTTTAAGTATTGCAGCATCGATTTGTTTTTTAAGAGCAGCAGATTTATCTAACTGTCCAGATATTGCTTGTATAATTTTGTTTTGTAAAGTACCAGATTTAAGAGAACCTTTAAGATCTCCACCTTCTTCAGATACAATTCTACTTGCATCAATTAATGAATCATAGACAGCATCTTTTTTCATTTTGTCTAGACCCATTATTCTGTAGTATTTTTGTTTTAAAGCTTCGTTCTCTTCTGATTTAGATAGTTTTGGTGGTGAGTCAGGTAATGGTTTTCTTGGATCTCCTACCATTGCTTCATCACCAGTAAACTGTCTGCCTTCTCCTGATTTAATATTTTTAGGATCGTTAGGATCAGGTGTACCATCAGGTAGTAATGCACCACCTCCATAATAAACTCCTGCTGCTAAAGTTAATGGAGACTTAGCTAAACTTTTACCTGCTTTAAATATTGTTTTACCAGTCTTACCAGCAACACCTGCACCGCCTGTAAGCAATCTACCTTCAGGTGACCCAGCTAAATATTTTCCAAATATATTTGGTTGAAATTTTTCTATAGGTTTTAGTCCTAACATTTTACCACCTTTAGATTGTCTTGCAATAAACTGACCAAAAGGTCTAGCGGCAAATCTTGCCGCTGCACCAAGATAAGGAAGAGTAAACAATAGAGGAGCTGCATAACCACCTCTACCTGTTTCATCTTTTGGTGCAAGTGGACTACCAACAGTATTAATAGCCTGTCTGTTATCTTTCATACCGGTCATAATACCCTCTTTGATAGGGCCACCGTATCTAAACATTGGTCTATTTAATGGTTTCATAGCTTACCTAAATTTGCCGAATAGTCCGCCGATACCTAGTGCTGTGCTTAGAGCCGTTGAGAATGGGCTAGGAGTTGCAGGGTCTTGGAATTGTTGACCAGCAACACCTCCAGCAAGACCTGTAATTCCTGTTCCATATGTAGATAATCTTTGATAAGGCTCGTACGCTCCAGTTCTAGCAGCGTCCATATCTGCTTGTAATCTTGATTGTTCTAATCCCTGTCTAAATGCACCTAGTTGACCTAAGTTAGCAACATCCGAAGCTCTGCCTGCTTGTTGAAAATTAGATAATGCAAATTGATTTTGAGCTAAACCTGCTTGTTGATTTGCTAGTTGTGCTCTTTGAGCTGCTAATGATTGTTGTTGACCAAATGCTTGACCTCTTCTTGCTGCTGCATCTGCAAAACCTTGTGCTCTTAATTGTGCCTCAAGTCCTGCTCTACCTAATGCAGTGTCAGCTCTAAACTGTCCCTCTAGTGCACCTTGTCTACCACCACCAAATGCACCTGATGCAATAGCTTGATCCGAAATTTGTTGTAAACCACCTTGTCTTGATAGATCAAATTGTCTTAATGACTCATCAATAACTGCTTGTTGATATGGTGATTGGAAAGCTGCAATTGATCCAGCCCCGGTCCCTGCTCCAGTGCCCATAAATTGTCCAAGTCCAGAAAGATCTTGTCTAACTTGACCTACGTCTTGACCTGCTTGCGTTATAGCTTGTTGAGCTGATGTTAAAAATGGTTGAAAACCACCAATACCCTGTGTTGCCATACCAATGGCTTGTGTTTGTAATGGATCTTCACCAGCAACAAACTGTCTACCTGTAAACTTACTTGTATCTATAGGTGACGACGTTGTTGCCGTCAGTTGTCGAGCGTAATCTTTTGCGGTATCTTGTAAATAATCTGGTAATGCCATTATACTATTCTACTCTCCATCATTTGTGCTTGATCAAACATTGCTTGTGCAGGATTTTCCATGCCCTGAGACTCTTCTGATATAGTACCACCTGCTTCTAGATTGTCCATCATATTTTGCATAACTTCAGCACCTTTATCAATATCTCCCTGACCTGCGTTTCTTACAGCGTCTGCTGTAAATACAAATTCATTCTTGCTAAGTCTAGCTGGTACATCGTCAGCTCTTTCCTCAGCTCCTAGTGGTACAAAACCACCTTCTCTATAATCTTTTTCCATACCACCTAAATCCATTAGACCACCTTCTGCTGCTTGTACTCTATCTGTATCCATTACCGGTGTATCTTTTTTAACCATACCTAAAAATTCTGTTGCAAATTCATATAGTTTAATACCTTTTCCTTTTGCACCACTATCTTCATATTGAATTAACATATCTTCAAAAGCAGATTTATCAAAGCCATATGGTGTTTCAAACAATTTCATAACATTACCCATACCAGCCATCATCATGTTTTCATCGTCTGCTACAGTTTCAATACCTTCAACCATTTCACCTTGATTATAACCTTCTCTTGGTATGTCAGCTAATCCACCACCAGCAGCGTAGAAGGATGGTTGTACAAATCTTTTTTGTGGCATAAAATATAAAGCAGAGTTTGTAGGATCACCATAGTATTGTTTTGCCTGATCCCTGATTGACTCAACACTGCTTATAGGACCAGTGAATGATTCTTCTACTACATCCTCTTCGTCATCACCACCCATTAAGAATGGTGCAGCGATTGCTGTAGCACCTAAACCTGTAAGTGCTGTTCTACCTAAACTAAAAGCTCCCGATTTAGGGTCAAAAAATAAACTACCAAATGGACTTTTAGACAATGCACTGCCTTTTGTAAAAGCAGCACCTAAATTACTTAATACAGAGCTTGGTGCAAATGTAGATAATCTACCTAAAGAAGCTAATCCTTTTCCTGATCCAAGAGCGCCTAATCCACCCGTAAGGCCATACAATAAAGCAGCCTTACCCAATGGTGATTTAACTACTTTTTTAACAGCTCTTTTAGCTTTCTTTACAATTTTACCTAAGAAATACCCTTGTCTTGGCTCTTCGAGACCCATGATGCCACCCATATTACGCATTTGTCTTTCCATATTCATTCTTGAAATTGCCATAGTTTGTCCTTTTTATAGTCTTTTTCTCCTATAATCAATCATATATATCTACAAGGTCAGTTAGTCCACCGTCCATATAATAAACTCTACCACCTTCTCTGTAAAAATCTGTTTTTTCTGCAGCTTCATTATATCCAAATGCTTCACCGCCATATGTATCACCACCACTAGTAGTTACATTACCACCTCCGCCACCAGGAGTTTGGCCGTCATCACCCATATCTCCACCAGTAATATTTTGATATGATTGAGTTTTCATTATGTCTTCTCTCTTTTTTTTAGCTGCTGCCGCTATTCTTTCCTCATCCAGTCTTCTAAGTTCATCTCTCTCTTTTGTTTTTTTTGTGTAATAACCAAATTTTGTTCTCATTAAATTTGTTTTGTTAATAAAATCTTGCATCGCTGCATCATATTCATCTTCATCTATGACATTTCCTGCAGCATCTACAAGAGCTCCTTGAGATGCATCAAAAGTTAAACCTCTTTTATCTGCACTTTTAGTAAGAGCTTCACCAAGTTTGTCTGCCTCTACTCCAACTCTTTCTGCATAATTACCAAATGCAGATCTAGTATTTAATCCAAACGGATCTTTAGATAAACCAGACTGGTTATCACCAAATACTGTTGGACCAGTATAACCCATTTGACTTGAAATAAATGCTTGATCAGCTCTAGGTAAAGTTCCAAATTTATCAGCTTTGCCTAAAATACTTGATAGTATACCTATGTTTGTCATTGGCTCGTATCCCTCTTGCATAATCTCTTCTGCTGATTGTGGTTGAAACATTTTTCCTAACATAGTTCTTTGTTGTGGTACTGCCATATCTGCAGCAAGATACTCACCAGCGTCTACTGGATTAACGTCTTGTCTAAACATATCCATTCCTAAAACTTTTGCTGTGCTAGGATTATTATAAGCATCAAATAATCTTTTTTGTCTATCATCTACTGTTGTTTGAAAGTTTGATGTTAAGTCAGATATACCCCCAGTGAATGCAGCACCTCCTCCGCTTCCTCCGCCTTCTACCTTTAAAGAAGGAATTCCAAAATCAGGTTTTGATGCATCTGCACCACCGCCTTGTGGTATCTGAAATGGGTTTAATAGATATTGAGTTTGAGGTACAAATTTAAACCCTGCATTATATACTTGTTGATCGTACGGACTTAATACCATTATTTTGTTTCTCCAAATAAATCAAGACTAGGCATAATTACTTTAACGTCTCTTCTAATATCTTCTTCAGGTATACCTTTTGATTTCCACTCTTCATCGTTTTTGTACACCTCTCTAGTTTTAATATTACTAATAGTTTCTATTATTTCTTTTGGTTCTATAACTTTCACTATGTTGTTACCTCTCTTGGTTTAACTTCTAATATAGACGCAATTACATGTAATTCATTAGCATCAGCAGCCTGAACTTTTAAAACCTCGCTTTCTTGCAATACAAGTGGTTGAGTCAGTAATTCTACTGTTGTATTTGAACTTACAGCTTTAGCTTTAAATAGACTGAATATATTACTAGAAGAATCTACTAAAGTCACGTCAATTGTTGTGCCTGATCCTGCGTCTTCAGACACAAGAATAGATTTTATTATAGCCGTAGTGGCTGTTGGAACCGTGTAAACAGTGGTTAAATTAGTTGTTGTTAAATCTGCTTTTTTATTTGTAAAAGTATTTGCCATTAATTTAAAAAGAAGTTTTGTGCTTCTACCTCGTCCTTTAAATCTTGTTGATATGTTGAGTTTAATTTTTGTATAACCGCGTCTAAATCTCTAACTTGTGAGTCTGCTACTTGTTTAGAATATTCTTCACTTGGTCTTGTTAATATTTGTACTATTTTAGCCATTATCTTCTACCATCCGCTTGTATATCTAATCTAAACGTACCTAGTTTCCAATCTTGACTAGCTGCAGTGTTTGCTACTTTTAAAGATATGGCCCTAGCTCTTGCTCTAGTGTCTACTTTTTTAGTAGATGAACTAATAGTGAATGGTCCAAGAGATGAACTAGCTGCTGTATCATTTGGATAATTTTTTAAATTTAAAGTAATTTGTGTGTTGCCTGTTTGTGATACAAAATCAGGTATAAATCTTCTTATCTTCATAATATTTTCACCATCACCTCTAGTATCTCCTAAACTTGTCATTGCTCCCCGTACAATTCTTTGAGTAATATCAAAATCTCCTGAAGAAATATTAGCAGTAACTGCGTTTACGCCTGTAGATAAAGCTTCATCAGTTCCTTTTTCATGTTCAAAATAAGTTGTACACCCATCAGTGTTACCCACAACATCATAAGAAGCATTACTACTAGCATCATAAAAAGTTGCATGTGGTAAACCAAACACAGAAGAATCTTTCCATGTTCCCCGAGCCAGTGTTCCTGTGGTCCATACCGGTCTTTGTGGTCTTGAATCTATGTAGTTATAAGTTACACATCTATTGATAACGGTAGAACCATCTGTACAATAGAACCAAGTTATTTCCCCAAACAAATTATTTAACCCTACATTAATTAATTGTCCTGCAGTTGTATTTAAATCATCATAAACAAAGTCTTCTACTAAACACATCATGGTTTCTAAATTACCAGAGTATTTAAAGAACCCGTTTTCTGACATCCAATATGCAGCACCATCTACTTCTAACGCAGCGTTCTGTCCTATTAATCCACAGTTAGTTCCAACCTGTACAAAACCAAAAGTAAAAGGAGCACCAACAAAACGCATTGTAAATAAAGATGTGTCTGACCATATATAAATTGCATCTCTACCTCTAACAGCTCCAACAATTTTAGAACCATCAGAAAGTCTTTGTGTACCCGCTGTATTAGTTGCTGTAGGTGTGTATGTATTTATATCTTCTTGATCAGAAAATCTAATAAACATTTCATCTTGTGTGCTTGGTGTTCCTATAGTTGTTTCTGTTCCAAAAAATACTAAGTGTCTGTCCGGTGTAGATACTAACATATCTCTTGATGCTGTTGGTGCGCCAGATATAATTGTTGCTCTATTAGTTACAGCATCTGTTGCATCTGCATTCCATTCAAACACTTGTGCATTATGTATAAGTGCAATTACTTTAGTACCAAAACCATCTATGCTCCATAAACCAGGATCAACAACTAAGTCACCTGACGCTGCTTCACCCCATGCAACATAATCAGAAGAATTAGTAATTGTAACTCCAGCGTTGTGAATAGCAGCCGTAGTATTTCTAACACCTCTGGTTACACCAGTTAAAACATTTGACGTAATACCTGTGTAAGATATTTCTTCTGTTCCTATTTGAACATGGTTTGTACCTGAAGTTGGAAACTGACTAGCATCTGTTAATTCAATACTTGTTGTTTGAGAAGCATTAATACCACTAACTAAAGTAGTAGTTGCTTCTCCTGAAACTGTACCACTCCATTGACCAAGTCCCCATCCAAAACCAGGCAATTGTTCTGCTGGACCCACTGGGTAGTAATGTCTTACTCTAATACCACCAGATGTAGTAGCGCCACTACCAGACTCATTTGAAGGCATTGTAATGGTTAGTGTGCTATCAGTTACGGATGTAACCATAAACTTTTTATCATTAAAGTCTGAGGCTGCAAAATTAGATCCTGTTATTGCAGAAAAATTATCTAATAGTATAATATCGTTCGCTGATATATTGTGTGACGAACTAAAAGTAATAGTAACAACAGCAGAACCATTTGTTGTGCTAAAAGCACTTGTTAAACTGGTTGTGGCTTTAATAGGATGTATGTCATAAAATACACCCCCTGTGTATGCGTATAAAATTCTGTTTGTTCCTATGATAGAAAACTTATTTCCAGACTTATTAACTAAATGAAACAAAGCTCTTGCAGCTCCAGTTAGTTTATTTTCACCTAATTGAGACCAGCCACCTATTTTTTGTGGTGTGCCATATCTAAACCTTACATTATCGCCATCAACCCATTGTCCTTCGGCTGTGGTTTCTGTAATCTGTTTGTTGAAACCCGGTAGAAAACCTATCTTTTGTAACATATAACTCCATTATATATTAAAAGGCCCAGCTTACAAACGAGTATCGCGTGCCTTTTGTTGTCTCTCTAACTTCATGAGGGTACATAAAATTAGAAGGAAACAATAGTATATCACCCGTTTTTAACTCAATTTTCTCTTCTCTGCAATAGAATTCAGAGCCTTCATAGTCTTCATTTAAGTTGGCTACAATAGAAACTAATGGCACTCCCTTCATTTGACCATCAAATATACTATGTATATGATCATAATGCTCTCTCATCATAGTGCCAACAACATATCTATTAAAACGTATG
>Ga0209232_1002063_pt1 | contig 10238 bp, 13 predicted proteins | sample ETNvirenome_2_60_FD_184066 | JGI IMG/M metagenome (GOLD analysis project Ga0209232, IMG submission 184066) | Marine viral communities from the Pacific Ocean - ETNP_2_60 (SPAdes) (version 2) | ecosystem: Environmental > Aquatic > Marine > Oceanic | place: Pacific Ocean | collected 2013-06-22
CACATTGGATAAATCAATGTGGGGAACAGACCAAATGGCATCAGTTGAACCTCATGGATTAATTAAATTAGTTCGTGGTATTAGAGAACTTGAAAGTGCTATAGGTGATGGTAAAAAGGTGGTTTCTGAAAGTGAAAAATTAATTAAGAATAAGTTAAGAAAGTGAAGGTAGTAGCAATTATTCCAGCGCGAGGTGGTAGTAAAGGTATTCCATTAAAGAATATAGTAGACCTTGGTGGTAAACCATTGATATCACACACTATAGACGCATCTAAACAATCTAACGTAGACGAGACTTGGGTTTCAACAGACTCAATAAAAATAATAACAATTGCTGAGGGATTTGGAGCTAAAATTATTTTAAGACCAGAAGATATATCAACAGACACTTCACAATCAGAAGAAGCTTTACTACATGCTGCTAGTGATATTGATTTTGACATTTTGGTTTTTATTCAACCAACTTCACCATTAGTGACATCAGAAGATATAAATAAGGGTTTAGAAATGATGGAAGAATACGATTCTGTTTTCAGTGTTACTAAAGAGCATTGGATACCGAGATGGACAATGGATGTAAAACCACATAGATGGGAAATTAACAACAGACCTATGAGACAAGATAAACCAAAAACTTATATTGAGAATGGTGCATTTTATATCACTAAAAGAAAGAATTTGTTAGAATCTAAATTAAGATACAGTGGTAAAATAGGTGTGGTGGAGATGCCTTTTTCAAGAAGTTTTCAAATAGATACTCAAGAAGATTTAGAATTAATTAGGAATTTAATAGTATGAAAAGGATTGCTGTATTAGGTAGAGGAAAATCTTTAGAGGTTCTAACTTCTTTACCAGAGGTAGATGCGTATGTTATCACAAATAATTGGGGGTTGGAGTTAAATCAACAATTTATCATAGATAGACTTTCGGATAACAAACCAATTATCCATGTTTTGAGTTTATCTATTTTTAATGCACCAGGCATGGGTTTTAACGAATTACTAAAACATTATAAGAAATTTAATATTCAAAAAATAATTCTACCTTATGTTAGAGAGTGTGTGCCAGGTGGGGAACAATCTTATTTTGAGGTAGAGGGTAAAACTAATATGATTAAAGCAGAACCTTTACCAGATAAAGTCAAGTCTTTCATGTGGCAACCTGGAAAGGGTAATTGTCCAAAAAATTATACAGGAAAAGAATATGATTTACCTACTACAGGAATGGCTGGAGTTCTTTATGCTACTGCTGTTATGAATCCAACAGAAATTCACATATGTGGTATGGATTTTTATGAAAAAACATACGCTTTTCAAACCAAAAGAGAAGAAGAGAGAAATAAAATTGATTCAAATGGTATCATGGGAGTTTCAGAGTTTGAAAAAATTCCAATGAAGATATTTTTAACTGAAAATATAATAGGAAATTTTTCCGATAAAAAGTTTTTCATTAATACATACGGTAATTATGAACCAAATAATGATAATGTCGAGGTCAATATATTATGAATAAAAAAAGGATAGCAGTTGTGGCTGGTGGATGGCATTTTCCTTTACATTTTTATGAACAGATAAAAAATCAAAAAATACCAAGTGGTTGGGAAGTTGATTTATTTTGTGTATCACATAGAAATCCAAATCTTGAAATAGTTAGAGAAGAAAAAAATGAATATATCTCCACCTTGGGTAATTCAGATACTAATATATTAGATAAACTTTTATATTCTAAAATAGCTACAATTGAAGAAATTGAAAGATTAGGTTGGACTTATGTTGAAGAGCCAAATAGTATGGGAGATTGGGGGATGACAAATCAATGGTTAGATAAGAATAATTATGAAGATTATGATGTTTTTTTATTTACTCATGATGACAATTTTATTTTTAATGACAAACTTTTTACAGATGCTATGTTTCAATTTAATTGGGATGAGTGGTTAGTCATAACAAATGCACGTAATCATGGAGACAGACCTATTTTTCCTGTTAGGGGATCTTTTGATTTTTTTAAAAAAGAAATGTTGGATATGATTGGTGGAAAGTTTGATTTAAGTTCATCTTCCGTAACCAGAATAGGAAAAGTTGATACACCAAAAAATTTATCAGAGCTAGGTGATTGGAATGGCACTGTTGTACAATTTGGAATTTTTATCAGAGATAATAATTTGTATGAAAAAATAAAACATCTATCAGACACATATAGAATAAGCACTTTTTGTTTTGAGGGTGAGAGGGGACATATAAGTAATGGTGGTTCTGATACAATGTCTCCGATAATCAAGTTTATCGATGAAAACATTGATATGGACAAAATACAGTAAATTGGAAAATTAAATATGAAGAGAATAAATGACATGCCATTGATGGCTGATACAAATGAAACAATAAATATATGTTATCCATTTATAGGTTCTAAGGCTATAGAATATATGACAGATACTTTGTCTGGAAGATGGATTGGTCAAGGACCTAAAGTTGATTTGTTTGAACAAAAATTCAATGAAAAGTTTGGTGGTAACAAAGAATCAATCAGTGTTAACTCTGGCACATCGGCTTTACATTTAGCTTATGTTCTATGTGATTTAAAACCTGGTGATGAAGTGGTTGTTCCATTATTTACTTGTACGGCAACTAATATTCCATTTTTAAATATGGGTGTAAATTTGAAGTTTGCTGATGTAGATGTAAACACTTTGAACATGGATTTAGATCATGTTGAATCGTTGATTACTGATAAAACAAAGGCTATAGTTCCTGTTCATTATGGTGGACTTTGTATAGATATGGATAGATTAAATGAAATAGCTGGTGACATACCAATAATACAAGATGCTGCTCATAGTATTGGAACTACATATAAAGGTAAACACTTAACAGAATTATCTGATTATGTTATGTATTCATTTCAAGCCATCAAACACTTTACAACAGGCGATGGTGGAATGCTACTAGTTAACAAAGAACTAGAGGATAAAGCTAAAAGAATACGGTGGTTTGGTATTGATAGAAAAGCTAAACAAGGTGGTATTTGGGAAAATGATATAACTGAGATTGGTTATAAGTATCAAATGACAGATGTAGCAGCTGCTATTGGTTTGGCTGGGTTGGAGGAAATAGATTTGGTCTTAGAGAAGAGGAAAGAATTATTCAAATTATATTGTGACAGACTAACTACAGATGTGACTATAGTTGGTGGTGATAAACAAGACGAACATGGTGCGTGGTTATTCACAATTTATGCTAAAGATAGATATGGGTTACAATCTAAATTAGCTGAAAATAAAATAGAATCAAATCAAATGCATTTTAGAAATGATAGATACACTATCTTTAAAAAATTTACGGATGGTTTAGAGTTTCCGAATATGGATAAGATAGAGGATGATTATCTAGTTCTGCCACTACATCATAAAATGTCCACTGATGATGTGATTAGAGTTTGTGAAACAATAAATAAGGGGTGGTGATGGTAGATTTAGAATCATCGGTTAAAGATCAAGGCAAGTGGGTTACACAGATAATTCATTTTGTAGGTGGAGAAAAACGAACTATTGAGGGTATAAACACACATACGATTAGACAAGGTGAGTTTACCAAATTTTTATTAAAAGATGGAAGTTATGTGATGATATATGATAAGAATGTTTTAATGATTGAAATTTTTAAGGAAGAAGATGTACAGACAACCTGATGTTTATTCATCATATAGAGAAAATAATATTGGTCAAACTTTGTATGATATCGTCACTAAATTAAAACCAAAGAAAATAATTGAAATTGGTGTGTTAGAAGGTTATTCTACTATTTCTATGGCTCAGGCTTTAAAAGATTTAGATGAGGGTGGAATGGTATATTCATATGATTTGTTTGAAAACTACCAATACAGAAATTGTGCTATGGATGATGTTTGGGATAATGTAAATAAGTATGGAGTTCAAAAACATGTCCGATTACAGTATAAAAGTTTTGATGAGTGGTTAACTGATATGTATGATTTTGATTTATTACACCTGGATATATCTAATGATGGTGATATCATATCAAAAATACATGATAAGTATCCAAATAAAAAAGTTATTTTTGAGGGTGGTAGTGTGGAAAGAGACAACATTGAATGGATGATTAAATACAAAAAAACAAAAATAACAGAAGTTCAGACAAGTTGTAAATATAAAATTATTAATGATGCTTTTCCTAGTTTATCAGGATATAATATATGAACAAAAAAAATATAGTTTTTACGATGGATATTGATTTGGCTGGTGAGGGTAGATATGCCAGCACAAGAAGATTACCTTATGAATATTCAATAAAGAGTTGGGAAAAATGGTGTGAGAAAAATGATTGTGAATTATTTGTTCTTACTGATTTACTACTACCAAAGGAACAGATGAATATCTGTTGGCAAAGATATTACTTGTTTGATATATTAGATGCTAATGATATCGAGTATGATCAAATACTTTCTGTTGATGCCGATACCATTGTCCATCCTGATTGTCCTAACTTTTTTGAGATGACAGAAGGGAAAATGTGTGGGGTTCACTGTGAAGGTAGTTACGATTGGATTATCAGAAGTATTGAAAACTATGGTAAGTATTTTTTCAACGGTCACGTGATGGATTTTTGGAAATACATTGATTGTGGATTTGTAATTGTAAATGATACACACAGAGATTTCTTCACACAAGTTACAGATTTTTATAATGAAAATGCTGAGATGTTAAGACAGGTGGAGAAAGAGTGGCATGGTGGAACAGACCAAACACCTGTTAACTTTTTGATACACGATAGAGATGTAGACTTTAAGTGGTTACCTTATGAATACAATATGTGTGATATGGTTAGAAAAGAAATATTAGGTGAGGATATGTTGTTTACTGATTGGGGATGGATATATCAGTATAATAGTATTCCAAACAACAAAGAAGATAAACTAACTTTACATTGGATGAAAAAAACATACGAGCATTTATATGGATAAATTAAGAAAAAAATATGTAATAGGCACACACGTGATGTGGTTCGAGATTGAGATGTATGCTGATTTTATTGATGGTATGGTAAATCTATTAGAAACTGTAGAGAATAAAGAAAATGTAACGATTGATTTATGTTTTAATATGCTACAACATTTTGAAAAAGTAGACTCTGAGAAGATTAAGAAACATGAACTAGTAATTAAATTTAAAAAGGGTGTAGCTACCTTAGAGTCTATGGGATTTATTGTTAATCAAGAGATTAAAGATGGTGACGAGTTCTATTTTCATACTGATTACAGAAGAGATTTGAATTACAACTATTGTAAAAAAGTAGATTATGTGATGTGGGGTGAAACCGATAGTTTCTTTCCACGAGAAGCATTTCAAGTAATAGAAACACTATCTAAATATACTGATGAACAAAACATACATAGATATCTAATGAGTTTTGCTGACAGAAAAATGTGGGATGTGAGTTGGGACCCATTGGTTCACGTAGACTATCGTGATGTAAAATTTATAGATGATGACAACGGACATCTATATAAAAACCAAGCTAAATCACAATTGTCAATAGAAGAGATGAATGAGATAAATGCGAGAGCTGATGAATTTGATTTTTCATATATCAAACATCCAAAGATTAGTGGTGCTTGTTTAGTGTTGTCAAGTGATTTGATAAAGTCTGGTGTGAACATACCATCATGTTTGTTGTATAATGATGATGAAGGTTTATCAATATTATCTCATAAATTAATGGGACAAAACTTTATTCAGTTTGTTTGTCAGAATGTTTTACACGTTCATGCTAGAAGACATTCACAAAAAAGATTGTATGTAAAGAATGAGGATAATCCACATTCATTTCTTAATGAAAAAAATAATAAATTTAAACAATTTCTAGAGTTATCTAAACATAACATCGGAGTGTTGGTTAGTGGTCAAGGAAAATTTAAAGAGTATAATGATTTAAAACAAATATTGGAGTCAAAATGAAGAAGAGAGCATTAATTACAGGTATAAATGGAATGGATGGTAGTCACCTTGCCGACTTTCTATTGTTACAAGGTTATGAAGTATTTGGTATGGAGAGAAGAACATCAACTCCTAACAGAACTAACAGTTGGCACTTAGAAGATAAAATAACATTTTTAAATGGTGATCTAACTGATCAAAATTCATTAGTCAGATGTTTGGTTAAATCTAATCCACACGAGGTTTACAATCTTGCTGCTATGTCATTTGTAGGTGAGAGTTGGAACACACCAGAACAAACAGGTGATGTAACGGGTTTAGGTGTCTTGAGGATGCTTGAGGCTATACGAGAGTATGGAAAGGATATCAAGTTTTATCAGGCATCAACCTCTGAACTCTATGGTAGGATGGTTGAGAATCCAGCAAAAGAAACCACACCATTTTATCCAAGAAGTCCTTATGGTGTTGCTAAACTATATGGACATTGGATTACAAAGAACTATAGAGAATCTTATGATATGTTTAATGTCAGTGGTATTCTGTTCAACCATGAATCAGAACGCCGTGGTATAGAGTTTGTTACTCGTAAGATTACCGATGGTGTTGCTAAGATTCATTTAGGAATAAAAGACCACATCAAGTTGGGTAACTTAGATGCTAAAAGAGATTGGGGATATTCACCTGATTACGTTAAGTCTATGTGGATGATGTTACAACATGATGAGCCAGATGATTACGTGGTAGCTACGGGTGTAGAACATTCAATACGAGACTTTCTTGATGCTGCCTTTGAGTGTGTTGACATAGAAGATTGGGAAAGGTTTGTTATTCAAGATGAACGATTTATGCGACCAGCCGAGGTTGCTGTTTTATGTGGAGACTCAACAAAGGCTCGTGAAGTGTTAGGATGGGAACCTGAGACTTCTTTTAAACAAATGGTTTCTAACATGGTTGCTAACGACATAGATTTATTGTCATGATAAAAATAAAACTATCTGATCCTAATAATATGAAATCTTTCAGTGGATTTATACACACCAAAGATTTACTCAGAGAGTATAGTATAGAAATAACAGACTCCGATGATTACGATTATGAATTTATTCATGCGAATGAATTCGTAGATACTAACTTACCTCTTCAACAAAGTGTTGACATGGGACTTGAAAATTTATCTAAAAAAACTGGTGATTACTTTTTATTTCATGGTGGTGACTCGACTTCGATAGTAGGAGCTTATGAAGTTTTTGTTGAATCAAATGCTAAATTTTTATTTAAAAAACAATTATTATCTCGTGAAGATTATAAAGAAAAAACTGCTACCAATAGATGGTTTTTTGGTAAAGGATCGGAACTAGATGTTGGTTATGACATACCACAAGATGTGTATAATAGAGTAAAACTTACAGGTTATAATGTAGCTCACAACTGGCCACATCTACAACACATGCAAGAAGGCAATCCTAGTAGAGACATAGATGTTTGTGCTATCTTTCAAGGTATATTAGACAATGGTAATATGGATCATGAGGTTAGAACCGATAGACTTTATACTAAACATAGAAAAAGCGCTTGGGATGAATTAAATAAAATAGGTGATAGATATACCATAGTGGCTGGTAAATCAGCTCCACATGAATTTATAGAGGCTATGAAAAGGTCAAAGATAGGATTATCTCCATTTGGTATGGGTGAGTTATGTTACAGAGATTTGGAATTTATTCAATATGGTTGTTTGTTAATTAAACCTGATATGAGTAAGGTGATTACTGAACCAGATTTCTTTAAACCAATGGAGACTTATATACCAGTTAAACCTGATTGGTCAGATTTAAACGAAACTATTGAAAATGTGCTTGACTATTGGAATGATTATGAGTATATTATCCACGATGCTAGAAAAAAAGTTGTAGAGATGTATAGTTATCAAAATGTCTGTATGTATTGGTATAATTTTTTTGCTAATTTAAATGGAGTAGAGAGTGAGTAAAGTAACATCAGTAATTCCAACTTATAACAATTTACCATTTTTAAAATTAACAGTTCAATCTATTCGACAGAACTGTTATTACAAGGATCAGCCTATTATTATTTTTGCTGAGAATTGCACAGATGGAACTAACAATTGGTTGGATTCTAATTACAAAAAACTAGATATTGAATACTACATAGAAAACGATACAGACAGAGAGAAGCAACGAGGTATCGGTGGTGGTATAGATTATTGCGTGAGCAAGGTAAAAACAGAATTTGTCAATATATTACATTCAGATTTTTGGGTAGGTCCTAATCAAGATATTGAATTGTTAAAACTATATGATGACATAGAACCAGGTGAAAGATTGATTGCTTCATCATTTAGGGTTCAACCAAATATATTTCCTAATGATCCACCTTACAGACCAGGCACAGTATTTGTTCCATTTGATGAGTTCGGTGCTTATGATGATGATTTCAACTCTGATCACTTTGATAATTGGTCTAATGAGTTTACAAAAGATAATGACATTCAGATTAGAAAAGGCGGTGGCGCTGGTTACTTCTGTAGAGTGGAAGATCATATAAACATTGGTGGTAATGATCCTATATTTCAACCTATGTATTGGGAAGATAAGGATTTATTTATGAGAATGCAAATGGAAGGATATAAATTTATAATGACAAGTAAGTCTTTGATCTGGCATTTCACATCAAGAACATCAAGATTTCCCAATGGTGAAAAAGATTTAGATAATAATAAAAGACCAGCACATATAGTTCGTTGGGAACAAAGAGCTATGCAAAGATTTATAGAGAAATGGGGGCGACTACCAAGTGAAGATGAAGATTCATTTGTCGTGCCTATAGAAGGAACTAATAACCCAAATAAAATAGAGTGGCCATTCAAATGAAATTAGAACAAAAAATAGGTGTAGTTGGTAATGGATTCGTAGGTGGAGCAGTTAAGTTTGGTTTTTCACCACAGACAGGATGTGATGCTGAAGTTAGAGTTTACGATAAGAATCCAAATAAATCAACACATGGATTAGAAGAAACAGTTAATGAATCTGATTTTATATTTCTATCAGTGCCAACACCAGCAAATGAAGATGGTTCAATTAACATTGATATCATAACAAATGCTTTAGACGATATTAGTAAAGTCCACGAGGGAAGAGATAATGCTATTCTAATTAGGTCTACTGTTATACCTGGAACAACTTGGAAATTACAAACTGAATATCCACAATTAAATATATTATTTAATCCTGAATTCCTAACTGAAAGGTCTGCTAATTTTGACTTTATAAATCAGAGTCGTTTTATAATTGGTAACAATGGTAAACAAATGAGTTGGGCTAAATCAGAGGAGTTTGCTGAGTTAATCAAAGACAGATTTGGTGATTGTGTATCAATAATGGAGACCAATTATGAAACTGCTGAATTGATTAAGTATATGAATAATTGTTTCTTTGCGACTAAAGTATCTTTTATGAACGAGATGTATCAGATAGCAGAAAAGATAGATGCTAATTGGGATGAGGCTGTTAGCGGATTTGTATCTGATGGTAGGATTGGACACTCACATTTGGGTGTGCCTGGACATGATGGTAAGTTTGGTTTCGGTGGTAGTTGTTTCCCCAAAGACATTCAGGCGATGATTGATTTTGCTGAAAAATTTGGTGTAAACCCAAGTGTATTAAAAGGTGCTTGGGAGAAAAACTTAGAAGTGAGACCAGAACAAGATTGGAAAGAACTTAAAGGTAGGGCTGTGACAGATGATTAATAAAAAACTCGAATATAACACAGAGCTGATGTTAATCACTATGGAAGAGTGTGGTGAATTAATTGAGGCTTGTTCTAAGACTATTCGGTGTGAGGATTATGAAGACCACCCAAAGATGATAGAAGAAGTTGGTGATGTTTTATTGTTGATAGAAATGATAATAGAACGAGGATTGGTTAAGCAAGAAGATATAGATGCTCGTAAGAAAGTAAAAATAGAGAAACTAAAGAAATGGAGTAATTTAATAAATGAGTGATAAAGTTATAAGTTTCATACAACCAAGTAGAAACAATCTAAAATATTTACAATGGAGTTACAACTCTATCAGAAAGAATCTTGGATATCGACATGAGATATGCTGGGCTGATGATTTCTCAAATGATGGGACTTGGGAGTGGATGAATGAGATTATCAAGAAAGATAAGAATGTAAAGATACATCGTAACGAAGGACCTACAAGACTTGGACACACAATTCTATATGATACGCTGGTAGATATGGCGACAAGTGATATCG
>Ga0209232_1002064_pt1 | contig 10237 bp, 9 predicted proteins | sample ETNvirenome_2_60_FD_184066 | JGI IMG/M metagenome (GOLD analysis project Ga0209232, IMG submission 184066) | Marine viral communities from the Pacific Ocean - ETNP_2_60 (SPAdes) (version 2) | ecosystem: Environmental > Aquatic > Marine > Oceanic | place: Pacific Ocean | collected 2013-06-22
GCTACTCGGGCTGCCCGAAGTGACGAAGGGTTCAAGCAAACCATTAAGAATTATTTTACAGAGGCTGGCGAGAAAGCAGAGCAAAGGATTGCAGACAGAGGGACTCGGCTTACTTCCGGTGTTGACCCTACGGCGACTCTTGATGAGCTCATCGCAGCTCTGAGTCGAGGGGTAAGTGGTCGTCAGAAAAATTCTCTTACTGAGTTTATTAAAAACAACCCTGACGGGTTCACTTTAGATCTTTCTGGACAGCCGACTCCTGCCGAAGGTTTCGTAGTTGCTCCGCTCAAGCCAACAGAAATCATTGTAGGCGGTCAGGATTTAGATATAGACGCTGAAGAACAGTTGATAGATAATGTCATGGATCTGACGCAAGCAAGTCGCGGAAAAGTTTATGCCGGCGGTTGGTTTGACTCAAAAAACAACCGATACGTTTTAGACGCCACACAGGTTCAGACTGATCGTGATGATGCTGTATACACAGCGGCGGCAGGAAAACAAGACGCAATTTTTGATCTGGGGGAGATAGATGAAATCAGAACAATTGATGCGCTCAAAGACTTCCGGGAAAGAGGTGTTTTCGATCTTAGACGGTTCGATGACGCGAGAAGAAATCAGGAACAACTTGAGGCGAACTTTGAAAGCACAAGGATTCAGAATCAAAGGCGAGCAAGAGACGACACAGAAGAGGTCGTAGCGCAACCAACGCCCAGCATACCTGAAACCTTAACTCCCGCTGTCAACGCAAAAGAATCCCAAGACGCTATACCTCAGGCGGGTAAGCGCTTGGTAGTTGATGACGTTGGTAAATATTTCGTAAATAAAACAGTCGAGAGGCATGGAAGAAAGTTAGACCCCATCAACTCTGAAGATGACTTCCAGATACTTTTATCTGATGGGGTATCAGATGTCTCCTATCAACTGAACCAACCAGAGACAGGCGAGTTTTGGTATGACCAAGACATCGCAGACTCATTTGAGCTCACTCGCAGAGTTATCCCCGAAATTGGTGTTGACGAAGGCTTGCGTGTTGTCTTGAGCGCAATGGTTTCAGCAACATCCCCGCTTACAAGAGCACCGGCTAACTGGCAGAACGGCGTCTCTGTTTTAGAAGAGTTTATGGAAAAAGGGGTGATATCGGGTCGGAATCCCCAAAGCGGCAAGTACTTTGGGGGGACACGCGGGCCAGTGATAGAAAAGAGCCTCAAGCTGCTGAATTATCTTCTCGAAACAAAAGGTGTACAGGGAACCGCAGAGTTCCTGCTCGACGGGCACACAGTGTCTGAGCTGACATCCATAAGGCAAGCCAGCGGTCTTTATTCACCGACCAACAAAGTTGCTGGCAAAGCGGGTGATCAACGATTAGGGGCGTTTATTTTTGGAGAGAAGACCGGGCCTTTTATGCTCAACATCAACGGCCTCAAAGAAACGACAGCAGACCTTTGGTACACAAGAACTTACAATCGGTACACGGGTAAGCTTTTTGATACGCCAGACGGCAGTATGATTGGTAGTCCCCGGAACATGGCTGAGCGCGAAAACATGAAGAGACTTGCCAGAGAAATAGGCGAGGAGCTCAATCGCCCAGAGCAAGCTATTCAAAGTATACTATGGTATCTGGAGCAGCAACTTTATTACTCGCTCGGAGTAAAATCAGCAAGATCGGAGGCATTCAGCGATGGAGCAAAACAATTCGTCAGTAATCGAGGAATCTCAGCGAGCATTCGTAGAGGCGATGAAGATTAAACTCGCAGAGAACAAAAAAGCTTTGCAAGAAAAAGGAGTTGCCCCTTATGAGTTTGACAGATCGAAACTTCAGCAGAATGACAAGAAGACATGACACCGACTGAGCAAGCAGCCAAAGCAGCACAGCTCGGTGGGGTCACTGAGTTTGCTGACACTAATCCAAAGTCACTTGATGGTACTCAGGTTGCTGGCGTGGCAAGTAGGTTAATCAGGGAAGCTCTAAAAGACGCAGAGATTGAGAAGCGGGTTAGTGAGCCGCCTAAAGACAGACCACCAGCCAGAGTCCCGACCCCCTCTGAGCAAGAGCTTGTAGAGACAGGAGAATATTCTGCAAGACAGGAGGAGGCGAAAAGAGCTTTAAGCCCAGAGGGCAGGCAAAGACTTGAGGAAGCTGGTGGCGAGACAGGCATAGCTCTTCAAATGCCAGGGGCGCAGATTGATCTTGACCAAGATGCTTTAGATGCGATGCAGCCTCAGCCTAAACCAAGCGTTGCTGAGCAACGTGCTGAGCTGATCAATAAGCGCGGTCAAGATGCTATTCGTAGTAAAAAAGACGCTTTAGTCCCAGAGGGTGACGCAAAAGACTTACTTGAGATCTACTCTAATCGGGGCGTTATCGTATCGTCGGATGAGGGCATCGATTTCAACTTTGAAAACATCGAGACTACAGAAGATGTGAACAACGTGATCAACGCGACGAGCTTGATTTATGAGTCCCCTCAAGAAGCGGCGAAACGTGGAGTGCAAACAAACGTCCAGACCATTGATGAAGCAGCCCAGGAACTGGCTGATGAAATAGGATTTACAAAAAGAATCCTTAGAAAAAAAGTTGGCACACTGCTCAACGCAGCGGAGATGGTTGCTCTGAGAGAAATTCTTGAGAAGTCTGGCAATCGTGTTGCAAAGATCGCTCAAGAGATCGTTGATGGGAATAACAGTGACTTGAAGCTTGTAGAGCTGAGACAAGCGATGGGGTTACATACGGCTTTGCAGATGAAGGCGAAAGGAAACCAGACAGAGATTGCGAGAGCTTTGCAGTCCTTCAAGATTCCTGTCGGCACTGAAGATCTTGCGAAAGCAGCCGCTGAAGCCCTTGTTGATACTGGTGGGAAGAATGCAGCTATCTCTTTAGCTAGAGGATTTTTAGATATACGACAAAAAAGCGGTAATGCTGCCGCGAATCAGTTTGTTGCTAAAACTGCTTTTAGAGGATTGGGCGGTGTCTATCACGAGGTATTCATCAATGGACTGCTGTCTTGGTTCCCTACCCACTTTAAAAATACGCTCTCAACTCCGCTGTTTATAACGTACGACACTCTGTCTGATTTGGCTGGCGCGAGCTATGGCACTTTGGCAAGAGGGCTCTCCCGCAACCCTGATCCGACAGGGATTCACTTTGAGGATATCGCCGCAAGACATTTGGGGATGATAGAGGGTATGAAGGATGCCTGGTTGGTTGCTAGCAAAGTATTTAGAACAGAGATGCCAACTGGGTCGTCAAAGGCAGAGGCTGCTAATTATCGAGCGATTACTAAAGAAAAAATATTTTTTAACGGCAAATCTGCTGAAGAAATGCCGCTAGCTGGTGAGTTCATCGATCATCTAGGTCGGATCATCCGCGTTCCTGGCAGACTGTTACAAGCGCAGGATGAGTTTTGGGCTGCCATGTTAGCGCGAGGCACTCTCTACGAAGAGTCTGTACGTCAACTCAGACTTAGCAAATCTCTTGGCAAAACAGACGAAGACGCTCTGGATGACGGGCTGATGGTTATGATTGATCCTAATTACTCAAGTGAAACGATCGATCACAGGAGAAAATATATTACCTTGACTCAAGATGTTGGGGCAGACCCACAAAGCTCCGCAGGAGAACAGTTCATAGGGAGAGGAACGCGATTCATCCAGAGACTTCCGTTAATTGGTCGTTATCTTGTTCCTTTTGGGAGGGTTCCGACGAACACCGCTCTGATTGTTGCTCAAAATCATCCTGTGATACAGCTCGCAAACCCTAGGGCTTTAGCTAATTTAGCAGGAAAAAATGGAGCAAAGGCAAGAGATCGTGCGGCTGGGAAATTGACTTTGGCAATTGGAACGAACGCGATATTTTATAACCTCGCAATGAATGGTAGATTGACGGGCGCAATGCCTGATAAGCAATCCGTTCGCAATCAACTACCCCCAGGATGGAAGCCGTGGAGCTTGGTGTTCAGAGGGGACAATTTTCCTGTCGATGCTGATGGAGATCCCTTGCCGCTGTATGACGCCAAGGGCAGACCGAATGGACCGCTTGAGTATTACAGTTATCAGGGTTTAGAACCTGTCTCTGCTTTCATCGGGATTGCAGCAGACACGATTGAAATTAGACGAAGATATGCTGACCCAGCAAAAAGAGAGAATCTTTTGTCTGCTCACGCTCTGGCCGTCAAACACTATTTTCAAGATTTACCTTTTTTGCAGGGTATCGGTGATGTGATGCGCTCAATTGAATACGAAGATCCATCCATCCTTTTCAATCCCTTGAATAATTTTGTCGGGCCAGTGCCACTTCCATTTTCGGCGGCGTTTAGGAATGTGGAAACAGCACTTGATCCAAGGATCAAAAAGCCTTCAGAGCAGCTTGAGTACTATTCGATTGAAGACGTTGATCAGATTTATAATGAGGGAATTGAGGCAGGAGTTTTCGATTCTGCGATAGATGAGATTCCATATTATCTGGTTGGAACGGTCAAACCAAAAACTATCGGCGGCGAAATGGTGGGTTCGGGGCTGAATCTTTGGCTAAACCAAACCCGAAACTTGCCGTATTTAAAAGAAGATGACGGAGATTATGAGACGCTTATTGATGTTTTCGGCAAAGAAATTGAGCGTAGCGTACCCTTTGGCGTAAACCCAATGCAAGCGATGTATAACTCAGTTGTCCCGTTCAAGTATTCTGCTGGGGACAAGTTTACTGATTTTCAGACAACCTTGATGGATTTGGGGATGCCTTTGACCAACGGTCCAGTATCAATCGACGGGATTACGCTGCCGCTGGTTATGCGCTCAGAAGTTGCGAAGCTAGCGAAGAATGATGAGATTCAACTGCAATACTTTCGAGAAGACAAGGGAACCTATGAGATGTATGGGTTCAGCCAGTATCTGGAGGTGAAGCTTGCAGAGCCATACTTCAACAGCCTTCCAAGAGAGAAAAAAATCAATAAAATAAAACAAATAGAAAGGCGTTTTTATCAGGCTGCATTCCAACAGCTCGCAGCCGAAGATCGGTACTCAAACGTCTTGGATGCAATTATGGAACGGCAAGTCGTAAGGGAGTAACCCATGACAGTATCAAGCACAACCAACAAGGTAAGTTACTCGGGAAACGGGTCAACTACCGTTTTCGCGTACACCTTCAAGATATTTGCTGATGCTGATCTGAAGGTCTTCATCAGAAGCTCAGCGGGTGTAGAGACTCTCAAGACCCTGACGACTCACTACACAGTGTCTAACGCGGGTAACGCAAGCGGCGGGAATGTGACCTTCACTACTGGTAACACGCCAGCATCAGGTGAAACGGTGGTGATCCAGCGTGAACTCGCCCTGACCCAGGGTACAGACTATGTAGAAAACGACCCATTCCCTGCGGAATCGCATGAGGATGCGCTCGACCGACTGACCTTCATTACGCAACAACAGCAGGAAGAGATTGATCGGGCGATCAAGGCATCGGTTACCAATACGATTTCATCGACAGAGTTTGCAATCTCTGCCTCAGATCGTGCAAACAAGATACTCAGCTTTGACGGTTCGGGTGACTTGACGGTCACCGAGGGTAAGGTGGACACGGTAAGCACCTCTGTCTCTGCTGTGTCGGCAGGAGGAACGCCCACAGCAAGTGCTACATTCACTGCAAGCAGTGGCGCTTTGGCGTTAGCTTTCGGGTTGGTCACAGGCAACACCGGAGCCACAGGAAGCACAGGAAGCACAGGTGCTGCGGGAACAGATGGGTCAAACGCCGGTTTAGCGATGACCTTCAGCAACTCTACCTCTGATGCTGATCCAGGGAACGGTAAATTAGCTTTTAACAATGGAACAATCAGTTCGGTCAGCATTTTGTTTATTGATGATGTTGACGATAATTCCGTAGACATCTCTGGATTCGTGCAGTCATTTGATGATGTGACAAACTCAACAGCTAGAGGAATCATCCTGATCACAAAGGAAGGCACTCCATCAACCTTTGCTTTGTTCAAGGTCAGTGGTGCGGTGACCGATGCTTCTGGCTACACCAAAGTCCCTGTAACACACGTTGTCAGCAATGGCAGTTTCAGCAACACAGATGGGATTACGCTATCGTTTTCATACTCTGGAGCAGATGCATCTGGTTCATTTACACTCTCAGACGGATCAACAACGCAAGCGGTTGCAAACGGCGACACCCTGACAGTCACCTCGGGCGAAGGGATTGATGCGACAGTCAGTGCGACAGATACCCTGACTATTGCAGGAGAAGACGCAACAACCAGTAACAAAGGTATTGCGTCATTCTCCAGTGACAATTTTTCTGTTAGTTCAGGCGCGGTCACAATCAAGAATGCGGGGGTTGATCTGACCGCAGAAGTAACTGGGACGCTGCCGCTCGCAAATGGTGGGACAGGGGCTACAAGCCTGGCAGGGGCAAACATTGTAGCGACTAACGCGCAGAATACATTTACCAAAGCGCAGCTTCCAAGCACCTTTAGCGGCACAAATCTTACATTAGACTTTGATACATATCAGAACTTCATCTTAACTTTGTCGTCAGGATCAAACACTCTTGCGGAACCAACGACCGAAGGGTCTCAGATTGGTCAGACAGGAACTATAATATTTATTCAACCTAGCTCTGGCAGCGCAGGGACAGTCTCTCTGCATGGAGATTATGAGACTCCAGGATCAGCCACTTTAACTCTTTCGTCAGGAAACAATGATTACGATGTCGTGGCTTATATTATCAAAGCAGACAACAGTATTCTGCTTTCTTCTCCACAGTTAAATTTTGGTTGATGATATGTTTAATTCAGCACAATGGTTTACTACGCACGAATTTATCGTAACCAACTCTTTGAATTTTCAGTCTGGGAACAATGCGCAATTAAGCAGGACTCCAAGCAGTAGTCCAACTCCAAATCGACGGACATTCACATTTTCGACGTGGATCAAGCGCACAGCCGCCGCTAATGGTGATAAGTATGTGTTCGGAACTACAACCGCAGAAGGTGACGGATTTGGATTCAGCGATAATAAAATAAGAGTGCTTTTGAACGGATCGAGCGATGGTTTTTTGACTTCAAGTACGACCTTGACTGATACAAGCAGTTTTCATAGTTTGATTTTTGCGGTAGACACCACACAAATCACAGCTTCAAACAGGGTGAAAGCCTATCTCGATGGTAATGAAGTATCATTCGATGTGCACGCATCCTATCCTGACAGATTTTATGATTGTGATATCAATAATGCAGAACCAAATACCGTTGGAAATGGTCATGGAAATCAAAGAATCAACGCTAAACTTGCAGAGACAAACTTTATTGAAGGTGCGCAATTAGACGAAAGTAGTTTTGGTAAAACCTCTGGCGGAGTTTTCATTCCGATTGATACAAAAGACCTTACTTTTGGCAACAATGGATTCCGATTACAGTACAAACAAACTGGAACCGGAACAGCATCAGCTTCGACAGTAGGAGCAGATACGTCTGGAAACAATAATCATCTCACATCAAGCGGTATATCAGATTCGGACATTAGTACGGACGCACCATGAGGATTTTGCAATGGGTTGGAAACTAGGCGATAAAATAATCAAAGAGGGTCAGGCGTTTGATTCGGCTGATGGGAGCGTTCGTCACCCGTCTTGTTGGTCAACTCATTGGTCTGATGAAGTCAAAAAAGCAAACGGCTTAAGATATGTCAATACCGACTACGATGACCGTTTTTATACTGGAGTGAAAGATGACGGGAGCCTTATCAAGAAAGATGTCGCAAGTATCAAAGCAGTCGCAACAGCAACCATCAAAGCACAAGCTCAAGAAATCCTACGAAGCACCGACTGGTACGTCATTCGGAAAAGTGAAACAAACAAAGAAGTACCAGATACCGTGGCAAATTACAGAACGGCTGTTCGAACTGCGTCAAAAACTATCGAAGATGCAATAACAGCGGCTAACACTCATGCAAAGGTTATGGCTTTGTATGATATCCCTGATGGCGGCACAGTTGCACCGATCAACGATTGGCCGGAGGAAATCTGATGGATAATCGCACTGTGGCTTCAGCACATTCACAGATCAACAAAGTTCAGTCTAACCTCGCAACGCATGAAGCAGTTTGTGCGGAACGATGGGCAGAGATGTTGCATCGTGTAAAGCGTATCGAAATGATCATGATCTCCACTGCTGGGGCATCCCTGCTCTTGCTGATATCGCTTGTACTAAGATCGTGATCTTTGAAGCCATTGCAGTAGTTCAAACCGCCAACACCGCGATTGGTGCGGTAAAAGAGCTACTCAAGAATGGCAAAGACATCACTGATTGTGCTGAGCAGCTTGGTAAGTATTTCGACGCAAAAGCAGAGATACAGAAAAAATCAGGTAGCTCGCAGTCAAGTGGTTCAGATTTAGAAAACTTTCTCCACCTCGAAAAGTTGCGCCAACGCGAGGAAGAGTTGAAGACCCTTCTGATATATCAGGGCCGGGCTCGCCTATATCAGGACTTCCTCAGGTACGCAGCAGAAGCCAAGCGTAATCGTGATGAAGCAATCGAAGCACAGAAGAAAGCCAAGATCGCAAAGCGTCAAAGAAACCTGGCTTTGTTACGGTCTATGGTTATTGTATTTGTATGTTTGTTGGGATTGGCTTGTGTCGGTGGCTTTATATATTGGATCGCTTCTTTGAAGGCAGTATGACGCAGAAGAAACTACAAAAAGAATCTATCTACGCTGAATATGATAAAGACGGTGATGGTGTCATTAGTGACGAAGAGATGTCCCGCATCACATCAATCAAAGAAACTGAGACAGCCTTACGCAAAAATTTAGCGCAGTTGCGTATGGCACGATATACCTTGGTTGCTATGGGGGTATTTACGGGTGCTATGTTTTTTGTGCCAATAGAGCGGGTGCAAGCTTTGTCTGATATCAGCAACCTTTTTTATATATCAGGCGCAGGTATCGTGGGCGCATATATGGGGACAACAGCTTGGCTAAATAAAAAATGATCTATGTGTTTGCGCTAATCGTGATGACCGGAGAAGGAACGGTCATTCCTGACAAGAAAGCGTATTTTTACTCCATCGACAGGTGTAATTACTTTGCAGATCGCGTGAGCCGTACACGATACAACTATTGGACAAAGCGCAAGGTGCAAGCGTACTGCATCCCTGAGTGGGTCAATCCAAGAAACACTAAGATACTGAGGTGATTATGATATTAGGTGCATTAGGAAAAATACTTGGCAGTGAGACGGTTATCAAGAAAGGCATGGACTTGATTGATGACATGCATACTTCTGAAACTGAGTCGATTGAAGCGAAGACCCAAGCCAAGGTAGCCTTGATGAACTCGTATGCCCCATTTAAGGTGGCCCAGCGGTACCTCGCGCTGATGTTCGGTTTGACTTATGTATCGTGTTTTATCATAGTCCTCGCTATGACACTGACCGGAAAGGGCGATCCTTCCTCTGTGTCCCAGGTGATGGAGCAGTTTCAAATTAACTACGCCATGCTTCTAATCTTGGGTTTTTATTTCGGAGGAGGCTGCATAGAGTCTTTTCAGAAGAAAAAGGATAAGTAAATCATGCCTGAGTCCTTAATGAAAAAAAATAAAAACCCATACCAAAAATACATGGGATTGTCTTGGATGAAGAGAGCCTTGAACCCAAGCACGCCAACGACAAAAAACAACAAAACTATATTCACGGAATCAAACGAATTCCAAGGCAAAGAGATCCTTTACCCCACAGTCAGAATGATTGACGGGAAACTGGCCGAGCTTAGTAGCAAGCAAGCGTTTGATATGGCAGTTAAAAACAAAGACTTTATTATCTTTCAGGATGGGCGATCTGCAAATAACTTTGCGAAAGGGCTGACAGACTACATATCAGAATTAAGGAAAAAATAATGGCTAGATCTTTGATGCGGAAGTTCCGCGAAGTCAAAAAGAAAGATGGTGTCCCCGTCAAGTATACTGCTGGTGCTGCCAACCCAGAAGCCAGGAGAGCAGAGATCAAGCGCACAGCGGAGAAGTACCGTAAGGGTACGCTCACCAAAGAGGAGATGGACCGCATCTCGAGGCGGCGGAGTAAAGGATAATGGCTACATACAAAGGCATATCAAGTCGCTTCAGTACGGAAACCATGAAGAAGGTCTACAAGCGTGGGCTTGGCGCGTATTATTCTGCGGGCTCAAGGCCAAAGGTTTCGGCTCACCAGTGGGCAATGGGAAGACTCAAATCATTTGTCACAGGCAAGGGTGGT
>Ga0209232_1002065_pt1 | contig 10237 bp, 1 predicted proteins | sample ETNvirenome_2_60_FD_184066 | JGI IMG/M metagenome (GOLD analysis project Ga0209232, IMG submission 184066) | Marine viral communities from the Pacific Ocean - ETNP_2_60 (SPAdes) (version 2) | ecosystem: Environmental > Aquatic > Marine > Oceanic | place: Pacific Ocean | collected 2013-06-22
AATTCATTCCAGCTCATTGAACTAATGTTTTGATATTCCGTAATATCTGGAGCTATTAAGTTAGGATCATTTGGTACACCTGAAGTATCAGCCTCTGGAGGTACTGCTCCTGGTATAAACTTACCATTATTTATCATTAAATCTCTATTGAATATAGGTGTAAAAGTACTAGACTCTAAACCTAAGTCAGCAGCATTTAAAAGATACATGGCTTTGATGATTTCTTTTTGACTACTGAGATTTTGATTTATTACATCTAATTGTTCATCATAAGAAATTCCTACAAAATCTGTACTTTCACCACCTCCTTCTATATTGGATTCTGCTAAATTTACATCACCTCCTGTTGTAGCTTTATTACCTCCTGTTCTTCTTAACAATGGTACCTTTGGTCCTTCCTGTATGTTTTCTTGACTTTTTCTTAATTGTTCTATTCTATCTTTTAATAGTATTTCTTGTTTTCTATATTCATGTTCTGCCCACAACTTCCATTCAGGATTCAGTTCCTGTTCTCTAACCATTGTTTTTAAAGCATATGTTGACGCAGATGATAACATATCTCCTCCCATTTGGTTACCCATAGCTAATGTATAAGCTTTAGTTAATAAATTTTTTAGATCATCTGTAGGTGCAAGAGAATCTTCAAATTTACTTTTCTTACTATTAATAGTTTCATCTAATATTTTTAATTCATCTAATGAATTAATAAAATCAATATCTTGTTTTGATCCAGGTTTTATACCAATTTTTTTAGCATATGCTTCCCAGCTTTTAACTGTAATTTTCTTTTCTTCTTTAATTTTTTGTAAAGATGTTATTTGATCTTCTGTTTTTTGAGCATATTTTTGAATAGTATTATTTGCCCATTCTTTTTTTGCATTATCATCTCCACCTAATCTTTCAGAATTTTCTTTAACAAAATTTCTCATATCAACAAAATTTCTTAAATGATATGCAGCTTGCACTTTAGGATCATCAGCTAATCTTTCAGATACATATTCTAAAGCTAAATTTTTTGTTTCAGGAACTTCTATTTCTTTTCCATCTTTATCTTGTACTTTTATTATATTACCAGTTGGTGCTGCTGTAATTAATGAACCACTTTTCATTTTGATAATCCATTTATTATCTTGAGAAATCATTGTGTCTTCTACATCACCTAAACCAGAATTCTCTAATAGAATCATAGCTTGTTCAGCTAAGTCTACATCTTCAATATATTGAGGTAGACCCATTGACATAGCTTTTTTCTGATCTGCATTTTTAAAATCCTCTTCCCATATCTGTAAACCTTGAATACCATAATCCCAATATTTTTCTCTTACTGACTTTATAGGACTATTTTTAAATGCTTGTGCTTTTCTTTTTTGATCTTTTAAAGTAGAAGTAGCTGTTAAATCTTTTACAATATGTTCATTATCATAAAAAGGTTTAAATAATGCATATGCTGCATCAACATTTTCTTGTAATGATAAATCTAAACCAGAAATCTGCTTTACTTGTGGGGCAAGCTGTTCTGCATATTGATCTCTTACATATCTGTTTTCATCTCTTGTTAGATCAGCATGTACTACTTTTCCATAAACATCGTTTAATTGTTTATAGTTTCTGTCATACCTATCTTGTCTAACCTGTAATACATCAGATAAAAATTTATAATCTGGTACAAAAGGTTGACTTTGTGGTATCTTATCTTCTACTCCTGGTATATATGTTGCCATGTTACAAAAATACTAAAATTTATTAAGTTTTTAAAATTTATTGCAGTAAACCTTTTATGTTTACCACCATCCCCCGTTTCTTCTCTTTGTTAATTCTGCTCTTAATTCACTACCATATTTGGCAGATTGAGAACAATTACTACCAGCTTCATCAGCCTTTGCAGTTGTACCATCAGGACAACATCCAAATCGTGTACCTCCACAACCTCCTACGTTTTCCTCAGGATTATTATTAAACCACTCAGGAGTACCGCTGTTATTACCTTGATAACCAGGGATATTTTGAACACTTGAATTCCCTCCATTATTAGTTCCTATACTATTGTCTACCATTTTTTGACAGTTGTCTATACAAGCTTTTTTAACTTCTGCATCTGGTTCAGTACCACCATAACATCTCCCTAAACATTCATCCATCATATTTAATCTTGTATCCATATTGCTTAATGGATCAGTATTATTAGTTGGATTTAGATATTTATTATTAAGATGAGTAACAATACCTCCAGTTCTAGGATCAGTATTGAAGTTAGGTTGTAATGTATTCATATTATAAGTATTAGCCATATTAGTCCAAGCATTAGCATGTGCATCTGCTAAATCCATTCTTAATTGATTCTTGGCATTGTCATAATTTTGATCTACTAAATTAACGGCATCCATATATGTCTTTTGTGCATCTTGATTTAATACATCTATGTTTGATGCTACTCCAGCATTAAATTGTTGAGCTTGATTATAAATATCAACATTATCATTTTGAACTCTATTTAATGCATCAGCAATCTGTGTACCTGCTGATCCTTGTATTTTAGAAAGTACTGATGCTAATCCTTGACCACCTGACATTTGCATAGCCATATCTGAAGCAATACGTGCTTGTTCTGATATTGCAGCAATCTCTCTTGTAGGATCTTTATAAGCAGGATCCATATAATTACCTGTAAAAGATTGTCTACTAGGATAATATTTATTAAGATCTAAATCTGATAGAGCATCTAACTTCATTATATCTTGTTTCCAAAATGCTTTTTCTGGGTGTTCTGGTATTTTTATTTCACCTTTTTCAATACATTGACAAACATCAGTATCATATCTACCACCACCAGTTTCACAATCTTGTTTAGCTTTTGCTTGCTCAGCTCTTACTTGACCATTTTCATCAAGATAGCATGTTTGTACATCTCTAACAATATCTTCTCCTGGTGTATTAGTAAGACGTAATGTTTGACTATTAAATGTATCACCATAAAAACCATCTAGATTAGACCATTGATCTTCTCCCATTAAACCTGATCCACCTTCATCACTTCCAAAAGCTTCTAAATTAACATTAGATAATAAGTTTGTCCAACTGTCATCACCTTCACCAGATTTTAGTTCAGCATGTTTTTGTAAACCTCCTAAACTACTAAATGTAGCTTGTTTATTCATTACTAAATTCTGAAGTTCCTTCACATCTGTAGGTAATGCTTCAAAGCCAGCATCAGGATATTTTTGCATTAGTTGCTCATAGACTAATCTATACATACCATTTTGATCTCCTGTAATGTTAAAAGATTTTGGGTTATCCCATGCACCATGTTGTTTAATATCATCACCAGTTACTGTTGTACCATCAGGTAATGTAATTGTTACATCATCTAATGCTCCTTTTTCATGCATTAAATATTTAAACTTTTGATCTAACATGAATAGTTTTTCATATTCTTCCATTGTCATTTCATCTAATGCTCCAAGATTAGGATATTTTTTACGGGCATTTAGATAAGTTTCATATCCAAACTCATTTACTTTATCCCAATCATCTGAATTATATAATTCTATCATTTTATTATAATTCTCCATTCCATAGATTTTTTCTCCTCCATTATCAAATGTTTGTAACTCTTGATAATCAGTATATCTATTTGCAAAATCTTCTCCTCCGTATAAGAATTGACTTAGTTTATTATTATATAATCCTGCTGGAATCATATTATGTGAATTTGGAGAAGCTGCATTATATAATCCAGCAGCAACCATTCCACCTTTCTGTGCATAGTCCGCTTGAGGATCAGCTTTATATCTTCCATCATACATAGGATCTGGTGTAGCATTTTGTGCAGTTACTAATTCTTCTGCTAATTTAACTAATGAACCCTGATTAATTCCTTTGTTTATATCGTTACCATAACTTATTTGTGGATACTTGCTTGTAAAATCTTCTTGATTAAAAGGTACCATATCTGCTACTTCTTGTAATCTTTGTGAAGGCAAATGTAAATCTGCTTGTAAACTTTCAGGAGTTTGGAATTGAGCTCTTGGTAACCCTCCTCCATATTTAGCCATCATTTGTCCTGGTGGCATCATACCTTGTGGTGGCATTCCCCCTCCTCCTGGAGGCATAGGTGGCATTCCACCTTGTGGTGGTCCCATTGGAGGCATTCCTCCCTGTGGTGGTCCTTGTGGTGGAGGTCCCCCTTGTCCACCTGTAAAGTTTTGTAATGCTAATATATTTTGTTGTTCTTCAGGTGGTAGCTGATCTATCATTTGCATCATAGCTTGTTCTTCATTAAGTTTATTTACTTTTTGAACAAACTGCATTGGGTCTATTTTTTTAGACATTAAGTATGGATAAGCAGCTAAAGGTAAACCATCTTCAAATTTCTTTTTGCTTTCTGATACAAAAGCTAATTCAGATAATTTCATTTTGTTTTTATCTAACATTAGTTCTGCACTTCTTGTTGCTATATCATCTACAAATTCTCCATTTAAAATAGAGTAGTATTTGTTTAAAGGAAACTTTTTTGATACTGCAGCAGGAGACATCTTCTTTTGAGATTTAATTTGAAATCTAGTAAGCTGATCTTTATTAAGCTTCATTTTAGCAGTATCTGAAAAAATGAATGATTGAGGAGGCAAACTTAACGCTGTCCCACCATTCTGATGTCTTTTACCACCAATATTATATAACTCAAAGTTACCATCATTATCTAAATCTGTTAATGCTGTCTCACCTTTTTCTGCTTCTAAATTAGCAAAGGTTCTTGGTATAGGACCTAATGAATTACTATAAGGTGCTCCACCTGTAGCCATTACTTTTACAATCTTACCATTTTTAAATTTATATCCGTTTGGTAAATTTCCTATTTTTACTTTTACTTTTTTTGCCATAATTATATAATTTCTATATCTGCTCCCGCAGCTAATAATTCATAATACATATCTGTATCAATACTCATTGTTTTTTCTTGTTGTTCACCACCATCTTTAAAGTAAGCTCCTAATCCTGCTGAATATTCCCACTTACTTGTTGATGGATTATATGTAACACCAGCATTTAATATACCCCATCTATAATCTGCACCAATTTTTAAACCTTCATTATTCTTCCAATCTGCATATATATCTAATTGACTTTGAGGCATAAAGTCTGCTCTATCTTTACTTGCATAATCCCACTTAGGAAGCTTTAATCCCATAGGAGCTTTAAATTGCATTCCAGCTCTACCTCCATAGTAAGGTTCTATACTTCCAGTATTTCCATCAAACTTTATACCACCAGATCCTTCTAACATTATTCCACTAGGTCCTGGAGTAGGTAACCCATAAAAGTCTTGATCAAATCTTAATCTACCTCCTAAATCTCCTGCTGCTGTCCACTCTTCATATTCATCACCTGGTATAACAGTACCGTCAGGACCATAGTTCATATATTGTTTAGTTATCTTATAAGGACTAAGCTCTGAATAAAAACCTCTTTTAAATTTACCACCTCCATCATCACTGCAACTACCACCCCAACAATTCATTCTATCTGCACCTACAAATAAAGATAAAGGGTTATCTCCACTATTGTATTTTAATCCTATTCTAGGATTTGTTTGTCCCCAACCTGTATGACCATATTGAGCTCTAGGTAGTTCAGTTCCATACTTACCATAACTATCCTGCCTTGCAATTACTTTATCATCTCCAAACATTAACCCTGTATTTTCACCTGTCTCTCCTCTAGATAATGTATCAGCTGACATTAAAGCATATGCATCATCTGCAGATCTAGTAGAGTTAATATAATTTTGTCCATCATTAATATTTGATGCATCAATAATGTTACTTGCAATTTTTGCTCCTTCAACAAGAGCTTTTGATCCTTTTTCAAATCCTTGAACTAATTTACTATCTCTAATATAGTTAAGTCTATTTCTCATTTTTTGACCAAAGGTATCACCCCATCTATCTCTTCTATCTTTACGTCTTTGTTTTCTTAAAGTTTTTTCTTCTTGTTTTGCTGTTTGCATATCTTCATAAGATTCAAAACCAGCCTCTATAGCTTTATCTTCTCTTCTTTTATTTTTACGCACATCTCTAAGTTGTCTTCTACTTAAAGTGTTATTATCTCCTTCAAATGCAAAATCATCAGTAACATCAAATTCTGGTGTAACATTTTCTTGATCAGTCCAACCAGATTCATCATTCCAAATATCACCATATGATTTATTTATAGAACCTTCTTTAGGATTCCACGTATCTGTATTAATATCTCTTCTTCTAACATTATATGTATTAGCTGCAGATGTTTTCATATTTTGATTAACTGCACTAGCTGTAAACATATCATTTGTATTACGGTTTATTGTGTTACCGTCAGTGCTAAATGCATCACCTACTACATTAAATTGATCTGAATCAGGAGTATTAAATCCTTGATTTTCTTCTGTTGCATCTACCCATTGACCTCCTTGCCATACATCTCCATATGCACTAATAGCTCCTTCCATTGGCACACCAGCTTCATAATCAAATTGTTCTGGATTTACCATGTATTGTGCTGCTACATCTTCTGCACCATTTTGTGCTTTATATAATGATCCACCATATTTTCTTGTTAATAAGCTTGGTTGGAAATTAGGATTCAACTGTTGTAAATTATAATTCGTATTTTTAAAATCTTTTAACAGAGATATTTGTGATGGGTTCTTACTAAAAGGATTAACATTAAATAATGGCACTCTATAATTAGAAGAAGCTGGTCCTGCAATTTTATCTACAACAGAACCAAACTTAGTTGTACTTGGCGTAGTCAGCAAAGAATTAATAGCTGTAGTACCTTTTGTATTTAACGCAGGAAGAGTGCTGTTTAAATTTCTTAACTGACTAACATTTTTAGGCAGTATATTAAGAAGACCTGTGTTACCTAGACCACTTAGCTCTAAAGCACCAAGTGCTAAATTACCAGCACCATCAAGAGTATTACCTTCTTTAAAATCTGTATAAGCATTAGGCAATGTGTTTCTTAAAGCCTCTTGTGCCCAATATGCATTATTTACTTGACCAAATGTTACTGGTGCTCCTATGGCTGTACTACCTGGTACAGTTGCTGCCATTCCTCTACCAACAAGATTAAGTCCTCCTCTTATTACACCAGCACCACCAACTAGAGTAGGAATATAACCCATTAAAGTATTCATTTCATAATCAATTGGTCCATGATCTATAAATTTTGGATTTGCTAAAGAGTCATTATCTCCAAAAGTTAAAAATTCATTACCTGTATTATAACCTATAACAGGTCCACCATAACCTCCTTTTTCTCCTTCAAAATATGGATTAAGACTATTTGTAACAGCATCCGAATAATTCTGTGGTGTTATTGTTTGATAATTTGGATTGTAATTTGCTATAACATTTTTTTGAAAATCTTCAAAAGATATAAGATCTTCTCTATTGTTTTGATAAAGTTCACCTTTTAGATTTTTTACAGGAGGAACTTTAATTATTGTTCCACTACTTAAATCACTATTATTAATTCTTTTAATATTACCGTCTGATGTCCATGATTCTCCTGAAGCTAAGTTAGGATAATTTACACCAGGTATACCATGTTCAGGTGTATGTTCTTTTACTAGATCATTATACTGATTCTGTATTGATGCATCAAACAGTTGGGATAAATTAGCATCATAAAAGGTACCCTCTAAATCTGGATCTACAGGGTCTTCCAGTGTACCGTTTTTTCCAAAGTCATATATACTAGTTAATGGTTCCCCGTTTATAGTAAGACTTTTTACATCCTCTAAATTTAAATTATTCTTATTGGCATATGCCATAACTTGATTTAAATCAGCAAAGTCTCCTGTTCTTACTTGTTTGTCTTCTACGGTTTCATTTAAATAAGGATATGCATTCCAACCCCAACTATCATTAGAGTCTGGATCTTGTCCCCAATATACTGTTGGCATTAGAGAGAAGTTGGGAAATTTATCTGTTGCAGTTTTATGAATATTATATGCAGCTGATCTACCTTCTGCCGTTGACATATCTGGTAACCATGGATATCTTTCGTTATATGAACCATCTGCATATGTAAATTTAGTGTTAGGCCATGTAGATCGGTCTGTAACATCTACATTATCTGGATCATAGGTTGAGGTCTTAGGGCTATTTACTATTTGATTTTGTAACTCAAGCCATTTTAATAATTGAAAATCTGTCCATTCATTTTTACTTTGGAATTTTGTAAGACTTCCTCCATCACGTTTCATTTCTAATTCATTTACTGCTGTTGTTAATGCTGCACCACTAAGCATTTTATTTAAAATATTTGCTATTATTTTATTATTACCTGGTGTATCTTTAGTTGTTTGTAATATTCTCATAGGATAATTATCATAACCATATATAGCATCTTTACCGCTTCCAAAATCTTTACGGATATTTGCTATCATATCTGCAGTTACTGTTGAGTAATCATCTTTAGGTATAATATTTTTTTCCATCATAAATTGTTGTAACTCTGAAACATGTGCTAAAGGTTCAGTATATAATGTTCCTCTTGATTCAAGATCAATCACCTCATCATATTTATCTGCTTGATTAGTTGGATCTGGATTATGTTGCTTTACTTTTTTAACACGGTAAGGATTAGTCATATAGCTTATTGATGATTCTGCTTCTCCTAAATGTTTTCCTCCACTTACAGGTTGGTAACCTTTTGTCTTTAAAAGATTCTGCATTATGCTAGTTTCAGCATTAAGAGCACCATAATCTTTAGGATTTATAAAATCTAAATATTGACCTGTAAATCTATTTAAACCAAATGTAGGAACTCTATCTGTTAACCTAAACTTACTTGTAGCATATTCTGCTATAGGGTTATCCGTAAGCTTGGTATAATCTACATTACCGTCCCTTATATAACTTCCTATCTGATCTAAAGCGTGTTCAGTTTCATGTCTGTAAATCTTATTAGCATAATGCTTAGGCAGATTTAGATTCATACTAATATATGGTAATCTTCCTGCACTTATATCTCTGTTACCACTAGCATTTAACCCTCTACTGAAATACCATTCTTGACCTGCATTATTTAGTATATTTCCAGACATACTTGCTCTAGTTTCTAGTGTTGGCACTTGCGTAAATGTTGTAATAAATTTATCTACATCAGCGTTACTAGCCCCTTTACCCAGATAGTTTTTCCTAATACGTTCACGTCCTTCTGTAGTTTTCATTCTATTAAGAAGATTTTGTCTTACATCTCCTAGTGAGCTTGCAATTTCTTGATTAACTTGATCACTTGAAAAAACATTATTAAATGACTTAACACCAAGATAAGGTACACCATCAAGTATATTACTATTTGCATTTAATAGTGATTGTATATTTAATGGGCTAAAATCAGAATAATCTTCAAAGACACTTGTAGTTCCAGGAATACGTTCAGGATACATATCAACATTAAAGTTATGTCTATTTAATGCACTTTGAAATATAGGGTTTACCATTGTATTTTCAAAATTTGGATTTAATTTTCCAAATTCATCTATAGCATCGTCAGCATCTCTTATTATTTCACCTCTATTGTTACCTTGATCATATAAATATTTACTTGTTTGTGTAACTTGTGGGAAATAGGATGATCTCCCAAATATACTTCCACTTTTAACATTGTTAATAAAGTTTTTTATACCTGTAAGGCCATCATCAACATATTTTATACCATCATCACCATGTTTAACAATTTGCTTAAGTTGATGTTTAGGCAATTGACCTCCATCTCTCATATAAGCATAAGTAGGAATAGCACCACCAAATTTTAAATCATCTGGAAAATCCATATCATCAAGATTAGCATTATCATCTACACTTTGATTATTTATGTCCTGTGATGTAGGTTCAATACATTTACAATTCTCTCCATCCCATTCTCCTGGAGGGTTAGTTCCTAAACATTTTTCTCTTAATTCAAAACATTCATTTTCTTTCTTTTGAGCACTTGGAGTATAAGTTATATTAGTAGGATTTTCTGCATCAAAAGGAATATACTTATATTTTTTCTGTCCGCTTTCATCAACACCATCATATACATAAGAACCTTTTATACCAGTATTATCTTCATTATGAACAAGCATAGTAGCATCAGGAACATATTCTGTTTCTATCATATCACCTAAAAGCTTCTCGCCTGTATAAGTTATATTACCATCTAAATCCATGCTAGATACCTGATATAATTCAGGATACATAGAAGT
>Ga0209232_1002066_pt1 | contig 10237 bp, 3 predicted proteins | sample ETNvirenome_2_60_FD_184066 | JGI IMG/M metagenome (GOLD analysis project Ga0209232, IMG submission 184066) | Marine viral communities from the Pacific Ocean - ETNP_2_60 (SPAdes) (version 2) | ecosystem: Environmental > Aquatic > Marine > Oceanic | place: Pacific Ocean | collected 2013-06-22
GCTATGTCTCCTGTAGCTATAGTTCCGTCTGCAATTTTAGCTGAAGTGATTTGACTGTCAGCTATGTGTGCTGTATCTATAGAACCATCTACATAATGTTCTGAGTTAATAGAATCATCAGCAATTTTAGTTCCATCAACTGCGTCTGCTGCTATTTTTGCTGTAGTAACTTCGTTAGCACCTATTTTAACTGCCGTAATGTTTGCATCTTGAATATTAGCTGTTACTACTGAATTGTCTGCAAGTTTAGCAGCAGTAACTGCGTCATCTGCAATCTTAACTTCTGTAACTGCACCACTTGTAATTTTAGCTGCACTAACTGTACCGTCTCCCGGTGTAGGAATACTTACAGCAGATCCACTTTGAATTATAAATACAGAATCTCCACTAGCTAAATTAGTACCAAAAACAATAGTATTAGCATCAACTATAGCAAAACCTTCTGATGGTGCTGACGTACCTGTATTTGGTTTTTGTACAACACCATTAATACTTACCATTAACTGAGCTGCATTAGTTACACTAGCAGCAGAGCCTGAGTTACTTGATTCTCTAAGGTCATATGTAGCTATACTACCATTAAGAGTAGGTGCTCCACTTCCACCAGCTGGACATAAAAATAAGAATTTAAAATCACCAGTTGATGTAACTTCTTTCCATGCTGAAGTTGAAGTGTCATACACTTTCATTTTATCAGCATTAGTATCATATACTAGATCACCTTCATGTAAATGATCACTAGGTTCTCCGGCATTTACTCGATATCTATTACCAAAGTCATTAATGTCATTACTTAAATTAAGTATATCCGCTTCTTTTAGTGTAGCTTTGTGAAAGTTATATGTTTGACTTGAACCAGTAGAACTTACCATAAATGATACACCAGCATCAACAGTCGAACTGTTAAAAGCTGAATTAATATTGTTGATAGTTACCGTACTACCACCTACAGTTCTACCTGTAGTTGATACACCAGATCCATTTACAACAAGACCTCCAGCGTCAGCAATACTAATTACAACTCCAGAAGCTGGCTGTGTATTAGGAAATGCAGCGTCTGTTGCTATAACTTCGAGACCACCAATAGGTGCAATCTGTGCAGCAACATAATCTACCACAGCTCCCGATGTTGGAAGTTGAGTATCACTATCTGCTATAGTTGTTTGTTTTAAGTCACTTGCTAGTTTAGCAAGGGTTACGTTAGAGTCTGCAATCTTAACAGTTGTTACGTTAGCATCTGTAATTTTAGATGAGGTAACAGCGTTAGAAGCAAGCTTGGTTGAGTTAACAGAAGTATTTCCTAATTTAGCATTAATAATCGCACCATCTACAATTTTATCTACTATAACTGCATTGTCTGCAATTTTAGTTTGTGTAACAGCATTAGTTGCAATCTTATTTTCTGTTACATTTGCGTCTGCAATTTTATCTGTAGTAACTTGAGAGTTACCTATATGTGCAGTATCAATACTACCAGATACAAAATGCTCAGAGTCTATACTGCCATCAGCTATCTTACTTCCGTCTATTGCATCTGCTGCAATTTTAGCTGAGGTAACAGCGTTAGAAGCAAGCTTTGCCGCTGAAACTCCAGCATCTGTTAATTGTGCTGTATTAACTTGTGCATTTGCTATTTTAGCTCCTGTAACTTGTAAATCTGCAATTTTAGCTGTAGTAACAACATCGTCAGCTAGTTTACCTGTCGTTACGTTTAAGTCAGCTATTTTATCAGTAGTAACTGAATTAGTAGCTAGTTTTGCTGCGGTTACATTAGCATTTACTATTTTTGCTTCTACTACAGAATCCGTACCAAGTTTTGTAGATGTAACAGAACCATCTTGTAATTTAGCTGCTGTAATTTGAGCATCTGCAATATGCTCTGTATCTATAGATCCAGCTACATAATGCTCTGAATTAATTACATCATCTCCTATCTTAGCAGCTGTAATTGCATCAGCTCCAATTTTAGCTGTTGTTATAGCACTATCCGCTACCATACCAGTTGCTACAGTTCCTGTGTCTCCTGTTGTTACTACTGTACCTGTTACGTTAGGTAAAGTAATTGTTCTGTCAGCTGTAGGGTCAGCAACGGTTAGTGTTGTTTCATATGTATTATCATTATCACCTTCAAAAGATATATCTATATTTTGTCCTAGATGCAGATTACCTGTCATCGTACCACCATTAGAGGACAACTTTTGTTCGTTGTACTCCATTGCTTTACGCATTAATTGGAGTTGGTTGTTATTTAAATCAGTAGATGTAACTGAAGCTCCGGGTTCATAGGTTGCTCTTGGTGTAGGAGCACCCATGTCCGTAACTGGTTGTATTACAACAGTATCATCACTTGTTAAATTAGCATCACCAATGTGAACTGTTTTACCATTATAATCTACTGTGTATTCTCGGGGTGAGGCGGATTCATTAATTGTGCTAGTAGTAAAAGTAAGTGCTATGTTATTTAGTGTTACTTGTACTTCTGACGCTTTGAATACATCAAAACTCCCTGAGTAGCTAAATGTATTCGCTGCACCCGTATTTTGGGTACCGGTTTTTGTTACTTTTGTATGTGCCATTTAGTTCTTCTTAGGGTTGCCTAAATCTAGGATTTCGTTTCGATTGTCTCTTGTACGAGCTGTATGTCCATCTTTTTCAGACATTAATTTTTGTACAGAAGCATATCCGGGATGGTCAGGTTTAGTAATTTTTGCCCAAGCTTTCGACCTTGCTTGGTTCATTACGTTATCTATAAGAGTGTTATGTGGATATGTATTAGGATTAATATCGTATGCAGCTGGGTTGTTTACATTAGCTTTCATTTCAAGCATTGATTTTTTAACATCAGGTCTACTTGCTAAATGATTTAATGCTTCTTCTACATTTTTAAACTTTTTAAATCCTATTGTTATAGGAACTGTACCGATAGCATTTTGGAAATGTGCTCTTACACGTGCATCTTTAGTAAATGAATAACCACCGTATGCATATGTTGTAGATTTTAAATCATAGTTACTATCTAATAATAACTTTCTACCGGGAGTGTCATTTCTAATATCTAACTGTATAGGTGAGATAGCATTAAAAGATCTACCTATAATGTTCCAATTATTAATTGGTTTACCATTTAACAAGTCACTTTTATTAGGTAATGGATCTAATGCTAATGCTTCACTAGCTAAGTTTCTGTTTCTAATAGAAGACATCATGTCAGAGTTAAGCTCTTTCATGTGTGGATTAATCCATTTACCAAACTCATTACGAGCACCGGCTAACGGAATACTATTATTAAGTAAGTTAGCTGTACCTCTAGTTAATGCACCGGGTTTCATCTGTGATATCTGCATCAACTGATCTAAACCAGACATATACGTTTTACCTTGTAAACCTCTACCTACCACAAATGCAACCGCTTGTAATCTTTTTTCCGCCCATTCTGAACCCATAAGTTCCATGTTATCACCGATGTCAGCAATAGTAGAAAATATAATATTGTAAGGTTCTAAAGATCTGTAGTCAAATCCTACGTCACCTATATAAAAATGATTAGGTTTCCAACCAGCATTCATCCATTGTTGTTTTAACTGTCTATCAGCAGGACCATTACCACTTAACTGTCCTCCCATATACATCATACTAAAAGTACCTACAACTGCAGCACCCATTGCTTGTCTACCTGCAAATAAACTTCTTGCAGCTTTTAGATCGGCAGCATTTTTAATACCATACTCTGCTAGTTCTGAAAAGTCAGTACCTTTGTGAGTTAGTATTGCAATAGATTCTTTGTGTAATGCACCTAATAGTGGTGTGTTTTTATATGTAAAGTTAAGACCGTTAACACCAGTTCTAGCAAATAAATAGAAAGGTTTAATTAATGGTACGTTACCAAATAACTGATCCATCTTAGCAGCTGTACCTTTTAACTCAGATGTTAAAGTAGCTTCTCTAAATTGTTTTTCTAAGAAAGAGTCAGCAGCCATATTAATATTACCATCAGCATCTAATAGATGTCCGTAATGTAAATCCTCAGCTTTTTTCAACATTTCAGGAGTAATCTTTGCAAAATCATCTCCTACACTTTCCATTGCTGTACGCATTGCAAGTTCTTTAGATCTAGATCTTACTAATAAATGTTTAAAAGTATCATCAACTGCAGCTAGTGCACGTGGAGACCAACTAAATAATTTATTATTAGTTAAATTTCTAGTAATGTTGTTTATATAAAATGCTGCTTTTTCACCATTAGTACCACGTTGTTCTACGTGAATACGTTTAGCTTCAAATAATTTATCAGCTTCGGTATCTACTTCTGTAAATCTAGTTTGTATATCTGCAATATTAGCGTTAAACTTAGCATTCCATTGTCTTTGAAATACTTGGTATGCTTCAGGTATAAGTTCAAACTGTCCTTTTAATTTAGCTATAGATGCTTTGTAAGTAGCAACGTCGTTTGTAAACGGTAAACGCATAGTTGCACCAAGTGCTTGGTTAATAGTGTTAAGGTAACTGTTTACTGTAGTACCCATCAAAGCTCTTAACGGAGTTTTAGGTCCACTAAGTATACTCTGTACCATAACTTTTTGTAAACCTTTTACTAGCTCACCAGTCTTGACTTCACCCTGAAACTTACCACCAACTATTTGTTGCTTCATAAATGCATCAAAGTCTTTCCAGTTATGTATATCGTTAGAAACTTTAAATACGTCTAATACAGCTCCAGCAAGCTCCTCATCGCCTGTTTCACGCATCATGGCTGTCATTGTATTAACAGCTTCTTTTGTCTCCTGTAGAAGGCGTTTAGACTGTGCTTTGGAAGCTTTGTTTAATGCAGCAATATCCTTAGGTGTTAACTTACCACCTTTTGCTTTTAGTAATTCGTTAGCTTGATTCCATATAAACTGTGTTCTTTTTACCTGATGTAAACCTGTAACTAAATTATCTGCAACGTTTTTCATTGGACCATCTGTAGCAAATATGTCAGTTTTACCTATCATTTCACTAGATGTAGCAGAGAGATCTCTTAATTGCATAAGTAAACTCTTCATAACTGCGTTCTGAACGTCAATATTCTGTACCGCCCAACGGTCAACCTCAGACATTTTAGTCCATTTTTTATTTAATTTAACATCTCTATCTAAAAATTCACCATAAAAAGTAACGTCATCTACTGTAGAAGCATCTCTACCTAACAAAGTTTCTTTGATATCTTCTAATGCTTCTGCTGATCTTTTACCTATAGTCTTATTATTAGGATCTATACTATCTAAATATCTTTGATAGTTTTCATCAGCAACTAATTCTTCACCTTTTTTAGCAAGATCTATATCATTAATACCAGACTTAGCACCTTTAGCCATGTCTGTTTGACTTACTACAGAGTTAGGACTACCTTTTTTACCTGAAAATTTAGTATGTTTAATTTCTTGTATATCTTTTATTACCTGTGTTAGACCATCTCTAGCTTTAGTTAAACCTTGACCCATCATTTTAGAGCCATTTTTGTAGGCACCATAGGCTGATTTTAATGCACCATCAGACATGTTTTCTTCTGTAAATGCATTCTTAAAACCATCAGCAGCTTTCTTTGTTTGTTCTATACCAGCTTCTGCTAAGTCAGATAGTTGTTCTTGTTGTTTTTTAAACCAATACTTTTGGTTTACAAACTCTGAATCTACTTTAGTAGACCAAGACTTAGTACTAACAGCAAACTGATCTAAGTTTTTTTGTCCCCAACGTGTTATTTGTCCGGGAACCTCAGGTAACTTACCTAATTTTTTAGCACCTTGAGTAAATATAGATTGTCCTAAACCTCCAATACCTACAACACCGAGTGTACCATAAGCTGTTTCAGTAGCAATAAAATCTAACTGTTTAAATAATGGTGAGTTAATACCCTGTGCAATCTGTGGTGCAAACATAGCACTTTCAGGATACTGTTCAAACAATGTTTGGAAAAATCCGTCTTCTTGTATCATACCTCTACCATCTTCTTGTAGGTTAGAAAATGCAGCTAAAGGTAAATCAGATATAAGAGTTGTTTTAGCACCACTCTTTACTAAGTTTATACCTTGAACTAATTTCTGCCTACCAAAGAATCCTGTAGCTGGTTTTATAACTGTTGTACCAATACCACCACCTATCTTAGATACGGCTACAGCTTTACCACCACTAAGTGTAGGTTTTAAAAACATTCCTGCTCGTATTAAAGTTGGAGATTTTAATGTAGCTCCTAGTGCCATTGCTTTTGTACCCACAGCTCCTGCTGCTCCACCAGTTACGATAGTAGGTATTGCCCAATATGCAGCTTCGTATGTTAAAAAGTCACCTGCAGATCTAGCTATGTTATGGTTAACTAAATATTCTAATGATTGTTCATTTTTAGTTTGTAGTAATCTTTCATCTAAATCGGAGTTTTTAGTTAACAAACTAAGATCTCCTTCTTCAGCTGCTGACGCAATACGTCCTGATAATTCTAAACCTAAACTAGATAAATCAAACATAGCTCCAGCTGCGTTCTGTCGCAAACCTTCAGCTACGTTACCATTATATCCTAACCAACCTTCTTCTCCCATACCAGATTCAGACAAAGCATGTCTTCTTCTAACGTTAATGTATCTAGCCATGTTTTGACCAGCACCATTTTGTTGCCATAGTGCTTTAGCTCTAGACATTAATGTTGGGTTTTCTAATCCTGCTAACCACTCAGCTGTAAGCTGTGCATCAACTTCTGGGTTTAATCTTTTAAGTTCTGGATCCCAATCTTCGTGATTGGTAGTATCAAAAAAGTCATCATATGTAATTTGTCCATCACCATTATGATCATATCTAGCTGTAAGTGCAGGATCATTTTTAATCATATTAAATGCTTGGAGCTGACTTTCTAGATTATTACCATCTTTAAAGTATTCACTTAATATACCTTCTTTTTCTTCGTCATATGCATAATTTAATTTTAATCCTTTTATCACTCCTTCAGGAGGTAACTTACCACCATAAGCTTGCATAAGCTGTTCATTAGATATCATTCCATTTTCATCTGGAGTAAAAAAACTTGTAGTAGCTTTGGGTTGAAAACCAGTTTCCTCTTCTGGTTGTGGTTGTGGTAATGGATTTTGTGTTTCTACTGCTGTAGGTTGTATACTTTCTTCGGGTGTAGTTTGTTCCTCTAATGCTTGAGCTTCAGCAATTTCTTCAGGTGTACGAAAATCTTCTTCAGGAAATTGATTTTGAATATCCTCTATATGATTTTCATAACCCTCTACCTCGTAAGTATCATCGGTGTCACCTACATCATTAGGGTCTAATTTTAAAATGTCCATAAATAATTATTGTAAATGAGATAATACTTCTTCAGGATCGTCCCAAACTGATGTTGGAATCTTAGAGTCAGGAAACGCATCTCTTAGTAATTGGTATGCATATATAGTATTTTCTTTTGTAGGGTTTTGTTGAGCACGTTCTACAGCTTTTATAACTGATGCAAACTTTTGTGGATCAGCAATAGTCTTGCCTTTCTCATCTTTGCCTTCGTATAAATTGTATAACTGTGGACGTTCATCTGGCCATAAACCTTTGTGACCTACAGTTTTTAACTGTGCATCTACAAGACCCATCCAGTTAATGTTACGACCACGTGCTAAACCTTTGTAATACCTTACTGCACCTTTGTCTTTAAGAACACCTTTGTTGTGTCCATATTTATTAATGTTATTTATAATACTATCAAGTTGTTTTTTACCGTAAGCTCCACCTATAGGTTCTTCAAAAATAATATCAGGATTATTCATTAATTGTTTTTTACCTTTAGCAATTTCTGCTACCCTAATTTTACCTTGGTTTTGATCACCTTTTATAGCATAATCAGGTTCTCTATATTTATTAGTTGATTCAGTTTGTCTAATATGTGTAATAACACCTTGAGAATTAGGTATTACTTCACCTGTTTGTTTATTTTTTACAGACTCAGCATTTAATGCATAATAACTGGCTTCCCGTTCCGAGTATCCCATAGCTACATACTGATTAAATTTATTATTATAATCTGCTGTAGCATTAGCTAAAGCTACTTCGTATTCAAGAGTCTTTTCATTACCTTTAAGACCCATACCATCAAATACTGTATTAAGAGCTGCTGATATTTGTTTATCACCACCAAACTGTTCAATAGAAGCTTTTTCTAATTTACTTGCTTTTTCTCTATATTCTACAGCTGCCTGAGGATGAAATTGATCTAACTGTTCATTAGATATAAATCCATTTTGACTAGCAATCAATGCTTCTATCTCTTGCTTATCCTCTCTCTGATCTCTCATAGTAAGAGTTTCATAGTTAGTTACACTAGATGGTATAGTTAAACCTAAATTACCAAAATTTCTTTTATATTGGTTCACCTCTTGTGTAGATAGTGGTTGAGTTCTAGCTTTTTCAATAAACTCAACTTCTAAACTTTTACCTGCAGATTCTAGATTTTTTAAATCATTTTCAATTTTTTTAGTATAACCATTTTTGATCTGTTGCTGTAACCTTCCAGCCTTTCCGGGCCAATGTTCAGCGTAAGTTGTACCGGGTTTAGCACCTAGTTTCTTAGCTAACCTGTCAGGCATACGTTGGTTTAATATTTTAAAAGCATGGCTAGAATCATTATTATTTATACCTTCTGTAACTATCATGCTTTCTAATGATTCCCATGCACCAGTATTTCCTACTAACTGATTTTTACTATCCATGGTAGCACCAGTCTTAACAAGATAATGATAAATATCATCACCAGTTTTTTCACTAGATTTCCAAGTTAGTTCGGCTTTACTTCTAGTTTGAGAAGAAGCTTCAATGTTAAATCTAGCTCTATACCTAGCAATAGCTAAATCTTTTGCATCGTCTATAGCTTTGTTAGTACCAGCTAATTCTAGTAATTCTGGAGAAAACTTATGTAAACCTGCGTTTCGTCTTATATCTTTAGCTATAATTTGTACAGCTGCCTCTTTAAAAGGCATACCATGTATATTATTATCGTGTAATTCTTTAGGAGTAAAAGTTATATTTTCAATTTGCATTGCTTTTTCGCTAGTCATCATAGCATGATCTAACTTGTCAGCAAATGTATCGTTAAAAGCAGTTAGCTTTTCTTTCATATAACCAGCTTGTTCCCAATTAGACATCTTGGTTAGACGATCAGCTTCAGGATAAATATCTGGACCTGAGACTTTTAACATTTCTGCTTTTATCTCATGGTATTTAGTATCCTCTTCAGTTAACGTACCTAATTGGTTTTGTAACTCTATTAATCTTTCTGCATTAATTTCAGCTTGTTCTTGAGCCATCATTGCACCACGTGCATGTGCCTCGTCTTTTTGCTTTTGTCTTATGTTTTGTAAAGTTTTAGAAAAAGCACCTAATGATCTAGAAAAATCTTCAGCTTCTTGAATACCACGTTGACCCATGGTATTAGCCATAGCTGTACGTTGAGCGTTAGCTTGTTGAACGTTGGCTCTTTCACGAGACCTCATACGTTCAATGTTTCTATCGTATGAACTACTCATGCAAAACTCCCTGCAATACTTGAACCTATTCCAAAAATTAAACTAGCTGACGATTTTTTCGGTTCCAGTTCTGGAGCCATCGGCGTTGGTCCGTGTATAGGTGCAAACCTAATATTTTCATACAAATCTCTAGATTTTTCTGTAGCTTGTTCTCGTTGAATATCTTTAGAAACTATTGCTTCTTCTTTAGACATCATAAGATTATGTAAAATTTCAGATTTTTGTTGTCCTAATTTCTTAGCACTCTTACCTGCTAATCGAGCTGCAGTCCGACCTGTTTGTGTACCTGCATACTCATTTTCATACATTTCTATAACAGCTTTTTCTATTTTTTGATCAGCTTCTGCAAATAATCTATCTAATTTTTGATCTTCTTGAGTCCATTGATTTACCATAGCTTTGTAAACATCATCTTGTTTGATGTCTTCAAGAGCCATGTCATTTCTATATTGAGCACGATCAAGCATTACCTCTCGATCATACAGTCTGTTTTGTTCTTCAAAGTTACGAAGTTTAGCTCTGTTTCTCCCGGCTATCGCTTGGTTTCCGGCTTGATGTTCCGCCACTTGTCCCATTGCTGAGAACCCGGCGGCTATTGTTGTTGGTTCGCACACGGCAAAATTCTATAAAGGTTAATTTGTTAGGACCATGTTCAAGTTCCCGTAAGAACTTAAATCCTAGAAACTTTAGAAGTTTTAGAT
>Ga0209232_1002067_pt1 | contig 10236 bp, 7 predicted proteins | sample ETNvirenome_2_60_FD_184066 | JGI IMG/M metagenome (GOLD analysis project Ga0209232, IMG submission 184066) | Marine viral communities from the Pacific Ocean - ETNP_2_60 (SPAdes) (version 2) | ecosystem: Environmental > Aquatic > Marine > Oceanic | place: Pacific Ocean | collected 2013-06-22
AGTTTCTGATTTAGAAAAGGTGGTCGAAGAAATGAGATCATACGGAGACAAAGAAGAAGTCGAAGCAGAAGCAGAAGATGCTACTCCTAGACAACCTAAATCAAGAACTATAAAAGAAGAATTTTCTGAAAACGAAGTAAACGAAGAAGAAGTCGTTGAAGATAAAGTTTCAGAAGAAGAAGAAGTTAAAGAAGAATTGAAAGAAGAATTATCTGCACCTGCTGCTGAACCGATTAAACATAGTCCTGAAGCAAAGGTAAAAGTAGATAGAGTTCAATTCGCAAAAAGAAGAAAACTATCAACTTTAGATAGAGTTTTAAGTAAAATAAATAATAAATAAATTTTAAAAAATGGCGTTATCAATTACATCAACTTATGCAGGGGAATTTGCAGGAAAATATATCGCAGCAGCTCTCCTTTCTTCAAACACTATCGAAAAAGGTGGTATTGAAGTTAAACCAAACATCAAGCTAAAAGAGGTTATCAAAAAGGTAGCTACAAGTGGCTTAATTGCAAACTCTAGTTGTGATTTTACTGATGCAGGAAATGTTACTCTTACTGAAAGAATCATACAACCTGAGGAATTTCAAGTAAACTTACAATTATGTAAAACTCCTTTTGTGTCTGACTGGGAAGCAGCTCAAATGGGATATTCAGCATTTGAAAATATGCCACCTAAGTTTTCGGACTTTTTTATTGGTCATATTTCAGCAGAAATTGCAGCTAAAAATGAGCAAAACATTTGGGTAGGTGCAAATGCAACAGCAGGAGAATATGATGGTCTAGTTACACTAGCTAAAGCAGATTCAGATGTTTCTGATATTACAGGAACTACTGTTACAAGTGCAAATGTTATTGCAGAAATGGGTAAAGTAGTAGATGCTTGTCCTAGTGCAATTTACGGAAAAGAAGATTTATACCTTTATGTTTCTAAAAATGTAGCTAAAGCGTATGTTAGAGCACTAGCAGCACAAGGTGGTGGTTACGAAAACAGAGTTAATATGTGGTACAATATGGACACACCATTAACTTTTGATGGAGTAAACATTTTCCTAGCTAATGGTCTTTCTGACAACCAAATGATGTTAGCACAAAAATCAAATTTATATTTTGGAACAGGTCTATTAAATGATTTAAACCTTGTAAAAGTTTTAGATATGGCTGACCTAGATGGTTCACAAAATGTAAGATTTGTGGCTAGATACACAGCAGGTGTTCAGTATGGAATCGGAAGCGAAATTGTACTTTACGATCCAACAGTATAATAATTTATAAAAAGGGGTAGGGTTTTGCTCTACCTTTTTTTTAACTTTTTAAAAATATAATAATATGGCTTGTACATTAACAAAAGGGAGAGAGTTACCTTGTAAAACAGGTGTAGGTGGAATTAAATCTATTACATTTGTTGATTATGGTACTTTAGGTGCATTAACTGTTGCAAATGATATAATTACAGATTTTGGTGGAAGTGCAACATTTATGAAGTTTGATGTAAAAGGTAATTCCACAATGGACACTACTGTAACATCAAGCAGAGAAAATGGAACAACTTTTTACGAAACATCAGTTGTAATGAACCTAACTTTCCAAGAAGAAAAAACACAAGCTGAGATTAAATTACTAGCAGTATCAAGACCACATATTATAGTTGAAGATTATAATGGTAATTTTAGACTGGTAGGTAAAGATCACGGCTGCGAATTAACAACAGGTACATTTTCAAATGGGGCAGCTATGGGAGACCTTTATGGGTACTCTTTAACATTTGTTTCACAAGAAACAGAAGCACCTGACTTTGTTGCAACAGCAGCTTATAATGCAGAAACACAGGGTACACAAATTGATGTAAACTAATTTTTGCTATCTCAGCACTAATAAACTCTTAATATTAGTATAACAAAGCACTCTTTTCAGGGTGCTTTTTTATTTTACAAATTGACTTATTTTAATCGTTATATACATAATGATAGTATTGACCACATCTGCAACACAAACACTTAATGTTATACCTAGAGTATATCTAAGTCCATTTACAATAGATGTAAGAGACAGTAGTCTAAATAAAAATTTTACTTATTTTAACAATACAGCTACTACTGTTAAAGATTATTTACAATTTGAACAAACTTATGTAAATAACGCTAGTGATTTAGCAAGTATATGGAAAGAGGGTAGATTTTATGATTTAGATTTATATGCAGATTTTAATTACTGGAATACAAATTTAAGTCTTTGGGAAATGTATGATGAAATATGGCAAACAGATAGCAACCAAAAAGAAAGAATTTATAAAGATAGAATATTTGTTACTGACCAAGACATAGATCAGAAAAACGATAATGACCATTATAGTATTAACAACAATCAATATGTAACAAATAATTCATTTGATAATGAGTATATTGTAATATGAAAAATAGAAAAAGAAATAGTTTAGGACAATTTATGAAAAACTCTAAGAGTGAAATAAGTCTAGTAAATTTAAGTAGTTATACCACACCTATAATGAAAGAACAACCCAATAAAGACTGGGTAAAGTTTGGAGAAGATAATGATTATTTTCAATATATATTAGATAGGTACAATGGTAGTGCAACAAATCACGCTGCTGTAAATGGCATAGCACAACAAATATTTGGAAAAGGTTTAAATGCCTTAAATGCTAATAAAAAACCTGACCAGTACGCTAAAATGGTTTCTTTGTTTAAAAAGGACTGTATTAGAAAAATTGCTTATGATTTTTATTTGTTTGGTCAAGCAGCTATACAGGTTGTTTATTCAAAAGATAGAAAAACAGTAGCAACAGCAGAGCATTTTCCAGTAGAAACATTAAGGTCAGAAAAAGCAAATGACAAAGGAGATGTAGAAGCGTACTATTATTTTAAAGACTGGTCTAAAATTAAACCTAATGAAGAACCAAAAAGAATAGCTGCATTTGGCACAAGTAACGAATCAATAGAAATACTATATATAAAACCCTATAAAGCAGGTCTATATTATTATAGTACGCCATCTTGGAATGGATGTATTCAGTACTGTGAGCTTGAAGAAGAAATTAGCAATTATCATATTAACAATATACAACAAGGTTTAAGTCCTACAATGTTAATTTCAATGCACAATGGAGTTCCAAACCCTGAAGAAAGAAGATTATTAGAAAGCAAAATAGCACAAAAATTTAGTGGGTCTAGTAATGCAGGTAAATTTATACTTAGCTTTTCAGATTCTAAAGAACAAGAACCTAGTCTAACGCCTGTACAATTATCTGATGCACACCAACAATATGAATTTTTAAGTAATGAGTGTTCAAGAAAAATAATGATAGGTCATAGGATAGTTAGTCCTTTTCTTTTAGGTATTAGAGAAAATGGTGGATTTGGTTCTAATGCAGATGAGATTAAAACTGCAAGTTTGCTTTTTGACAATACTGTTATTAGACCTCTACAAGAGATTTTAATAGACTGTTTTGACAAAATATTAGCTTATAATGATATTAGTCTAAAACTTTATTTTGTAACCTTACAACCTCTTGAATTTACTGAAATAGATACAGACTTACAAGATGATGAAGATATAGAAGAAGAAACAGGAATACAAATGAGCAAAGAAAACCCTGATTTAGATGATAAATTAGGTAGTGAAATTGCAGATGAATTAATAAACTTAGGACAGACAGAAGAAGAACTATTAAAAGACTATGATTTAGTAGATTCAAGACCAGTAGATTACGAGCAAGATCACGAATTAGATGGCGTTATACAAGAGTTAAATAAAGAAAAGAAATCTACACTATCAAAAATATATGAATTTGTAAGTACAGGTATTGCTAGGAAAACAAAAGAGAGTGCTCAAGATGGAACAAGTAAACAATCAGTAGAAAAATTAAGTAAATTTTTAGTAAGGTATGTTTACAACCCTACAAAGACTGGTTCTAATTCTAGGGATTTTTGTAAAAAAATGGTTAGGGCAAAAAAGGTATATAGAAAAGAGGACATTTTGGAAATGACAAAAAAAGCAGTAAATCCTAAGTTTGCAAAAAGGGGAAGCACAACAGGTACATATAGTATATGGCTTTATAAAGGTGGTGCTAGATGCCAACACAGATGGTATAGACAGACATACTTAAAGAAATGGGATAATGCAGGTATGGGAAAACAAATAACATCAGGACAAGCTAAAAGTTTAGGTTTTAAGTTCCCTAAAAATGCACAAAAAGTACCAGTAGCACCTAAAGATATGAGATATAAAGGGTACACAAAGGCGTACTATGATAAAATGTTTGGCAAGAAGAAAAAGAAATAATTATGGCAACAGCACTTTTTTTAAATAGAACAGATTTAATTAGAAATTCTAATATGGATGGCAATATTGATACAGACAAAATTTTGCCTTTTATTAAATTAAGTCAGGAATTAGAAATAAAAAATATAACAGGGACAGCGTTATATGATAAGATAAGTTCTTTGATTACAAGTGGAGACATTGACCTTAGTGAAAACGCTAAATATAAGACATTGTTAAATGATTATATAGTACCTGCTTTAATATGGTATGCACAAGCAGCATTTTACCCATTTCATTATATACAAATAAGAAATGGTGGCGTATTTAAGCATAGTAGCGAGACTGCTGAGACTGTCTCAAAAGATGAACTTGACTACATAGTAAAAAAGGCAAGAGATAATGGAGAATATTATGGTAGAAGATTTGTAGATTATATGAATTTTAATCAATCAAATTTTCCTGAATATACAAGTAACACAAATGACCAAATAAGCCCTAGTCAAGATCAAACTTTTAATGGTTGGGTATTATGAGATATAAACCTAAGAAGAATAACATAGAGAAATTAAAAACATTTTTGAAAAAAAAGAAAAATAAACAAAAGATAAATTATGGCAAGTCTATTTAACACAAAAATATCAAACACTTATGTAGGACTTATCAAAACCATTGATAATGCAGTTATTAGTGCTTCGTTAAGAGAACTTACAGATGGGTCAGGAAATCAAACTGGTGTTTATCTTAATAATGCAGGAGATTTTAAGGCAAGTGGAACACTAGAATTTGGTTCACTAAAAGATACAGGAGAAAATATAACAATAACTAAGTTTGTTGATGAAGCTGATGGTATTGCTTCAAATGATAACGACACTACTATTCCAACAAGTGCAGCAGTAGTAGATTATGTAGCTGCTAAAATAACTTTAGAAGATTTAGATTTTAGTGGAGATAGTGGAACTGGGTCTGTTGATCTTGATAGTCAAACTTTTGCAGTAGTCGGTACTGCTAACGAAATAGAAACCTCAGCAGGTAGTCAACAATTACAAATAGGTTTACCTGACAATGTTACAATCGGTGGTAATTTACAAGTTAATGGACTTTTAAAAGGCAACAATAACATAGTAGTTAAAGATACATCAGACAGAACAATGGCTGCTTTTTATGGTGGTGGTAAATCTGAGTTGTATTTTAATGATAGTAAGAAATTTGAAACCACAAGTGATGGTGCAACTGTAACAGGTGGACTTACTGCAACAGGTGGATCAGTATTTACAGGTGCTACATTTAGTAGTGATGTAGATTTTGTAGATAGTGCTAAGGCAAGATTTGGTACAGATAACGATTTACAAATTTATCACTCATCAGGTTCATCTGTTATAGATAACACTATTGGAGATTTAATAATTAAAAATTCACAAGATGATGGAGATGTAATTTTCCAAAGTGATAATGGAAGTGGTGGTATTGATACTTATTTTATATTGGATGGTGGGCAAACAAGAGTAGAATTTGCAAAAGGAACACAACACTATGACAATGTGATAGCTAATTTTGGTACATCTTCTGATTTGAAAATATACCACAATGGTACAGATTCATTTATACAAAACGGCACAGGAGATTTAGATATAATAAACAGTCAAGATGATGGAAATATAGTGTTTACCTCTGATGATGGTAGTGGTGGAACTACTGAATATTTTAGAGTTGATGGTGGCACAGAGCTAACTTATTTTAGTAAAGACCTTAAATTAAATGATAATGTTAATTTATTAATTGGCTCTGGTTCTGCTGATTTACAATTATACCATACAGGAAGCATAAGTTATATTAGAAATAATACAGGCGACTTGGATATAAGAAATCAAACAGGTAGTGCTGCTGATTTTTATCTTAGGAATACATCTAATAATGGCGTTCAATCTTATATAACTTTAGAGGGTGCAAATGAAACAACTTTATTTGGTATAAGAACAAAACATAGCGACAATATAAAAGCAATGTTTGGAGATTCAAATGATTTTCAAATATATCACGATGGCTCAAATAGTTATTTAAACGATACTGGAACAGGAGAATTAAAACTTTTAGCATCAAGTGTCGCTATACAAAGTGCAACAGGAAATGAATACATTGCTTATTTTGCAGGAACAGGTGGGCAGACAGCAAGTTTATATGCAGGGAATTCTAAAAAGTTTGAAACTACTTCAACAGGTGTTACAATTACAGGAGTTGCAGTTGCAGATGGCTTGGATATGGGAGATAATGAAAAAATAAGATTAGGAGATAGTCAAGATTTAGAAATTTATCACGATGCTTCTAATAGTTATATAAAAGATAATGGTACAGGTAGTTTGTTTCTTCAAGGTTCAAATATATTTATACAATCAAGTTTAAGCAAAACTGCTATACTTTGTAATGATAGTGCTTCAGTTGATTTGTATTACAATGCAAGTAAGAAATTTGAAACTACAAATACAGGTATATCAGTTACAGGTGTTACAGATACAGATGGCATAACCTCATCAGCAGAAATTGATGTTAATTTAGCAAATGAGGGTAAATATTTTGAGGGTGGTAGTGGTAATATTAGAAGATTATCTATAACATCAGGTACAAATACATCAGCACACGCTTTACATACTTTTAATATTAATTCTTCAAATGGTAAATATAAATTTGATATTAATGGAACAGAAGAATTTTCTATTGATTCTAGTAATGCTAGTTTGGGTGGTAATTTAACAATAGCAGGAGATTTAACAGTCAATGGTACAACAACAACTGTGAATACAGATACACTTGCAGTAGAAGATCCATTAATCTCTATGGCAAAAGACAATTCAGCTAACTCAGTTGATATTGGTTTCTATGGCAGGTATAATGATGGCTCAAATAGATATTTAGGATTATTTTCAGATGCTTCTGATTCTAATAAATTTACATTATTTAAAGGTCTAACAGTTGAACCTACTACAACAGTAGATACTTCAGCTACAGGATATGCAAGAGCAGATTTAAATGTTGCAAATTTAGAAGCAACAGGAGATTTAAAAGTTGAAGATAATATTTATATAACTGATTCAACGACTACAAGAGCAAAAATACAATTAAATTCAGGAGACAGAGATAATCTTGATATTAAGGCAGTTTCTTTAGGTTCTACAATGAGTTTCTACACAGTAGATACTTTAGCTTTAACTTTAGATGCATCACAAAACGCACAATTTTCTGAAGCTGTATTAATAGCTGATAATAAAAAATTAGAATTTGGTGGTAGTGGAGATTTAAAAATTTATCATACAGCAGGTGGTAGTTCATATATAGAAGCGACAACAGGAAATTTAGAAATAAAAAATACTGCTGATGATGGAAGAATAACTTTTATTTCTGATGATGGTTCAGGTGGTACAGAAACATATTTTTACTTAGATGGTTTAGGTGGTGGATCACAACCATTTACTGTATTTCCTGATAATGCAGTTCTTGCTATGGGTACTAATCACGATACTTATATACAGCATACTGGTTCTCATTTTAAAATTGATAATTATACAGGAAATTTACAAATTACTAACAATACAGATGATGGAGATATAACTTTTAGTACTGATAATGGTTCAGGTGGAACAACTGAATATATGAGATTAGATGGTAGTGGTCAGTATATATTTATATCATCTTCTTTAGGAATGTACTTTGCTGATGGTTGTGCATTAAGATTAGGAAGTGATAGTGATATAACTATGTATCACGACAATTCAAATGGTTATATTACAAACTCAACAGGAATTTTAAATATTAATAACAACGATATAAGATTTAAAACATCAGGCGATGAAACAATGCTTAGAGCAGTTGCTAATGGTGCAGTAGAGTTAATGTATAATAATTCTACAAAATTAGAAACAACAACAGGTGGAATTAAAATTTCAGGAACAAATGCAAACAATAAAGTAGAATCATATTTTGATGGAGATTATACAAGTGGATTTAAGTTTTCTGATTTAAATGGTGGTATATGGTATGATGCAGGAGCAGATGATTTAACTGTAAGTGCAGGACACGCTAATAGTAAAATGCTTCTTAATTCAGGTGGAGCACTTGCTCTTACGCTAGATGAATCTCAAAACGCAACTTTGCAAAATTTAACTACAATAAATAAAGCTAATTCAGGTGCAGAGGGTGGTAGTTTACTTTTAAGAAATGCAAGTGGTGGATCAGGTGCTTATAATAGAATATATTTTGCACCAACATCTAGTGCTTATGCTACTCGTTCAGCAATTATAGAAGGACAAAATACTGATGGCAATAATAATATGTCGTTAATATTTAAAACAAGTGCAGGTGCAGACCCAACTGAAAAAATGAGAATAGATAATAATGGAAATGTTACTATTCAAAAAAGTGCTTTATATGTTGGAAATGACCAAACAAGTGGAGTTACAGAGGTTGTATTAACAAATAAAGATACAAGTTTAGTTGATGCAGGAGATATACAAAACAAATTAAGAATGAGAGGTTTGTTTTATGACCAATCAAATTCGTTATTAGTTGAAACTCAAATTTGTTCTGGACACGAAGCAGCTAATGGAAATGGAAATTCATTTTTAGCTTTTTACACACAATCAGGTGGAAGTTCTCCAACAGAAAAAGTAAGAATTACAAGTGGGGGAAAAACGGGTATTGGGGTAACACCTACCAATGCTAATTTAGAAGTAAAATCAATACAAGACTCAAGTTTTGATGAGGGTATAGGTGTTATAAGAAGCAACTCATCACAAACAGGTTATATTAATATGGTTGGTGGTGCTATGAATATAAATGCACCAAGTGCTATTCCTATTAAATTTAGAGATGGTGGTACAGAAAATTTAACAATAGGTGGAGATGGTAAAATAAGTGCTAGTGCAGAAGCTACTTTTATGGATGTTAAATATAGCAATTATTCAGTAGGTTCTTTAGACACAACAGGAGTAACAGTAGCAACAGTAACAGGTGCGAGTAATGGCTCAAGTGCAATTGTAGAATTTGTTGGTTCAGGTGGAATTGATGGTCTTGTAGATGTTGTTTTCCATTGTGTTAATGATAGTGGTAATTGGACTGCTTATAAAAATTCAAGACAAACTGCTAAAAAAGTTGATGTAGATGTTTCAGGAAATGGCACAGGAACAATAACATTTACTTTTAAATCTTTGTCAGGTAGTCAAGCATATACACCAAGATTAATGAGAAAAGGAAGCCCAAGTGCATTGGTAACTTTTTAAAATGAAATAACTATATTTGAATATTATTAATTAAATTTTTAAAGATGAGTAAAATATCAAAAGAAGAACTAAAGGAATTACAAGAACAAGAACAAAAGAAAAGTGCAATTAAGCACGATCTTGGAGTTTTAGAAACACAAAAACATAGTTTGTTGCATTTGTTTGCAGACATAGTAAGTCAGCAAGAGGGTGCTAAAAAAGAGCTTGAAGAAAAATATGGAAAAATTAATATTGATTTGAAAGATGGAAGCTACGAAGAAATCAAAGAAGAAGATTCAGGAGAAGATAAGTGATAATATAAGCTATAAAGAAGCTACATATTCACAGACTGCTGCGAAACATAAAATTAAGAATGTGCCAACTGAGACACATCTTAAAAATATGAAAGTAACAGCAGATAAAGTTTTTCAACCATTACGAGAGTGGTGCGAACACCCTATTCGTATTAATAGTTTTTATAGAAGTCCTGAACTTTGTGAACATCCTGCAATTAATTCTAGCAGAAAATCACAACATTGTAAAGGACAAGCAATAGACCTAACAACTATGGGAGAAAAATCTAATAGAGAGTTGTTTGAGTGGTTAAAAGAAAATTCTGATTTTGACCAAATGATTTGGGAATTTGGGGGAGACCCTGCACAAGAAGATTCTAGTCCTCAATGGATTCATATTTCTTATGTAAGTA
>Ga0209232_1002070_pt1 | contig 10222 bp, 14 predicted proteins | sample ETNvirenome_2_60_FD_184066 | JGI IMG/M metagenome (GOLD analysis project Ga0209232, IMG submission 184066) | Marine viral communities from the Pacific Ocean - ETNP_2_60 (SPAdes) (version 2) | ecosystem: Environmental > Aquatic > Marine > Oceanic | place: Pacific Ocean | collected 2013-06-22
GGCGCAGCTAACTTAACCATAGACGGCGCTCTTACGGACGGAGGTGTGGCTACGTTAGTTCCGGCGCGAAACGCGACGATAACTTCTGCCGGTTCTTCGGAAACGGGTAAAACTTTTACTTTCACCGGCACAGATGCAAACGGAAACGCTGTAACAGAGACTATTAATGGTCCCGGTTCTTCAGCAACAGTTAGCACGACCAACGTATTTAAAACCATTACTCAGATTGCGGTGGACGGGGCGTTAACTGGTAACGTAACGGTTGGCAGTGGAACCACTGTTTCGGAAACAATTTTTGCAGGAAGGGCGCGTATTAGAGGCATTTATTTTGTAAATACCAATAGCGCAGGTCCGTTGGCGTTTAAAAATGGAAACAATGGCGACACTGTAATGACTTTGCAAACTGCGGGTACTCAAAATACTGCGGATTATCCAGATATACCCGACGAGGGCATTTTGTGTACAAACGGGGTTTTTGTTAATTTCTTGGCTGCTGATGTTGCAGCTTTTACGGTGTTTTATAATTAATGGCTACAACAAAGAACGTAGAGCGTTTACCCAGTGGGCGTTTGAAGTATCGAGGCGAAACTTTTTCTGGATACAACAAACCTAAAAGAAGCGTAAAAGGTGGCAAAAAGTCGGCGGTGTTGGCAAAAAAAGGAACTGAAGTTAAGTTAGTTCGATTTGGTGATGCCAAAATGACGATAAAGAAAAGTCAACCTGGAAGACGTAAGAACTTTAGAGCCCGTCACAATTGTGATACAGCGAAAGATAAATTTTCTGCTCGTTATTGGTCATGTAAGGCATGGTAAATGTACGATTTAGAACAAACGATTACCGAAGAAATTAGGTCTTGGTCTAAAGAAGCATTAGAAAAGATCAACCCAAGTTTCGGAAACTTACCTCCGTGTCCATACGCGGAAAACGCATGGGCGGAAGATCGAGTCGGTATTTCTTTTAAAGTTTCTCCGACGTGGCAAGATTTAACCACCATTGTTTCTACATGGGATGATAAAAACGATTTAGTAATTTTAGTTGACCTTGATTATATGAAAGACAGGGAAGTGTTTTGGCAATATATCGATGGTATGAATGAAGGCATTGCGCAGGGCATATACATTGAAAAAGATATTTGGTTAATGGCATTTCATCCGGATGATGAGCCTAACGAATTAGTCTATGCGCACGAAGACTTGGAATCCATCATAGACACTGATTATGCAATGATATTTATACAACGATTGACAAAGTTGCACGAAGCGGCAGAAAAGTTAAAGAAAACAGGGTATTACAAAGAGTACGAAAAGCAGTTCGGTTTGATGGATATGCTTCGAGTACGCGAAACCTATTATCGGAGGCTAAAGCATGGCACGTAAAAAGCAAGGTTATAACGCACGGTTAGACGAATCTCTTGGAGAAAGAAACCGTGGTAAAAAAACGCAAAGTCTTAAATCTCGTAGAGATGAAAGTAAAGGCACGGAAAAGGCTATGGGAAAACGGGCCTATTCTGCCGTTTCCACAATGGACAAGGGAAGCAGAAAAAAGAAAGCTGCACCTAAAAGAGCAGTAAACTTGGGAGCAGGGGGTCCTGTTACTAAGGCTCGTAAAATGGGTGGTGGCAAAAATAGTTCGGACACTTCACAACACAAGCGTATGGCCATGGGAGAAAAAGTCCAACAGGGCAATAAGCCTGTAAAACTACGCGGTGGTGGCGCAGCCATGAAGAAAATGAAGCGAGGCGGTGCACCTGGTAGCAGGAGACGCTAATGGCGACGTCGGGGTCTACTGATTTCGAGCTTGATGTAACGGACTATATCGAAGAAGCGTTTGAGCGTTGTGGTAAAACAGTGCGTACCGGTTACGACTTAAAAACCGCAAAGCGTTCTTTAAACCTTTTATTGGCCGAGTGGGCCAACAGAGGCTTGAATCAGTGGACTATTGACCAAACCACTATAAATTTAGCGACTAACATCCGTATATATCCCGGTGGCACGTTAACTATGAGCGTGGCGGCTTCCGCGAACTTCACAGTTGGCGAAACGCTTACCGGCGGAACCAGTGGTGCTACCTGCCAGATAACGAGTATCCCTTCTGCTACAAGTTTTGCTATAACAATCCCGACAGGCACTTTTAGCAATGGTGAAAACATAACGGGTGGAACTAGTGGCACGGTTACTACCTTGTCAGCAGCCGTGGATTTTGCAGATGTGCAGAGCACTATTGATATTTTAAGTGTGGCCTTACGTCGAGATAACACCGATTATTCGATACCTCGTGTTAGTAGGGATGACTATTTAACAATCCCAAACAAAAGCACTACAGGACGAGTTAGTCAGTTCTTTTTAAACAGGTTAATCACACCACAACTAGAAGTATGGCCTACTCCGGACAACGACACAGACTTGTTGATTTTCAATAGGTTAACTCGTATACAAGATGCTGACACGTTTATAAATACGTTTGAAGTTCCTTTTCGTTTTTACCCGTGTTTGGCCGCAGGGTTGGCTTATTACCTGTCGGTTAAAATAGCGCAAGATCGCACACCGATGTTAAAAGCACTGTACGAAGAAGAGTTTGATAAAGCGGCAGTGGAAGATAGAGATAGGGCCTCTTTTACAATACAACCTGGATACGCTGGTTTGAGGTTCAATAGCTGATGAGTAAGTTTTCCACAGGAAAATACGCATTAGGCGTTTCTGACCGCTCTGGTTTTGTCTACAAGTTAAACGACATGAAGCTTGAGTGGACAGGAGCTTTGGTAGGACCAGATGAGTGGGAAAAGAAACAACCGCAACTTGATCCCCGTAAGCACATTATGGACCCGCAAGCTTTGCGCAATCCACGACCCACCACTCCAATGGTTTTATCTATTTATGTAGGGGTTCCTTTGGTTGAAGACCCTAACTTGAGAAACCTTACTGCTTTTGGATTTGTAGGCGACGTTACCGTTAATACCAACTTAAACGATGTGACTGTTTCTTTAACCGGTCTGGGATCTACGTCTAGCGTAGGGTCTGTCAGCGTTACGCCGACCACTACATACACAGTAACTGTGGCTAATCCAGGTTCGGGTAATAAGTTTTACATAGACGGCGTACAACAAGCGACTCTTAACCTAAACGAAGGCTCCACGTACAGGTTTGATCAATCCGACTCTTCTAATGGCTCTCCCACGCATCCGTTGCGTTTTTCTACAATTAGTGATGGCACGTGGGGCGGTGGTTCTGAATATACTACTGGCGTAACTACAGCGGGTACACCAGGAACTTCAGGGGCTTACACTCAAATTGAAGTAGCTATTGGTGCACCTACTTTATACTATTATTGCTCTAGCCACTCAGGCATGGGAGGACAGGCGAATACGCCGTAAGCTTATGGAACGTCGAGTAAATTTAGGTGCAGGATGTCCTTTACGGATGAACAAAGGCGGTGGGGTCAAAAAATCCCGCGTCAACGAGGCTGGAAATTACACTAAACCTGGAATGCGTAAACAAATGTTTAACCGCATCAAAGCAGGTGGTAAGGGCGGCAAACCAGGTCAATGGTCAGCAAGAAAAGCCCAAATGCTGGCAAAGCAATACAAAGCAAAAGGCGGGGGTTATCGTAATTAATGGCTCTTAAAAAATCGCAAAAGTCTTTGAAAAAATGGACAAAGCAAAAGTGGGGCACAAAATCAGGCAAGCCCAGTGCAAAAACCGGAGAAAGATATTTGCCAAAGAGCGCAATAAAATCGTTGTCTCCACAGGAATATGCAGCGACAACACGTAAAAAAAGAAAAGACACTAAGGCTGGCAAACAATTTTCAGCCCAACCTAAGAAAATAGCGAAAAAAACGAGAAGACATAGATAATGGCGTTTACATACGATCAACTTAAAACAGCAATTCAAGATTACACGCAGAATACGGAAACGTCTTTTGTAACTAATCTACCTGTTTTTATTCGTTCGGCAGAAGAACGTATTCTCAAAACTGTGCAGTTAACCTTGTTTCGTAAAAACAGCACAGGAAATATGACGGCCAGTGACGAGTATTTAATACAACCCACTGATTTTCTTGCACCTTTTTCGTTGTCTTTTACTGATGCCAATAACGACAAAAAGTTTTTAGACTTTAAAAGCGTAAACTTTATACAAGAATTTAACCCTGATCGTACAGTTACGGGAGAGCCTAGATACTACGCCAACTTTGACGTTAGTTCTTTTATCATAGGCCCAACTCCAAACAGCAACTATGCTGTGGAATTACATTACTATTATCGACCTGCAAGCTTGACAGCGGGGGCAGGTAGCGGTGAAACATGGTTGAGTCAAAATGCAGAATTAACTTTGTTGTACGGTTGTTTAATTGAAGCTTACGTGTACATGAAAGGCGATCCAGGTCTAATGCAAGAATATGAGCAGCGTTATGCCGAATCTTTAGTTGCACTCAAACAGTACGGTGAAGCTAAAGAAGTCACGGATGAGTATCGTACAGGCATGGTTATACGGGAGAAAACATGATTACAAACGGCTTAACAATGTCTGCCGGAGCAGTAGAAGTCCATACTACGACAAACCGAGGTTTTACTCCCGAAGAAGTAGCCTCTCGCTGTGTAGACCGAATTATTAGTATTTCGGATCAAGCTAACCCTATATTGCAACAACAGGCTCATGCTTTTAAAGGAAATATAGAGTCAGTCATTGCTCATTACATTAAAGAAGCAATTCAAAGTGACAGAACTACAATCTATAATGCGTTAAACGATGCTGGACAACCCAAACTAGCCGATTTGATTAGGAGATTATGACATGGCTTTTACTGGAAACTATATGTGTACTAGCTTTAAAAAAGAGCTAATGCAGGGCATACACAATTTATCTCTATCTGGAGGTAACACTTTTAAGATGGCGCTCTATACAGACGCTGCTACGTTGGATTCAACCACCACCGCCTATACTTCGTCAAACGAAGTGTCAGGCACGGGCTACAGTGCTACGGGTAAAAATTTAACAAACGTAGATCCTTTGACCAGTGGAACAACGGCTTATGCCGAGTTCGGTGATCAAACGTGGTCCACTTCTACCATTACGGCACGAGGAGCTTTGATTTATAATGACTCAGCGGCAGGTGATCCGTCAGTTGTGGTTTTGGATTTTGGATCAAACAAATCGTCAAGCGCAGGTGATTTTGCAGTTGTAATGCCTACGTTTAACTCAAGTTCGGCGTTGATTAGGATAGCCTAACATGGCAGATGTAACCATCCGGTTAGACGGATGGGGTCAAAATAGCTGGGGTAATGACCCTTGGGGGCAAACTTCCTCCGGTGTTCAGGCTACTGGAGGAGTTGGTCAGGTTACACTTGCAGGTGATTCTAGTGTAACTTTGACAGGAGTAGAGGCTACCACCGCCGTTGGTTCGGTGTTGGTCAACGTGATTTTTCACGTCACTGTCAATTTGACAGGTGTGGCCGCTACTACCAGTGTAGGAACGGCAGTTGGAAGCATTCCCGTTACCGTACCGTTGGATGGTTGGGGAATAGGCGATTGGGGTGATGCCGGTTGGGGTTACTCTAGCGCCGGATCAGAGGCTACAACTGCGGTAGGCTCAGTGGTTGCCATAGCGCAAGGCACTGCCAACGTCGATGGCGTCGAAGCCACGACGGCTGTAGGGTCCGTTACGACTACAGGTACAGCTAATGTAACGCTAACCGGAGTAGAAGCCACCGCTTATGTGAACGCCGTAACGCCGAGTATACCGGCGATTTTTGGCGTAACAGGCGTGTCAGCTACCGGAGAAGTTGGTACAGTAACGCAAAGTACAAGTATTACAGTGAATTTGACGGGAGTACAGGCAACGGGACACGTGGGCGGTACTTCAATGTGGATTGAAATTCAGCCGTCACAAACACCTAATTGGGTTCCAATGGCAGCATAACGAGGATTTGAAATGGCAACTTATGTTAATAATTTGAGATTAAAAGAGATTGCCACAGGCGATGAAAGTGGCACTTGGGGTACGTCAACCAACACCAACCTTGAACTAATTGGTCAGGGCCTTGGTTATGGTACAAAACAAATGGCTGCTGATAGTAATGAGACTTTTACTATGGCAGATGGGGCTGCGGATTCAACCCGTGCCTTTTATCTTAAAATCACATCAGCGGTAAGTTTAACTACTACTCGCACGGTGACATTAGCACCTAATACAGTTTCTAAGATGTGGATTGTTGAGAACGCTACGAGCGGTGCTCAGTCGATTAACATCAAGCAAGGCTCTGGTAACGAAGTTACAATTGCCACGGGTAAAGCGGTTATCTTGTATACCGATGGCGCAGGAGCTACAGGTGCTGTAAACGACGCTCTACAATTTGTAGATGTGGGCGATGGTACTGTGACTTCGGTAGGCGGTACAGGTACGGTCAACGGTTTAACTTTGAGTGGTACAGTCACCTCTTCGGGTGATTTAACACTGGGCGGTACATTAGCCAATGTCGATTTAGCCGCAGCAGTCACTGGTACGTTACCCGTTGCTAACGGTGGCACAGGTGCAACGTCGCTTACAGCCAATGCCGTCTTGATAGGCAGCGACACCTCTGCTGTCAGCACTGTTTCTCCTGGTACTTCTGGCAACGTACTTAAAAGCACAGGTTCTGCATGGGCTTCTTCTGCACCGAGTGGACAACCAGATCCTACTTTGACAGGTGTTAACTTAGCCGCTACAGCAGGACAGTTTATTGTGGCCACAGCAGGTAGCATTACGATTACTTTACCTGCCGGACCGTCGGCGGGTGACTTTGTCATCGTGAAGGATGGGACCGGAGCTGCTGCCACCACGAGTTTTGCGGTAGCACGTAACGGAAGCAACATAGCCAGTTCAGCTACTGATCTGACGTTTGACAAAAATTTCGCTGAAATAACAATGACCTACATCGATGGAACCATTGGTTGGAGCGTATAAATGACAAATTTAGCCGATCTGCTGCCCGCAGGTGGCGGTCAAAACAACACCGAGTTTGTAGCTGACGGAGACATCTCTTCTGGTGCGCCCGTTATTCTTACAAGTGATGGGAAGGCTGCGCCTATTAGTGGTTCAACAACGGCAGCGGCAGTTCAAAACGAAGTTGAGTTTCTTTCCAGTGCAACAGATCAAACTAACCTAGTATGGGATTCTACCAACAGCAAAGCTGTGGTCTTTTACAACAGAAGCGGTGTAGGTTTTTGCAAAGTAGGTTCTTTAAGTGGCTCTACCTTAACGTGGGGAACAGAAACGTCTATTATAGGTTATTCAACTCAGAATAATGCGGTTTGCTTTGATTCTACAGGCAATAAAATAATCTTCATGTATGAAGATGGTAGTGGTACTTACTACACAAAAGCCATAGTCGGTGAAATTAGTGGGTCGTCTATAAGTTTTCCCGGTATATCTTATAATGTTTGGGCTAACGCAAATAATAGTTCTTACGCTGTTACTTATGATTCAACCAACGACAGGATAGTTTTTGCAGCAAGAGTTTGGAGTAACTATTACGGCGAAGCTAAAGTAGCCAGTTTAAGCGGCACTGCCTTGACCTTCGGTACGGCAGTTACTTTTGAGTCAGCAAGCACTGACATGATTGGTATGGGTTTTGACTCTACTGCGGGTAAAGTTTTAATTGCTTATAGAGATGGTGGTAACTCTTCATACGGGACAGCAATTGTGGGAACGGTAGGTAGCGGTACAACCACTATTAGTTTTGGCACTGCGGCAGTTTTTAACAGTGCTGATTCCCAGTTAAACCAAGTAGCACATGACCCCACTGCCAACAAAAATCTTATTGCTTATTATGGTTCCAGTGCGGGTTATAGTTTTGGAGTAGTCGCTACAATTAGTGGGACTTCTGTAACTTTCGGTACTCCCGTAAACTCTTGTAACAGCGTTACTGTGTCCACCAGTTGGGATAGAGCGCCTGTAGTGTATAACTCTGAAATTAAAAAGCCAGTGTTTCTCTACCAAGAAGGCGCGAGTCCTTACAATTTAAAATACTCAATCGGCACAATTACAGGTACAGCTATTGCTTTTTCTGACCACACTACCATAGGGCCATATCAAAAAAGATACCCCGCAGCAGTTTATGATCCTGCTACGAAACAAATGATTACAGCTTTTAGAGCGGATAGCCCTGATGAAGGTCAGTCTTATGTCTTTAATCAAGAATATACAACTACAAACCTCACCTCAACCAACCTCTTAGGTCTTGCCTCTGGAGCCATCAGCGACACAGCGACAGGCACGATTAATACTTGGGGTAGTCGTAACGAGGCCGCAGTTCCCGCTTTAGCAACAGGTTCAACCACAGACTTAACGGGTAAGACACAAAGCCCTTATCCAGTTTTAACTTACGACACAACACACAGTAAGTTTGTAGCATTTTTTCAAGATGCTAATAATTCAAATTATGGAACAGCCGTTGTAATAACGGTGTCGGGAAGTACCGTAAGTTTTGGGACTCCTGTAGTTTTCGAGTCAGCAGCTACTTATGCGCCAGATGCTGTCTATAACGCTGCGGCAGATCAACATATGGTTGTTTATCCTGACTATGGCAACAGTCAACAAGCTACTGCGGTGGTGGGAAGCGTAAGTGGAACTTCAATTACTTTTGGAACTCCCGCTATTTATGACACAGGTACAGCTAACGTAAATGCCTCAGTGGGGTACAACGCCACTTTGGGTAAATATTTAGCAGCAGCCACTCCAACAAGTTATGCAGCCGATGACTTAAAAGTTTATGTGCTAAGTGTTTCTGGTACGACAATAACAGCAGGTAGTGGAGTTACCGTGGGTTCAGGTAAGCGTTACCCCAACATAGTGGCTAACGACAGTGCCAGTGATTTTGTTTTAACCAACAACACAGGTAACAATCAAGCAGAAGCACACCTCATTAGTGTTTCGGGAACTACACCTACAGTAGAGGATACTGAAGCTATTACTTCAGTAGTTAGTTCAAGTTTTCCTTATACTGGTCTGGTGTTTTTAGAAAGCAACAAGTTTGTTTGTGTTACAAATGATGCGACCAATGACAATATGTACACCAGGACAATAACTGTTAGTGGAACCAGTTTATCTATTGGTACACAGTCTTCAGCCTTTACAGTTGATCGGGACTCTCAAACAACCATTAACGGTGCTTGGCCTTTGTTCTTTGTTTCTGCGACAGAAGCGTATTTGTATTATCAAGATGACACAAGTAATTATCTTAAATATATCCCTATAACGATATCAGGTACGACAGCGACAGGCGGGACAGAAGTAACGTATCACTCCACAGCAGTTGCTTATACGGGATTCTTGTACAATTCCAGTTCTAAACAATCGGTCAGTTTTTTCCAAGACAGCTCGCAAACAAAAGGATTAGCGCAAAACGGTGCTTTAACCGTAGGAACCAAATACTACGTTACCACCTCTGGTAAATTTTCAAGTTCAGCAGACACGCCAAGCGTTAATGCGGGAATAGCAATTTCAACAACATCATTATTATTAAACGGAGACTCGTAACATGAGCCAGACTATTACAAGAAATGACGGCAACGTAAGCGTTTATGTTTTTGACGATAGCGTTAATGTCGATTTATCAGCAACACCTAACGCGACTGTGCGTAACAATGGCAACAACGATTTTGACATCGGTGACCTCAATGCAAGCAACGCCACTCTTCATACGGGCGTAACTGCTCCAGATGGATGGGTCGGTGGTAAGCACACCTATGACGGCAGCTCTTGGGGCGATGTTAGCGGATGGGTAGACCCCGCAGCAGGAATGCTTGAGGCGGATAAGGTACGCTATGCCGCTAATGCGACTTACAGCAGCACGTTTACCGATGCGGTACAAGCTGAAATAGATCGTATTAAAGCGTTGTAGGTAACGACTTTAGATGATTGGCGAGGCTATCCTAGCAATTAAGGCTTTGGACAGCGCATTTGTCGTTGTGCAAAGTGCTATCGCCAAGAAAAAAGAAGTCGAAGACATGGCCGGTGAAGTTGGTAGGTTCTTCAACGCCAAGAAAAAAGTCGAAGAGCACATGGCAAAAGCTCGTCAGGCTGGAAATGATGATCTGTTGGTAGGCTCCGCGTTAGAGGAAGCTATTACTATAGATCAACAGGAAGAACGCATCGAAAAAATGATGGAGAAAATCCGCAATCATTATATGCGTCAGGGAAAAACACATCGATGGGGGAAGATTAAAGCTGAAGCAGCCAAGATTGAGA
>Ga0209232_1002071_pt1 | contig 10221 bp, 16 predicted proteins | sample ETNvirenome_2_60_FD_184066 | JGI IMG/M metagenome (GOLD analysis project Ga0209232, IMG submission 184066) | Marine viral communities from the Pacific Ocean - ETNP_2_60 (SPAdes) (version 2) | ecosystem: Environmental > Aquatic > Marine > Oceanic | place: Pacific Ocean | collected 2013-06-22
AGCTAAACCTGCACCAGGACTTAAAGTAATAGTTGCATTAGCAGGAGCAGCTATACCTGATATTTCTGAATCTACATAAGCTTTAATAGATTGTTGTGTAGCAAGTTTAGTATCGCTATCAGAAGACATATCGTTTTCATCTAAAATAGCAGTACCACTTACTCCTGTATTTATAACAGGGCTTGTTAAAGTTTTATTAGTTAATGTTTGTGAACCAACAAGAGTTGTTACTGTAGAATCTATGTTTAAGGTTATATTGCCACTAGAACCTCCACCAGTTAAACCAGTTCCAGCTGTAATACCAGTTAAATCTCCAGCACCAGAAGAAGAACCTTGAACAATTAAATTAGTAACATCTCCAGCTTTTCCAGGAGCAACAGTAGGCATAACTTTTCCTTGTTCTTCAAATCTTGTTTCGTATACAACGCCTTGTCTTTTTTCTTGTTTTATTAATACTCCATCCTCAAGAAATGATATAGATTCTCCTTCTCTAATATTATTTTTAGATGGTCTTACTCTAAAGAATGAGTCAATTCCATTGACTTTATGTTCACCAGATTTTGGCATTATGAAGGTCTCTTGTTAGTTAATCTAAAATCTATATTAATATCGTTAATATCTATTTTTCCACTACTAACAAGTTTTAAAGCTACAGATTCACAATTTTGATTGATAGTATAAGCATTAACTTCATATTGTGCATTGTTAATAGTTGCTTGTCCACTTCCAGGGTCAGATGCTGCTGTAAAACTTGTACTGCCATCGAGTGCATAAGACAATGTTAATGTAGAATTAGCTGCTGCATCCCTAGAAGTAACATAAACTTTTTTTACTTTTTTAACTAAACCTGGATTACCAAAATCTATATCTTTAGTAATTAATTCTATACCTTTTGTTCCAGTATCTCCTGTTAGCAATTTTAATGTTTTTTCATTACTACTTCCATATTCTAAATAATATAAACCATCAAATGATTCTATAAAATTTGATATACCATCATAATTACTTGTTGCAAAAGGTTTAATAATAGACCAACATTGTCTTGTAAAATCAAATACAAATACATCTGTATCAGCATCTGCATCTTGAACTACACATAATTGTTTATATTTATTGTTATATCCTATTGCAGGATTTTTAGTAGTTTGATTTGTTCTCCAAGTTGCATCATCTAATTTTACAGTTAATTCTTTTGGCATAGATTGCCCATCAAATATATATACTCCATCGTCATTAACCCAACAAACACCAAAAGGAGTTTTAGATATTGATTCTTGTTGTCTACAACCCATACCATCATATTCTGCTTCTAGATACCAACCAGCATCTGAAGATGAAGAAACATTAATAACATATAATTTTTTCTGTTTAAAAGCTAATAATCTATTTCCTAAACTATGTAAAGCAGTAAATGAATCACCATCGCTAATTCCAATATCTAAATAATAAGTATCTGGAAAAGTTGAAAATCTATTTACTGGACTATAATATACTCTATCATCATACACTTTATCATTTTTTCTTACATTTGCTACCCAAGCTCTTCTTGCACAAACAGTAGCTGCTTTATATCCACCATCTGTTCCAAAATCAATAGATTCTTCGTCTTGAGAATAACCATTAATACTTTCATATGTGTCTAATGAAGGATTTACTATATCAAAAGCATTTGTATTTTCTTGATAATCTGTTGCTGCTGTAGTAAAAGCATCAAAATCTTCAAATAAATTTTTTCTTACTCCTTGATAATAATCAACATCTAAAAATAATATCCATCTTCCATTACCATCTTTTTTTCTTGTATAAATTCTTACACCTTTTTCATTTCTTCTTGCTGTAAATGAAGTATCTTTAATTCTAAATTTAACACCAGTAAAATAAGCACCACTTGTTATAGCAAATAAATCGCTTTTAGGAGTTTGTGGCAATGTTTCATTGTCTTGTAAATCTACTATTGTATGACAAAACTCATAAGAACCTGTTTCCCATCCACCAGAAGTAACAGCAATACTTGATGTATCTACAACTTGAACTTCAGAAGCTCCTGCGTGTTCTAAAGGAACTCCTGTATATACAGCTCTATCTACTATTAATTGCAATATATCATTAGTTGCACTTCCATTTACAGTATTAACCCCTCTTACTCTCATAGCTTCACCGTTAATATAAATAATATTACCATCCATATTTGCAGAAGTAAAAGCTCCAGCAGAATATACAGTAGTTCCATCAACCTCATATGTTAAAGATTGTGTAGCCATATTATCAGTTGTTCCTTGAATTGTAAGATATATAACTTTATCAGTAAGTCTTATGTCAGCTGTTTGGTCAGGATTTGTTTCATCTGGATTTGTTGTTGTAACAAGCTTATTTGCTGCTCCTGTTTTTACAATAGTACCAAAATCTTGAGAGTCTAATGTAGGGTCTGTTTGTAAAATTACACTAAATTCTCCTGCACCAGAAGGATTTGTAGATGCTCCAGAACCAAAAGCTGTTCCTTCTGATATATCTTCAAATTGATTGCTATCTTTTTCTACTTTAGTAGTAACATCATACCAACCAGATGTAATAGAAGTTCCAAGTCTTGTGCTATGATTTACATAAGGTAATTTTCTTGGTTCAAAGCTATTAGTTCCATCTACTACTAATTTATCAGAAACATATAATATTCCATCTACAAAATAATATACAGGTTGCACAGCACCAGTTTGTTGCATATCTATTTCAGTATTATCTCCTTCTTGTGTAAATACTCCTGTAGAATCAAAATGTCTTCTAAAGAATTGTATAGTAGTATTTCCAGAACTTTTATCTATTGGATAAGCTATAATTTGACTTGGCTGTGTTGCAGTTCCGTCTGTATCTACATTAAATTGAGAATTAAATATAAATGCACCATTTCCACATTGAGTATGAGTCATTGTAGTTGCACTACTTACTTTATCAGTAGCAGATGAAGAGGCTTCTATTAAACCAGGATTAGATAATACAACATTATCTGCTTTTTGAACTTCATTAGGTGCAATATCTCTAGGAGACGACTTAGTGTTTAAGCCTCCACTAAAATCATTTAATTGTAAAGATTGTCTTGGCATTAGGCACTTCTTTTCACCTTCTCAAACGAACGCATTCCCCCAAGACCGAGCATTCCGAGAAGTACTGTTGTAAGAGTTCCCATATCAAAAGTTGGTAATACTACTTCGTTTCCAAAACTATATAAAATAAATGTAAGTAAAGGTTGTAGTACAAAATGATAACATAATGCTACTCCACAAGTCCAGCCTACGAAGGGTCTCCAGCCACTAACAAATAAGCTACTACTATTTGCTTCAACTTTATTAACCTCAATCTGTGCTTTGTTAATTTCTTGTATTAATTGTGCTTTTTCCTCTTTGTCTAAAGTAAACTTGTCTACATGACCAGCAACTTTATCAATAATTCCTGCTACTACATTTAACTTAGGCATTATTTTTTACCTCTTTTTTTATTAGCTTTTACAATTTTTCTTTTTAATTGCATAAAATTCCAACATTTGTTACATTTTCCTTTAATATCATCAGCACAAAATAATGCATAATGTGAGCTAAATCCTAAAATAAAGCCTATAATAAATCCTACCATATTTTCTCCTGTCATTGTATTTCTTTTTTAATCTTATCAAAAACTTCTTGTTCATCAAATCTCATGCTAATACCAGGCTCGTATCTCATAACTTCTACACCTTCTTTTAAAATAATAATAGTAGGAACAACTTTAATTTTCCATTCTTTTTGAATGACTGCACCGATTTTTTTATTATTTAAATCTATTTCAGCTACATAGCAAAGTTTAGAAAGTTTTTCTACTTGAACTCTATTTGCGTGATTCCAAGATGCATTAACTTGTACTACTGCACATTTTTGTATGTTTAATCCTTGTATTTCTGCAAAACTATTTAAGTTGACTGACTGTGAGTGCAACCAAGATGATAGCGAGCAAAAAGTTAATACCAAGTATGATATAAATTTGTTGTTCATCTGTAAACCTCATTTATTGTTCATATCAAGTAAAGTTTCTTGAATCATTCTAGTATCATCTTTAACCGAATCTACTTTTTCTTCAAGTTTTTCTACTTTTTCTTCTGTGTTTAATATAGAATCACGAACCATTTGGTCTTTTAAATCATATTCCATTCGTGATACTTCTGGTTCTGGTAATTCTTTAGCAAGTTCTATTTCTGCTTGCAAGGAATACCACATACCAATTATCATAGCTACAGTAACTAAAATGCTTACAGCTGTTTCTATAGATAATGTAAATTTAGTTTCTTTATTTACTTCCATTTTTAATTCCTGCCTTTTTATATCTGTGTTTGTTAAAAATTTTATTCCATCTTTCTTCGTATTCTTTTCTATCTATAGACGAAGGTCTTGGTCTATCTCCTTTACCTGCTCCATTTGGTCCTTTAAACATTATTTTTTCATTACCCTTTCTGCTCCAGAAATACCGAAACAACCTAATGTAACCCAAACAAATGAATTGTAAATATAATCATTTACTAATAATTCTATACCTATAATTCCCATTGCTAAGTCTACAATACCAAATACACACATAAGTGCAAATGAGAAAAACCCTATAATGTTTTTTTCGTTATACTCGTTTTTGTCTTTAAATAAATCCCACATAATATTAAGTTAAATTAGCTGGTACAACAGCTCTTGTTCCTCCAACTTTATCATTTTTCTTCATACCAAATTTTCTTAATGCTTCTCTATAACTTGCTAATGCTTGTTGTGCAGCAGCTAGTTTAATTTGTGCAATATTAGGGTCATCTGTTCTTGCAGCAGCATCCATTAAAGCTTTTCCTTTTACATAATCAATTAATGCAGGCTGTAATTCGTTTTCAATATCTATAGTTCCTGTAATAGAACTTAATTTATCTGGTTCTGCATGATATGAAATTAATATTCCACCAGAAATATAATTTACAGTATATACATCAGTATTATCAACATGTGCTGCGTCTGTTGTGTCTCTATATCCTCTTGTAACAGTTAAATTTTGACTACCTGGTTTATCAGTTACTAATACAATTTCACTATCAAGCTTTAACATATCATTAACAGATATATTAGTAACATCATCAACAGTTAATGTAGCATCTCCAGCACTAAATGTTTCATTAATTTTATTTTTAGTAGTGCCGTCATTTTGATAAGATTGATTTGCTCCTAATTGAACTGCTTTATATCTACCTTCACCTGTTTCTGTAGTGTTAGCATCTCCTTTAGAAGTTACTATAGCTATTCTATTTCCATCAATATACCATGCAAATGTATCGGAAGGGTCTGTATATATACTAGTTATTGCTGCCATTATACTTCAGTCCATCCGAATACACCACTAATTGATGTTTCATTATAAAATTGTTTAATTTTTCCATCTAATAATCTTGGAATTAATATATATTCTCCATCGCTATTTTTTATATAACAATTATAGATTTTGTTTACAGTTATATTTTGATTATCATCCAAATCATACCATAATTTATTGTCTATTAAATTTGTTTTAGCATTTTCTGTTTTTTGTCTATGTTGCCCCATATCTATTAATGCTTCATTAATTAAATTTAATACATAATTTTCTGATACTCCAGGAACTGCTTGTAAAACTCTACTATATATTTCTTTTCCGTTAAATTCTATTGCTGCCATTATACACTTCCTTGTAATATTTGTATTTCTTCTTTGTATTGACCGTCTATCATTTGATATTGTTGAACATACCAATTATATTTTGCTTGGTCGTCTGCTAATCTTGCTTGTATTTCTGCTCCATATCCCTGAGCTTCTGATAAAGACGCATTAATTTCTTTAATTCTCATGTCTCCAATAGAAGTCCATTCTGCTAAATGCATTTGTGCTTTTTGTAATTCTGTTTGAGCAATATTTAAAGCTGAGGTTACTAATTCTACATCTTCGTTAGCTTGTGCTCCAAATGCATCAGTATTTAAATCAGGTTGGTTTCCATTTATTAAATCTCCTGCTTGGTCTAAAGAAGCTTTAACTCTTGTTAATTGAGAATTTGCAGTTAAAAATGTATCTTCATCTCCCCAAACAGATTCGTCAGCTGTATTCATTTTATCTATAGCTGCTTCTGCTGCTTCTACTGCATCTTTCATAGCTGTAAGAGCAGTAGGAATATCACTATTAGCCATAACATCGGTCATTAATCTTTGTGCATAATTTCTTGCTGCATATAAAACAACAGCTTTTTCTGCTTCATCTGGAAAGTCTGAAATACTGCTTTCATTATAAGAAACAGTTATTGCAGAATTAACAAAAGTTAATCTTTGATTAGAGCCACTAGAATCTGGCTTTACAGTTAATAGTTGATTATCAATATAATAAACTGGGTCTGTATTTGTAGCATATTCCATATAATTACTATCTATAACTCTTCCTCTCATAGAAGGAGAGACTTCTCTACAAGGATGGTCTATTGTTCCATCATTTCTAGTAACTGTTAAAACTTTTTTACCTTCTACATCTATTGTATTTACAAATGCATCTTGAGATGCAATTCTTTTTATTTTCGTAGGACTTAAAACATCTAAAATTTTTCTAGCTCCAGCAGTCAACCAATCAGACATAGCTGTAGTATCAGGAGCATCTTGTGCTCCTAATATATTTTGTAATTGTGTTTGAAATGTTGCCATTATTTACCTTGTCCTCTATATTTCTTTTTATATCTATTTAAACTTTTGTTAGATACAAACATGTGGCTAGTATCTGGAATACTTCCAAAAATGGTTTGCTTACTTAAACCTTGTCTAGTTTTTTTAGCTCCATTAGTTCTTCTTGTAATCTGTTGTCTTAAACCACGCATTAATATTTCTTCTTTTTCTTCTTCTTTCCTTTATACATATTATCCTCCACTTTTAATTGTTACTGGGCTATCATCCCATTTAACAGAATTATGAAGCCTTTTATTAGCATCTGCTTCATTTTTCTTTTGTACATCTTTTATATGTGTATTCATATCTCTTGTGCCAAATTCAATCTGGTCTTTTCTAATAGCTGTTGCCATAGGAGTATCTCTTACAACAAATTGAGTACTCCACTTTGGTGGATGTGCTCTTTTACCACACGAAGGACAATTAAACATTCCTTCTTTGTTTGGTTTGTTGCAATGCTGACAATTCATCTATTATGTATATAGAATTATATAAGCCACTCTTGAACGGTCTAATTTAACAACTGAAATATCTATAATTGCTTCACTAGTGCTATCCAAAGCATTTACTGCTGCTTTAATATCTGCTGCTAAAGAGCCAGATACTGTATCTGCTGCATCGCTTATATCATTAATAACTATTTTTACATTTGAGTTATATACTGCCATCGTTTTCTCCTATAAATTAAAATTCTTAGAGTGTTCGGGGTTGAACCTTTATACGAACAACCCCACAGTACTCAAAACTGTTAATCCTCACGGATTAGTTTATGATAGTGTCATATGGTCGTTATCGTGTTGTTGTCCACTTACATAGAAGTTAGAACCGTCACACACTAACTCAGCCCAATCGCCAACTACTGCTGCAGCTAACCAAACTAATTCATCAACTCCTGATTCTGCAGATTCTCCACCTGAAGAGTCTGCTGAAGTTATCATACCAATTAAGGTATCTTCTGCTGAATTAGGGATTACTTTTACTGCATTTGAATCAGCTGTTGTCACGATGAACTTTGCGTGCCATCCTGCACCAGCTGCTGCTGCTGTTGGTAATGTGATACTAAAAGCAGAAGATTGGTCAAGTGTAAACACTTTTCCAGAATCAGCTGCAGTTAAAGTTCTAGCTGCTGCTACATTTTCTACTTTTAGCTTTAAATCACTAACACCACTATTTTGCTCTAAATAACTACTTCTCATTTTATAAGCCCTCCACATTAAATAGTGCATGTGCCTCAGGTAAACATACTTCAAGACCAGCTTCGGTAAGAATCATATCTTTTCTTAAATCCTCATCTGCTGCTTGTACATTTGTTTGAACTTGAGTATCACGATTAATACCGTTACCTACTAAAGGTCTGTAGTATAGTTTAGACATATCAGCCATAAGCATAAGCCCTGCTGAGTGACCTCTAAATAGAGGTTGTTTAACCATATACATGTCTCCATGAACTGTATTAATTGCCATCACTTTGTGACCAAATGCTCCATCAGAATGGTCCATTTGAACCCTGTATGGTGCATTTGAATGTCCAACAGAAGCGTCAATAAACGCACCGTCGGCAAGTTTGTTAAATAAAGTAACTACAGGTAAAGAAGCCATAACAAGTTTTTCACTTGAGCCTCCTCTTGCTGGGTCAAAAATTACTTCTAAATCAGAAAGCAATCTATCATAAGTCAGTTGAGCTTGTGTCATTGAACGAGCATAAGCTTTTCCTGATGAATATTCTAAATTGTCTGTTCCTGTTTTAAAAGTACTGTTTTTAATAATTTGTCCAACAATACCTTCTGTGTAGTTAATACCATTACTTCTTGCTTTATGATTGAACAACATAGCTCTTTCGATGTCTATTTTATGTTCTCTCAATTTGAGTGCAAGTACTCTCTCGAACTCATTTGCATATCCACGCATACGAGTTGCATAAGCTGTGTTAGTTACTTCAGCTGCAGTTTTAAAGATTTGAGTATATCCAAATCCATCATCTATGGTGTTTGACCATACATCTGGTGAGCCAGTTCCTTCTGCAAACGCACTACCAATAACTTGACATTTGTCGTTATTAGCAACTGTATTTGCTCCAGAAGCTCCAGATACACTTAAACATCTTCCTGTAAAGCTGGTGTCACTACCACCATCTGTCGGTGCAGATTCGATTCTAACAATCGCTTGTCCAAAACCTACATCTGCTGCAGCAGAACCAGTTGTTCTAACTGCGAATACCATTCCTTTAATAAGCCAATCTACTGAATCACCACCTGCAGTATCTACTACAAAATTGTAGTTAGTATCTGCAGCTACTGTTCCAACAGCTCCTTTAATCAAAAATTCTCTACTTGTGTAGTCCACTTTGCTTCTATCTTCTAGGTAACGGAAAATAGAATCATCAGTAGGAAGTTTTGCTGTCTTTGACAAATAGACGAAAAACGGACTTTCTTCAGGTGCTAGTTCAGCAATCCTATCAGAAAAATTATACAATCGTCTTTGGTCAAGATTTTGTCCTGCATCAGAACCTGTAGCTGTATTTACAGTATTGAACTGATTGGCATTTAATTGTCCACTTGTAATTGCCATTTATTTCCTCCTTAGCATAATTACTTTTTGATACTTCTTCCAATGCTGTTATGACTAGAGGCATTCATAATATTATTCCACATATTATCTTCATCAGAAGGTTTAGGTGGTTCTCCACCTTGTATTAAACCTGCTGATTTAGGTTTTTGCTGTGTGTTTTTAACACTTTTAATATTATTTGCTTCTTTAAGCTGTTTGCCATTTCTAACATTCCAAACATTAAATAAAGTATCTAGAGGAAGTTGTTCCTTAGGTTTAGTTACAAAATCAACAAATTGCTCAGCTTCTTCTCTAGAAAGATTAAAATCAGATTGAGCTCTATACTGTAGATTGTCTACAGCTCTTTGAGCATCTAATCTTGACATATAGTCATCCATTCTGGATTGAACTGCTGTCTCAATTTCGCTTTTTCTTAATTGATAAGAAGGAGAATTTGGATTTGTGTAAGCATCCCACGGATTAAATTCCTCTTCGGTTAATTTAACTTGTTCTTTTTCCTGTTCCTTACCCCCTGATAAGTGGTTTCTAACTACATCTACCAGTTCAGGATTATCCTGAAATAACTTTGCTACTGGTCTTAGTTTTGCTAACTCAGCCTCAGATTTATCATACATCGATTGGAATTTACGAGATTCGTCTTCTTGACTAACCTCGTCTGAACTCACATCTTCTTGATACTCAGACTCACTTATAACATTATTTTCAGAAGTTTCAGAACCTTCTAAAGCCTGTTCTTGTACATTTTCTTGTACTAATTCACTCATAACTTCTCCTTGATGTGCTGTTTATTATTCACCAATATCCTCAGACAGTAATGAATCTACTCCAGCCGTCACCTGTTGTTGTCGTTTTAGTTTCTCTTTCTCAATATTGACTTTTTGTTGAGCACCAGCACCAGTAACAACTTTATCAAGGCTAGATTTAAATTTCTG
>Ga0209232_1002072_pt1 | contig 10220 bp, 6 predicted proteins | sample ETNvirenome_2_60_FD_184066 | JGI IMG/M metagenome (GOLD analysis project Ga0209232, IMG submission 184066) | Marine viral communities from the Pacific Ocean - ETNP_2_60 (SPAdes) (version 2) | ecosystem: Environmental > Aquatic > Marine > Oceanic | place: Pacific Ocean | collected 2013-06-22
GTCATAACGTAATGTACAAGTTATGTCTACAGGTTCACTAACTGACCAATCCAAATCTCCAAAATTTGCAGATTGTATGTAAGCACCTTTAAGGTCCCATTTTTCAACAACATCACCAACAGGTCCAAGTAATTGGAAAGTAACGTTCTTTTTGTAGAAGTCAGAGTATCCATCTCTACCTGTTACAGATTCGTGACCAAGTCTTATCCACTCAATTACTGCTTGAGCACCACTTGGTACGATTGGGTCATAAAGAGTAATGTCTAAGGGTTGCCAAGAAGCTTTCCCTTTTACATACCGCTTAACATTAATGTGATTTAGTTCAATCTCTTCAAATTCTATTGATGGACGATTAGCCGCTCTAATTAAGAAACTTGGTACACCTTCGATTTCCATAATAAAACGATTTTTCGTTTTAGGTTCGAATGGTGTAAAAAATATATCGTTTGCTCCAATCAAATCAGGCATCTGTTTTCTCCTGTTAAGTTTATTGTTCTATTATAAATATAAAGATTTGATAAAATCATCACAAACAATGTATTTCTTTTTCTTAGTTTTTTCTTAGTTTTATTTTATAAGAAAAAAGGGGCTCGTAATTGAGCCCCTTTAGTTCTGTTGACCTCCCTTTTATTCAGGGAAAGCCGCCCCTGTTGGCAATACAACAAAGTCAAGTACAATAAACTCAGCAGTTCTTGTAGGCTGTATGAAGATTTGACCAATTAATTGGTTTCTATCTACTACTTCAGGAGTATTATTGGAATCATCCATTACTACTCTGAATGCCGAAAGACCTGAACGTTGTTGTACAGATTCCATATAAGGATTGACAATGTTCAAGAAACGATTTCTTGTCGCTGCATTGTTTTGTTCAAAGACTAAGAATCTTGAAGATGATGCAATAAACTTCTTCAAGTTAATTAATAATCTACGAACATTGATTCTATCAAGAGCGGATGGTCTTGCTTGTAGAGTTTTCTGACCAAATGCTACAATACCTTGTTGTGGGAATTGTGCTATAGGATTAACTCTACCGTCATACAATTCATCTCTGTCTGTATGAGTTAAGATTTTCTTAACATCTTGCGCCGCGATACCACCACGATTAAGACCTGCAGGTGCAAACCATTCTTGACCTAATCTGTCATTCTGTGAATACACACCTAACATTACTACTGATGGTGGAACCCAAATGCTAGCACCGCCTCCTGGATTACCAATACTAATCCAAGGATAATAAACCCCTACGTAGTTGTTATCAAGTGAAGCAACATCACTAACTGCGTTAGTTACACTTCTACCCCAACGTGAACCATCCATAATGTAGAAAGTATCACCACGATTAGAAGCAATACTTATTGCTCTATTACTAACACTTGGATGATACTCGTGTACAATACCAGGAGTAACGACTAAATTCATATCAATGAAATCAGGGTCACTTATAGTTCCTAATGCTCTCTTATAAGCAACTGAACCACTCTTTGCGGCACCACTACAATCAAATCCTTGTTGATTTGCTGCGGTTATATCACCATTAAAGAAGATTTCTCGTGCTGGGTTTTCACCACCAAATCCCCATTGAAAAGGAACTTGAAACTTACGTTGTCTTACATTTGTAGCACTTGTCAATGATAGATTTGTTTCATTATCAGCAAATCCTTCATCACCACCTGCTGTACCTGTCATATCTTCAAGTGAAAATGTTACGTTAGCACCTATGGTAGCAGTACCTGGTATCGGAGCTAAATAAGCTTGGTTAACTTTATTAGTAGAAGCTAAATCAAACCCGTAATACAAACTAGGAGCAAATAATCCATTTTCATCTGTAGTAGTTATGAATGATGCTGTCGGTACGTTGTTACCGGTCGCATTACCTGGCACAGGATTTTGAACTGCACCAAACCCCATAGGAGCTACTGCACGACCAATTCCTGCTGCTTCTGCTGTTAGGTTAGAGTAATCACCAATTCTAATATATTCAGAACCATTACCATAATTACCATATTTAGTAATTTCACCTACAGAGTTAGTTTCAGACCAAGAATCGCCAATTATAGCAACAACAAAGTTTTTGCTTTGTGGGTCAAGATTCAAAGCACTAAATGTTTCAACTGACTCAAATGTAGTCGGGTTTTCAACATTACGTTTAAATACTTGCATATCAAACTGAGCATAGTCAGGTGATGAGTTGTTAGTTGCTGCGGCTTTAATATTTGAAAAACCAATATAAAAATCAGTATTCATCTCTTCGCCGTGTCCACGTGTGTAAATTCTAAATAAGTTCTTTTTACCTACACCTGTTTGTGATTGTATGTATGGTGTTCTTGCAAATGAAAATGAACTATTACCTGTCCAAGAATTTGCTGAACCATCTGAACCAAAACTCTGTGTTCCACTTTGAAAATCAAGTGTGTGTAAAGATGCAGATACTAACATCGAACCTGAAGTTCCTAAATCTGAAAACATCTTAGTTTCACTAAAGTTTTTATACATATACACGTTATGTTGTAATGTCTGCGCGTCTGTTGGCAATGCGTTTTCACCACCAATTACATTAACATTACCAATAGTTTCAAGTGTTTGATTTGTACCTGAAACGTATAATATACTTTGTTCTGAAGCTGAAGCCGGTAATGGTGCGTTATAAGTACCGCCTGTATGCTTACCTATCTTAGTAGCACTTATGTCATTTGTACCGCCCGTTGCTTTTCTTGAAGGTGCTAAAGTCATTAAAACTTTACCATTATTAGGTCCTTCACCTACACACAAGTTTATAGCATCAGTGGTGTAACCACCTATACCAAGTACACGAACTATCGTGACGCTTGCCGCACCACCATCTAAGTATCTCTTAGCGGCTAAACCTGCATAATAAGGTGTTTGTCCGCCAATAGTTCCAAAGACTTGTTCGTATTGAGATGTACTTGTTATAACGGTCGGTCTAAAAGCAGGACCCTTTGTTGTTGGTCCTACAATCGCCGCTCCAATATTTGCTATACCTTGTGGTAGAAAGGATAAATCTTTTTCTCGGGTAAATACACCCGGAGAAACAATTCTTTCTGCCATTTTATTCTCCTATGAAATAAGGTTATTGTTAAACATATATAAATAGTTTAGAAAATATCCAAACGTTATATTTATAGTGATTATTTTTCATTTACGGGTGTAAATTCGCCTGTTTTAGGGTCAAGCGTACCTTCTCCATACTTTTCACTAAGAGTTTTAACTAATTCTTTTTCAGTAGTTTGATTAGTTTTCCACTCTCCACGTATAGCTTCTTCTCGTTCTTGAATTGCTTGTATTCTCTCATCTACTAATATTTTTTGTACACCAAGATTACCAAGCTCGGTTTGTAATGTAGAATACGTATCTGCTATTGTGTTTATTTGTTTTAATTCATCTTCTGTGAATTTGTTATCTTTAGCCATATTGTAACTCCTAACTATTTAGTTTCTTCAAAAATAAATTTTGTTTTTCTAACATCATCTTGTTTTTTGTGATGAGGCGTACTCTCAAACGCTTTGTGATAAGCATCAGGCCAAACTTTATTCATCCAACTTGTAACAATGTATTTATCATCTGATACAGGTGTTTGTGCGTAATGAACATAAGGCCAAAAACAAGGAAATGCAAAATGTTTTCCTACTTCAGATTTTACAGCTGTCTTACTATAAGGAAAAACCGTTCTACCGCCTTCTTCAACATCGTTTAAATAAAACATACTAACAAACATTCTATTCCCATATTCAAATTGATGAGAACCTTCAATGTGCCAAGACTCATAATGACCAACACCTTTTTCGTACTTGTGTATCTCCCACATTGGATAATAAATTCCGTCACCAAATATATCACCTTCAACATCATAATGTTCAGTTAGTCCGAACTTTTTTACATATTGCACTATACAATGGTCTGATACTTCTTGTAACTTCTTTATATAATCACCTGCTTCATCAGATGATAGTGACATTAAATCAAGCTCTCCTGTATCTTTATAATCGTTGTCGAGTCCTCTGTGAGTTAAACCGTGTCGTGTCTCATTTTTCTTAGCATAACTTTCATATAAATCTATGAGTTCTTTACAAAACTTAGGAGTTAATGCATCATATGTTTGATGTGTACCATCCATAAACCAATTTGCCGGTTTAACTTTATATTGACCGCCGTGAAGACTAACGTCACTTCCCCTGTCATTAATATCTAATCTTGGCGTTCTATTAGAAGTTTTAAACATAAGCGAAGAGTCTAAAGGTATAATTTTATCTTTATCATCTTTTTTCATATCAGGAGTTTTGTAACCAACTTCTTGAAGTTGTTTGACTTCAAGTGGATAAAAAATATGTTCCATATTATCTTTTATTTTAAAATGAAAAATATCTTTATCAAATCTCATATGTTTTTCCATAGCTTCGTTGTCAATAACATAATGAAGAAATAGTTGAGAATACCAATCACCTTCAAATTCATTTCTATAATGTGAGATATTATGTCCAAGATACAATATAGCATCACCTGGTTTTTGTATAACTTCTATTGATTCCTTAGTTTTTAATGAAGTAACATATATAGGATATGAATGTGATTGTCCAAGATTTATCGTAAGTGAAATTTGACACCAAGGCCAATCTGTGTGATGTGTCATTGAAGCACCTTTCAAATAAACTCTTTGAAACGAATATGTTGGAATTAGTTTTTCGTCTGTGAACTCTGATACTTGAGGTAAAACACTATATAATGTGTTTTGCCATATTGGATGAGAATTTACATTCCAAGTCATAGGATGTACTGCATCGCCTTCACCCATTAATGGATTATTACCTAAAACCATTTGTTTTTTTACAACAGATTCAACACTTTGATTTGAAAAATAATCAACTTGTTGTTCAGTAAAAAAGTTTTCTAAGATTACATAACCATTTTCAAACAATTTATCGTTCATTACCTATCTCCAAAGTTTAACATACTAAAAGATGAATGTAAAATAAAATTAAAAGAAGCTGATATTCTTGTTTTGTCTGAAATAAAAGGATAAACCGTATGTAGTAAAGATGATGGAAACATTAAAAAATCACCTTTTTTAGGCTTTACTCTAAAAGTTCCTTGTTCAAAATATCCTGTAGACTTGTAAATAATTTCTAAAGACCCGTCACCTGAATTTTCTTTACCTATTTGGCTACCTGCAGATTCAGGACTTTTAGGTGCGATTATTTCTTTTATGAATTTATCATCAACATCATTAAAAAAGAAAACTGAAGTAATATTACAATATGGATGAAAATGAATAGGATTATATTCACCACTTTTCATTTCGTTTACCCAACCACCTGTTATATTAGGTTGCATTTCAATTTGATTCGGGTCTTCAGTACGAAATGATTTATCGTTATTAGCCCCATTCTCATTATATCTACTTACTATCGTTCTTCCATAATGTTCACATACAGATAATAAAAACTCTTCTGTTTGAGTTTGATAATAATAAGGAGGTTCTATAGTCCATTCGTCATCTATTCTACCTGCTAATTGTTTAGAATGGTCTCGTTTCTTTTCTTTTAAAACTTTATCAATAATGCCTTTAAATTCAGTAAAGATACCATCAGGTAGTCTACCTGCTAAAATAGCAGGACCAAAAGGTCGTAATAATTTAAAATCAACTTTTTCTACTCTATAAGATTTTGACATAGTAACCTGTTCTTGATATATATATAAATATCAGATAAATTCTGTAAAAGTATTTTTTTTATAAATTTGATTCAACTATAGTAGCTATATATTGAGCATCGTTTTCTATAAGACTTTTAGATGCTTCATTCATCCCGTATACCCAAACACATCCTTGCATACTACTTGTACTAAACGAAGGAGTACTATCAATCAGACTTGCTGCGCTATGCGCACAATCAGGAAAATACGCTTGATTTACTTGGTCGTATAAAATTCCAGGAACATTACATACTTCATCACCTTCCATCCAATCACTACCTGACCTAACTATGTAAGAAGTTTTATACAAAGAACCTGTTACACTACCACCCATAGGGTCTATATAAATATTACCATCACTACCCGATACATAAAACATAATTAAGGTCCGCCGGTTGGGTCATCTAATCGAGATACAGAAAACACATCTACTGCGTGATAATGAGTTGAAGTAGGTGTAGTCATAGCTTTCGGTGCTCTGAAAGACCACGCATAATTAGAAGAATATGTAGTATCATCGACAGAAAGTTTATTATATGCGTCTATAAGAGTATGAGTAGGTGTTGTAGTAGGCCCTACTGCTAATTTATGTGTATATGTAAGTGAACGACCTGTTCCTGCTATATGCCACGAAGCAACAAAATCTTTAGTTGTACCTAATGTGTAAGAAGTTGTAGGTGATGTAGCTAATAATGTATTCGTACCTGAAGACCTTTTGTAAAAATAAATTGCACCTGTACCACTTCCTGAATTATCACGTATCTGATACATATATCCTTGAGTAGTAATTGAAGGTTGTGTAGGATGAGTTGTAGTATTCATCTGTATGTCAATGTTTTGGTCTTTATTATTTGTACTATTCATATAGAATCTAAATCTCCAAGCATAACATTGTGTAGTAGGAACATTTGTTATATATAAAACTCCTGCAGGAGTTGGAGTATAATCTGTAGTTCGTATGTATGTACCATGAGGATTATTTGTGTTTCTAAATCTAACTTGGTCTGATACAACTACAGGATGTGTATAAGTTGTATCAGGTGATGTAGTCCAAGATAATCTTGTATCTACCGTACCTGGTGTTGTATTTACAGGAGCAGAAGGTACAAAATAACTATTAGCTTCTAAAGCAGTTGTAGCAAAATCATCTCTTGTTCCTGTACCGATATCACCATCATTCCAATCATCAGCACCAAACACATCATAATTAACTGCAGCGGGTGCCGCATCTTGGTCATAACTATAAAATTCAGACATTGCGTGTGGTGTAGAACCATCAGGTCTATTTGAAGCGTCGTTATCTGTATTGATTGCGGCAAATCCACCAGCACCTGTAGACATATTAGTTAATGATATTGGTGTTGCATATGGAGCTATACCTGCATATGTTGGGTACGGTATCGTAGAAGTATAAGAATTTAATTCAATTTCTTTTGCGATACCAAATAAACTTAATGTGCCACTACTTGGAACTGCCACGATTAGCCTCCATTAATTTTATCTATTTTTTCTTTTAATTCTTTTATAGCTTGTACTAATAATGGTACTACTTTTTCATATTGTATAGTTAAATAGTTTTCACCACTTTCAGATACACCATCTTTATTATCAAAAGGTGCTAACTTAACAGCTTCAGGTAATATTTCTTGAAGGTCTTGTGCGAGTAATCCAACCATTTTTTCGTTTCTATCATATCCCGCAATGTTTTCAGCAACTGAGTTCCAATTATACGTTATACCTTCTATATTGTCTATCTTTTCAAGAGCATCATCTATTTGTTCTATATTTTCTTTTAATCTCTTATCAGAAGAATACGCTACAACATCAGCTGTCGCAGAAACTCCTCCTGTTACTGATAATGTAGAGCCATTGTATGTTAACCCGGATTCACAAGTCACCGTACCATCACCATCATCGGTAATTACACGATTTGCACCTCCTCCAAAACCTACTTCACTTAAATCTAAAGTAAGAGTTAAATCATCATCTAATACACCACCATTTCCAATATCAAGTCCTGTACTAACAGACATTGTAATGGCGTCTCCACTCGGTCCAACGGTACCTTTTTGACCTTTTTGACCTGCTGTGCCTTGAGGTCCTTTAGGTCCTTGTGAACCTGCACCACCCTGTGGTCCTTTAGGTCCTGTTGGTCCTCCTGGTCCTGCAGAGCCTTGAGGTCCTTTAGGTCCTTGTGCACCAATTGGTCCCGCACCGCCTTGAGGTCCTTTAGGTCCTTGAGCACCTGTTGGTCCTGCACCACCTTGTGGTCCTTTAGGTCCTTGAGCACCTGTTGGTCCTCCACCGCCTTGTGGTCCTTTAGGTCCTTGAGCACCTGTTGGTCCTCCACCACCCTGTGGTCCTTTAGGTCCTTGTGCACCTGCACCACCCTGTGGTCCCTTTTGTCCTTTATCACCTCCAGGTCCTTGTCCTCCAGCACCACCCTGTGGTCCTTTAGGTCCTTGCGCACCCATATGTCCTTGGACTCCTTTGGGTCCTTGCGCACCATCTGGTCCAACACCACCCTGTGGTCCTTTAGGTCCTTGTGCACCTCCAGGTCCTCCACCACCTTGTGGTCCTTTTGGTCCTTGTGCACCCGCACCGCCTTGAGGTCCTTTTTGTCCTTTCTGACCTCCTGGTCCTCCTGAGCCTTGTGGTCCTTTTTGTCCTTTATCACCTCCAGGTCCTTGTCCTCCAGCACCACCCTGTGGTCCTTTAGGTCCTTGTGCACCTGCACCGCCTTGAGGTCCTTTTTGACCTTTTTGGCCTCCGGGTCCTCCTGAGCCTTGTGGTCCTTTTTGTCCTTTATCTCCACCGGGTCCTTGTCCTCCAGCACCACCCTGTGGTCCTTTAGGTCCTTGTGCACCTGCACCACCCTGCGGTCCTTTCTGACCTTTCTGTCCTCCCGGTCCTCCTGAACCTTGCGGTCCTTTCTGACCTTTCTGTCCTCCAGGTCCTCCTGAGCCTTGTGGTCCTTTAGGTCCTTGTGAACCCGCACCACCTTGCGGTCCTTTAGGTCCTTGCGCACCTCCTGAGCCTTGTGGTCCTTTTTGTCCTTTCTGACCTCCTGGTCCTCCACTACCTTGCGGTCCTTTTTGTCCTTTCTGACCTCCTGGTCCTCCTGAGCCTTGCGGTCCTTTTTGACCTTTATCGCCTCCAGGTCCTTGTGCACCTGCTGGTCCTTGCGGTCCTTTAGGTCCTTGGTCTCCTGTCGGTCCTTGTCCTCCTGCGGGTCCTTGAGGTCCTTTAGGTCCTTGTGCACCTCCGGAGCCTTGCGGTCCTTTTTGTCCTTTCTGACCTCCCGGTCCTCCTGAGCCTTGTGGTCCTTTTTGTCCTTTATCACCTCCAGGTCCTTGTGAACCTGCGGGTCCTTGTGGTCCTTTAGGTCCTTGCGCACCTCCTGAACCTTGTGGTCCTTTCTGACCTTTCTGTCCTCCAGGTCCTCCTGAGCCTTGTGGTCCTTTTTGTCCTTTATCACCTCCAGGTCCTTGTGCACCTGCTGGTCCTTGAGGTCCTTTAGGTCCTTGGTCTCCTGTCGGGCCTTGTCCTCCTACGGGTCCTTGTGGTCCTTTAGGTCCTTGTGCACCTGCTGGTCCTTGTGGTCCTTTCTGACCTTTCTGTCCTCCAGGTCCTTGCGCACCTTGATTACCCTTTTGTCCTTTTGGTCCTGCTGAGCCTTGCGGTCCTTTAGGTCCTTGCGCACCTCCTGGGCCTTGTGGTCCTTTTTGTCCTTTATCACCTCCAGGTCCTTGCGCACCTTGAGTACCTTTTTGTCCTTTATCTCCTCCTGAGCCTTGTGGTCCTTGATTACCCTTCGGTCCTTGTGAACCTGCGGGTCCTTGATTACCCTTCGGTCCTGTTGGTCCTGCTGAGCCTTGTGGTCCTTTTTGTCCTTTATCTCCTCCTGGTCCTTGTGCACCTGCGGGTCCTTGTGGTCCTTTCTGACCTTTCTGTCCTCCAGGTCCTTGCGCACCTGCCGGTCCTTGAGGTCCTTTAGGTCCTTGGTCTCCTGTCGGTCCTTGTGCACCTACAGGTCCTTGAGGTCCTTTTTGTCCTTTATCGCCTCCTGGTCCTTGTGCACCTACGGGTCCTTGTGGTCCTTTAGGTCCTTGGTCTCCAGCACCACCCTGTGGTCCTTTTTGACCTTTCTGCCCTGTTGGTCCTCCTGAACCTTGCGGTCCTTTCTGACCTTTATCTCCACCGGGTCCTTGTGCACCTGCTGGTCCTTGAGGTCCTTTTTGACCTTTATCTCCTCCTGGTCCTTGCGCACCTGCGGGTCCTTGTGGTCCTTTAGGTCCTGTTGCACCTTGGTCTCCACCGGGTCCTTGAGGTCCTTTGGGTCCTTGTGAACCTGCACCACCTTGTGGTCCTTTTTGACCTTTGTCTCCGCCGGGTCCTCCTGAGCCTTGTGGTCCTTTTTGTCCTTTATCACCTCCGGGTCCTTGTGCACCTGCTGGTCCTTGAGGTCCTTTAGGTCCTCCTGGTCCTGCTGAGCCTTGTGGTCCTTTTTGGCC
>Ga0209232_1002075_pt1 | contig 10210 bp, 8 predicted proteins | sample ETNvirenome_2_60_FD_184066 | JGI IMG/M metagenome (GOLD analysis project Ga0209232, IMG submission 184066) | Marine viral communities from the Pacific Ocean - ETNP_2_60 (SPAdes) (version 2) | ecosystem: Environmental > Aquatic > Marine > Oceanic | place: Pacific Ocean | collected 2013-06-22
AACTATCTCTTGTTACATATATAAATTTAGTTAACCCTTGTAGAAAAAATAAACCACTAATGATATCATCTATAGTTTCTACTTCTTTAGTAAATCTTGCTTTATTAGATATGAACTCTTTAGTATCCATATCAAACCATATTGGTCTGTTATCCATTTCTTCTTCTTTTACTATTGAAGTCCCTATCTTTTCTAATATCTTTTCATTATCCTTTACAAACTTCATTACTTTCTTTTCGGTTGTCTTCCGAGATACAAAAGTAAAAAACAATCTATTCGTAATCTCTTCAGTTATATTTGAAAGTACTTCTAATACAACTTTTTCATTCTTTCCCACCACCATATCAAGTGGTATCTTACAATTATTTCTACCATAAAACTTCATCATTTCACTCCATATTCACATAGTTCTTTATCATTTTTAAACTCACACCACCTACACGCTTTCTTGGATGGATTAGCATCATATTCTTTAATAATATATTCTCCACCATCATCAAAGGCATTATCAATAAAGTTTTCTATAGAAGTCCTAACTCTTTTCCGAGTAACATTTCCAGATGCTGGTGTAATCTTTTGTATTCTTTTTTGTGGAAATGCTGAAGACTCAAATAACTTTCTCTTCAGTATAATGAACTCTACATCTATATTATCAACTGGAACATTATATTGTTTAGCATAATATTCTTTGTATATAATAAGTTGTGATGTTTTCATAGGGTCACTTTTTTGATACTTATTCCATCCTCGTGTTGATGTTTTCAAATCAATAATTTTATACATATTATGAATGGTATCTCTGATTACTAAATCAATATACCCTTTCATATAAATACCATTTTTTATTTCATAACTGATTGGTGTTTCTATACCAACCAACTCAAACCCTCTATTTGAAAAGTATTCTCTTCTATGACTTTTTACCCAATCAATTATATCCAGACCATCATAGTAAAATTCTTTCATTTCTTTTTGGTCTGTAAAGTGCTCAAACTTCTCGTCTTCCATGAGATTTGACATTATTGCTTGCATCCTATCTTTCAGAAGTAAGTCAAGGTCAAGACCATCCGCCTCACTAACACTTTTGTTGTACAAGACATGAAGATAAACTTGAATAACTTCGTGCATCGCAGTACCAAAAACCGTATGTATTGAATCAGTAAATGTTCTATGTTTATCAATGTAGTTTAGTTTCCATCTATGATTACATTGTTCATACATACTATATTGAGAATATGATATGGAGTTTTTCTTTTTACTCTCATCTATTGTCAATTGTGTGAAATCTTTTATTTTAGAAGAAGTCATGTTTACTCACTATTTCTGCCTTTTTTCTCTGTGTTGGTTTAAATGTCAAATCTACTTCTGACTCAACCCTATCTAATAATTCTTGGTCAAATCCCTCTGGAATAAAATAAGATGGATAAGGTGATTCAATATTATCTTTGACTCCCTTGTATATCATCCATCTACGAATATACTGCCACACTCCATTCAATCCCATGTTAGGTTGTACTTGTTCTGTTATCTCTGCTTTTGTCTTGTATCCATTCATAACACAATACAACCAGTTGTATCCATCTTTAGGTGTATGTTTTCTTTCTGCTGTAATCAATTCTTCCATTTTATCTAATAAGTTACCCTTAAATATACTATTAAAATCAGGTAAATTCCAAGAGAAATTTTCATTTTCTTTTGATACTAATCTGAGTTTCTCTTGAAACTCTTCTTTAGTCTTAAATAAATATGGGTAGTCATCACCAACAATCTTCTTTATATTAGATTGTTCATAGATTAATACTGGTTTACCCAATCTCATACCATCTTGTATTGCCAAATTCCAAGTAGCATAATTATCAACGAAACAAATAGATGCCTCTGTATTCTCTAATAAATATCTGTATTGTCCAGAGTTTAACTTCGTAGATTCTCCCACATATGGTTTTGGTGCATTATAATCAGTACACCAAACTTGATACTCATCTTCAAGTCCTTCCATATATTCCATCATACGATTAAACCCAGTAGACTTTGCCCATCTGTGATTGAACACTAATACCTTTTTGTCTTTTGGTATATCAATTGGTATTGGGTCTGGTAACACTTCAGATGCTAATGGAAATGTCAATGTCTTTTCCTTAACATAATCTAAGTTTATACTTGTTGATTTTTCTTTCTTGAAATTCTCTTTCAACCAATCATTGGCAATTTCAGTATGAAAGAAAGCATTATCTGCTTGGTCTATACCCTCTAATTGTCTCATGAAAGAATCTGGTATCGCAGTACTTGCTCTTGATTGTGGACAATCTACCCAATGAAAGAATAAGAACCTATTCAATACTTGACCATATCTCTTGTCGTTTAATGCCACGAATATGTTATATAACATCTCTGGTTGATGACAGAAAACAAAGTCAATGTCTTGTGTCTTAAAGTCTAATAGTCTTTTGAACCTTGAACCATAGAAATGACTTCTGTTAGATAGAGCATCTCTGTGATAAGGATAATGTAATAGTGTTACATTCTTTCTATTATCTAACACATCATGTTTTTCTGGCATCACAATGTAATGATGACACATAGGTAAAAAAGATATTGTCTTTTCTACTACCTTGTAATTAGAATCAAACTCACTTTGAAATCTTCCAGAAGTATCATATCTAACTGGATTCAAATAGTGTAATATTCGTAAACCATATAGTGGACTATCTATCATTTCCAACTCCAAAGTATTCTAATATTCCCCAAACGACAACGATACTCACTACAAAAAATATTATGTAACTCATTTCATAACCCTCTTAAGTTCTTTTTCATCAACTCCATATGTCTTAACAATATTAACTAAAGACTCTATTCCCTTCTCATCTTTACTTAAGATATCAATATAGTCTTTTGCTTCTACACTACTAACCTCATAGTATTGTCTAACATAATCAACCAACTTGTCATTGTACTTTTTGTTTGCTTTACCCTTTATCCACTTCAGATAAACTTTACCTTGTGGAATAAATTCTTCATAAACATGATACACCTCTTTTGGTTTCAACAAACCAATAGTATATTTCTGTAGTGAATTGACAAAGTCAACCCAATTCATATTCATAGAAAGGTAACGATTAACAAGGTAAGTACTGAACGATTTTTCTTCAGACTCAGATAGACTTTCCCAATAACCTTTAGATACTTTCTTTTCTGTAATCTGTTTTATATGGTCAAATAGAGTTTTAGGTTTCATCTACGCCTCTCTTGGCATAAACTCTTTATTGACATGACCACATTTGTTACAACCAAACACTTGAACTGGTGCAATAATCTCTTGTCCATTTGGACTCATAATAGCACTAACTTTCTTTATGTGAAAGACTGGAACAAATACATCATGTCCACACTCATCACACTTAACATCATCTGCTTGACTTATATCAACATTAACTTGCTTTGGTAATGGTTGTTGTGGTTTTGTACTCATTTTATTTCTCCTAATATTTTGACAATCATTGACATTACATTTATTTCTTTATCAACAACTGATGTGTCCATATACTGATGTTCTGCTATTATCAATATAACTCCTGCTTTGTGTCCTTCTGCATAAGAGTCAAGTTCATCATACAATAACTTGTACAAATCTGTGTAATCCCTAACCTTAGCATCAGCAAGTAACTTACGAATAGAGTTAAAAGCATTTTTCATATCGTCTTTCTGAAGATGTTCAAGTAGTTTTAACTTGTAATCATTTTCAATAACAGACTTCTCATCTATATCAAGAACTCCATCAATGACTTGTCTTTGTGCAGAATTAATAACCCTACGAATATCTGGATAACCAGAATCAATAAGTATCTTAATCTTGTCTACATCATACTTGACATTTTCCATACCAAGAATTGAAGACACTTGTCTTGCCACATCTGCTTTAGATGGTGGTGTAACACCGAAGACTTGACATCTACTTTGAATAGGGTCAATAATCTTCTCTACATAATTACAAGTCAAGATGAACCGAGTATGTCTTGAGAATGTCTCCATCAAGTTTCTTAATGCTGCTTGTGCATTAGGTGTCAAAAAATCACACTCATCTAATATGATGACTTTGATTGGTTTGAACCCAACGGAAGAAGCAAAGTCTTTGATTTTGTTTCTCATAACATCAACACTATTTTCATCAGAAGCATTGATATACATATGGTCACATTCTATATTCTTAACAATCAACTTTGCAAGAGTAGTCTTACCAGTTCCTGCGTTACCGAATAAAAGAAGATGTGGAACATCTCCTTCTTTGAGATACCTACTTACTTTTTTCTTTAGGTTCTCATTTCCGACATAACTATCCAGGTTTTTTGGTCTGTACTTCTCAACCCAAAGTGAATTTTCTTTTGGATTTCCGAACATTAATTAGCCTCATCTACTGCTACAAAATAATAATCAGAAGTGTATTCTCCATCAACAAAACTGACATGAGCAAGTCCGTTACTTGACACTTTCATTGTTGATGTTTTTGCACCTTTGTTTGCTTTCAACACTTCGTTAAACAAACCAGATGAAAAAGAGACTTTTCCAATATCAGAATACTCTTTTGTATCAATAGTAAATTTAACTTGGTTAGAAGCAACACTTGTGTAACCAATGATTAAAGTTGCGACACCATCTTTACAATCAATAGTAAAAGTAGTAACATCAGGTAATGCTGATTTACCTTTTGTGAAACGAGTGGTAAACTCTGAATCAAGATTAACTTCTACTTCAAACTCTGGTAATTGTTTCAAAGGTGGTGGTGTAGGTATAACAGATAAATCACTACACATATAAGTAACTTTACTCTTCTTATCTTGTGCATGAATACTGAAAACCTTATCATCCGCTTTACTATGGTCAATGTCTATATCATTATCAAGAACATCCAATAGTTTCTTAAGTTGAGATGTGGTATACAAACCAAACTGAAGTTTCTCAAATGGAAACTTAGAAAGTGTTACCTCACCTAACATAGAACGATTTTCAGATATGAATTTAGTCTTAAGACCATCACCATCAGTTTCCCATTTTACAGACTCAATATTACCACCGAGATGATACTTGTCTATAAACTTTGTAATAACCGCTTTATTCATTTATAACTCCTATAGTTAGTTTAGAAATCAAAGAATTTTGATGCATTAGCAAATGTTGCGTCAGGTACTTGACCCCAACCTAATGCAGAATAAAAATCCTCTAATTTATTTTTTAAGTCTGATACGAATATCTTTTCGTAATCAATGTTTTCTTCAATGAAATCAAGTATGTCTTTTGGGTCATCTTCATCACCCTTAAGAGCACAAGTTTCAATTCCAAATTTGTTTTCTTTTAACCATACCCATTTCAATTTGTCTCCATCATGTAATGGTGAAATATTCTTATGTCCAAAATACTTCAGTAGGTCATTATATCTTGCTGCTGCTTTTACATGAGCAGGTGTACCAAGTGCCATTTCAGTAAAAAGACCTTTCTTATACTTAGTAGTATACTTCTTCAATCCTTTAAGACCACTTGGTTTTGCTATATCAATGATATTAGAATTACTAAGATTTTTTCTGAAGTCAATTACATTTTGGTCTATCTCATTTCTATCTTTCAACTCTAAAATGTCTTTCAACATCCCTTTCATAAAGTTTTTGAATCTTGGTGGAAAGTTAGAACGGACAACATCTAAACCCTTAACCTCAAGTTCATCACAATCAACACCATTGTTGTTTATAATCCATTGAGCATATCTTTTCTTTGCTACCCATATACCAGATTTTGCAATAACCTCTTGTTTGATATCAAACCGATGGTCTGTAACATTTAAGAACCTTTTTGCAAACATATCATATGAACTATTCATAAAGTCTTGTACTTCTTTTGATATAACCAAAATTTCCTTTGACATTAACTCGTCATTGTTTTCGTCTATTGATGGATTTCTCTTCTTTACGATTGGTAAAGCAGAATAAAAAACTGAATCTGTATCAATATATATACAGAAGTCATCCGAAACACCCAATTCTTTTTGATAATAAAAATTACCCATCTTCTCTGTATACTTAATCAATGATTGTCCAGTCAAAGTAACTGCCTCTGCGTTGTCTGAATCATAGAATCTAAATGTTGGTAAACCCAAAACACCATACAAAGAATTTAATAATACCTTTTGTACATATTGTCTTGCTTTGAAGTATTGGTGTTTCTCTTTATCACCAGAGTTACCATACTTCTTTTCAAGTTTTCTGAACTCAACTCTTTCTTGAAACCATTTGTCAAGTATAGCAGGTATTAAACCATTGTCATCAGTTCTGTATAAACAACCATTTGATGCGATTGTAAACTTTGATTCTTCAAGAAACTCATTTAGTCTATCTTTAGTAAGAGATAGTTTTTCTCCCTCAAAGTTTACACTATATGTAATGTCTTTTGATTTATTAAGATAATCTTCAATTTCCCAATCAAGAACTTTACCAACCTTTGTTTCTGGTGATATGTTCAGAGACATAATAATAGATGGATATAGTGAAGTTAAATCCAAATCATATATCCAACGATACAATCCAGGTTTAGGTTCTTTCACATATGCTCCAGTAAACTTATCTGGTCTTCCACCAACCTCTTCCAAAGAACGATGTTGTTTATTAGTAGAAACTACACCAAGTCTCTTTGTGTAGGTCAATATCGCTCCCTCAAGAAATCTTGATGAAAAGAATACATCCTCATAAGGAACATGACCTTTGTGACAAATACCACGAACCAAGTCTAAGAACTTTAATTTCTCATCAAGAGCAACAACAATTTTAACATCGTTTAAATTGTATTCAATAAACTTCTCAATATCATTTTCAAATAAATCATCAAGATTACCTTGGTACTCAATCTTACCCATACCAACTTCAAGTTTACCAATAGCATCAAGTCTGTAAGATGATTGTTCTTTGAATGTAAATTTTCTATATAGAGCAAGATAGTCAAGAACAGAAACACCTGCTATCTTATACCTACCTCTGAATTGATTCCATTGAACATCTTGAATAGGACTCAATAGTTTTGCAGTTTCTACATCTTTAACACGAGTGATTCTGTTATACAAATAAGGAACATCAAAGAACTCTACATTCCAACCAGTTAATATGGTTGGGTCATACTCTCTATATCTCTTTAGGAATGCATTAATCAACTCCGACTCTGTTCCAAATCTGAATACTTTACACTCTTCTGTTTCATAATCATCAACTCTTAATTGTTCGTCAAGAACCAAAACAATATATTTGTCTGTATCACTTAAATGATATGCGATTGATGTTATCTTATTTGCTGCTTTTTCTGGTTCAGGGAATCCATCAATAACCTCTACCTCAATATCAAATGTCATTATTCTATGACCACTTGACGGGTCATCACTATCAGTATATGTGTCAATCAAGATTCTTGCTTCTGGATTCACATCATGTTCATATATGATTCCTGCTTTCTCATCTTGGTCACTCCATTGAGTAGTTTTTTTTACCCTCTTACCATCTAATGCAACCATATCACCATATGGGTCACTAATGTAAGCATACTTTTTCATATGATACTTTATGTATCCCTTTTCGTCATCCCAAAGATGAACTGTATTTTTATTTTTCTGATACCAAATATTCTGATACATAGTCTACCAGAATTTATTTTCTTTGATTGTGAAATTTGGGTCTTTCATACTTCCCTTGTCTTTGAATACCTCATCTGTTTTTTCAAGAATTGGCATGTTATCTATGATGTGTTGAACCTTATCTCGGTTCTTTTCTGGAATAGTGAACCTTGTGTACTCACTTGTTGGGTCATCTACTGCTCCATGTGACAATACCCATAACCTAATCTTTTCCCATGTATTAGATAAATATAACTTAGGATGTGTATTAAACAACAAATTTTTCTTATATCCATTGTCTTGCATTGTGTGCCACAACCATTGTATTGCTTTTCTTGGAATCCTAACCACTTTCTTTTTAGGAGAGTTTTCAACTGCATCAACAAATGTGTCAACGAAGTTCTTTTTAAACACCTCATCATGTGGTGGTAGTTTCCAATCAAATTTGTCTGGGAGATTATCTAACATACTTTCAAACTCGTCTGGTGTCTTGAAGTAATATGGATAATCTGGTCCGAGTACATACTCATGTGTTGGGTGGTCAAGTACCATTGCTGGTTTACCCATCTTTAAAGAGTCTTGTACAGATAAGTTCCAAGTCATATAGTCATCTACAAAACATAATGTTGCGTAACAATTCTGTAGTAAGTATTTATAGTTTGCTCCAGATGGTATATTCTGTACCCTCATCCACTTTGGTGCTGGTGTCTTAATCATACCACCACTCTTTTGGTCTCCTGCTGCTTCATCTGTAACCCAAACAAGATACTTGTCTCTATCTAAGTTCTCTGTAAACTTTATTAGTTTCTTTATACCAGTAGTGTTATTCCATCTGTGATTAAATAATAAAATCTTTTTGTCTGTTGTAAATGGAAATTCTTTTGCTCCATCTGGTTTTATATCAGACTCAAGTGGCATGTATACTAACTTATCTTCTGTAGTATCTTTATCAAGAGTCATAGTATGTGACTTCTTATTCCAATTCATACCTAAATAATTTATAGTCTCTGGACAATGAACAAAAGACTTGTAACTTAAATTGATTGACTCAAGTTGTCTGAAGAAACCATCTGGCCATCCAGAAGTAGGACGACTCTTCGGACTATCACACCAGTGAAAGAAAGGAAATGAGTCAACTGTAGTTCCATATCTATCTGTTAACATAGCATTATATACATTATATAATAACTCTGGTTGATGTGTAATAATAAAATCTATATCTGTCTTTGAAAAATCAATCGTGTCTAAAAACTTCTTTGAATTGAAATAACCACGATTAAATAAAACACTACCTGCATAATCAAATGGAAGTAATGTAACATTCTCCCAAGTATTTTCAAGTGTATTGTGAGGTGGGACTAATGCAGTATGGTGACACATAGGTAACCAATTAATTGTCTTCTCCATCACTTTCCAGTTTGAATCTCCATGATGTAACCACTTCGTAGATTTCCATCTAACTGGAGACATCACATGAAGAACTCTTCTTCCAAATAGGGGATGGTCTCCCCACTCTTCATATAACTTATTAAATCCCATTTTAAATCCTTAATATCTTAGTTAAATATACAACCATTTTTGTATATAAGTCAAGTAAAAAATGGGGGGAAATGTTCCCCCCACTTTTAACCTTTTAGAAATTAACACTAAGTCCTAAGTTGAAACTTCTTGGTGTACCAAGAAATACTTCAGCGTTATGAGCCAAGTGAAGTTTATCACCATACCCATTGTACTTAGAGTTATCTGTTGCATCTTGAACATATACATCGTCAAGTGCATTGAATAAATGACCATGTAAGGTCATGTTAAGTCCTGCAACTTCAGGTAACTTGTAGGACAAGTGGATATCCATCTTACCATAAGATGGAGATTTCCATACTTGTGCTCTATCTGCATCACCTTCAACTTCACGACTATCTGGACTCCAATCAGCATAGTGATTGTCGTACCATCTATATAGACCTTGAATCCTTAAACCATCTATTGGTTTTAGTGTAAGACCACCAACATATGATGTTTGTGGCATATCACCAACTTTTAGATTGTTTAATGCGTATTCATACTCTGTAGAAGTTTGACCAATGATTTGGTTATCATCATTGTACTCCATTTCGGTGTAGTCGCCTTTTGCGTCTCCATCAAAATACCAATCTCCGATACTAACTGCTAAGTCTAATTCAACCATCTCATGTAGAGCGACTTTAGATTCAATCTCTACACCAGAATGTGATTGATTTACACCAGTTAAGTAAATGATATCAGTATCACCAGAGTCTCCTTGACCAGTCGTTACAGACTTGGTAAGGTTTCTATCTTTCCATTGAGTGTTATAGTAACTACCCTTGATAGAAACCAACTCACTTCCATATTCTCCACCTACTTCAAACGATGTGAATTTCTCATTATCTGGATTCTGTGAAACATTTCCATCATAATCAATCACATTGTCTAAGATTGGTGGTTTTTGAACATAACCAAGATTAGCAAAAGCCGATAGTCTGTCATCAAGATTGTATCTACCACCACCTTTAACTTGAAAAGTAGTAATAGCATCTGCCTCAACAAAGT
>Ga0209232_1002076_pt1 | contig 10210 bp, 9 predicted proteins | sample ETNvirenome_2_60_FD_184066 | JGI IMG/M metagenome (GOLD analysis project Ga0209232, IMG submission 184066) | Marine viral communities from the Pacific Ocean - ETNP_2_60 (SPAdes) (version 2) | ecosystem: Environmental > Aquatic > Marine > Oceanic | place: Pacific Ocean | collected 2013-06-22
GCGAAGAACACCGCGCAGTTGGTGACACTGTTCGCGCTGTCGAACCTGTGGATGGCGCGCCGACATTTGCTGACGAATGCAGGAGAGGTGCGTCTGTAATGCGGGAAATGGCCGGCGCGAGGTGCTCGCGCCGGCTATAAATCCGGAAAGAGGGGATGATTTGATCGTTTTTTAGCCGAATCACCGTTTTGAAATCGGCAAGGGTTGGAGTCAGCCAGAAATACCTGACTACTTCAGACCATCCCTAACTCGTTCCTGGCGTTGAATACAATGAGCTTTGGTAAGACGGTATTGTTCTTTTAATGGATATTAAGCAGCTTAAATTTCTTGTGGCCCTCGACGAGGCCCGCCATTTCGGACAGGCGGCTTCGCTCTGTCATATCACTCAGCCTACGCTTTCCATGAGGCTGCGCAGCCTAGAACAGGAGCTGGGGTTGTCCCTAGTGGACCGAGGACAGCGCTTCGAGGGTTTTACTCCCGAGGGCAAACGTATCCTTGCGTGGGCCCGCACGCTTCTCGCAGCGCACGATGGATTACAGGCGGAGGCCTCCGCCTGCCGTGGGCAATTGGTAGGCACCTTGCGTCTAGGGGTCGTACCGTTGTGCGGGTTCGATCCGATGCGGTTAATCTCAATCTTTACTGCAAAATACCCGCATTTCCGTTTCCAGCTTTTCGCGTTGAGTAGCGAACAGATTCTTGAACGTCTCAGCAGCAACCAGCTAGAGCTGGGTCTGTCGTACCTCACCTCACTTGACCGGACCCATTTCACCAGTCTAGAGCTGGCTGAAACGCGTATGGGATTGCTCTATGACGACCGTTATTTCACTTTCGAAACGACTGAGCTCGGCTGGGAAGCGCTCGTCCGGTTACCGTTGGGGCTGCTATCGGGCGGCATGCATTTTCGCCAATCGATTGATCACGGCTTTCGTAGCCGCGGTCTTGCGGTCAGTCCACTACTGGAAACCGACGCTGTGCACATCCTCCTACAGTCTGTTCAGGCTGGCTTATTCTGCGCAGTGATACCGCTGAACAGCGGCTTGGAAGGTCATCATCAGCATCTTCGCCTGGTTACCATTGAAGATGCTCAGACTTTGGCCCCGCTAGGCCTTATTCTCCGGCGAACCGCACCTCGCTCGGCGCTTGGCGACGCTTGTTTCGCTGAAGCCCAGGCGCTGCTAGGCAGGAGTCAGATCCCATGACCCGTAACCCATGGTTTGGCTGCTGATCTTAATAGATATGCTCGATCAAGGGATCAAGCGTAACGATTAGACGCCGTTCAAGCAGCCGCATAGGCTAGGGGTTCGGTCGCCAGCAGCTAATCGGTATGGTTTATCGATTTGGAGCGAATACTTCGAAAGGCAGCCTGGGCCCCGCGATCGTGTTTCCTATCGATCACGTTCGATGGGCCGTTGGACTTTGCGTCGCTTTTGTTGGCCTCATTGGAATCCCCGGCGCGGCAGGGCGTAATTTGATAATCCGACAGACAAACCCTGGTTACGACGGAGTGCGCCATGAGCCTACAACCTGAAGGACCTCGTTATCGACCGTATGCTGGCGCAGCCGCTGGTTGGGGGGCGTTGCGCAGCGTCGGTCGCGCCTGGCTCGAAAGCAAACAACCGTTCAAGAATCTCCGTGCGTTGCTCAAGACAAACCAGCATGGCGGTTTCGACTGTCCTGGCTGCGCCTGGGGTGATTCGCCTGAAGACGGCCGCATAAAGTTCTGCGAGAACGGCGCCAAAGCGGTGAACTGGGAAGCCACCAAGCGTCGTGTCGATGCGGGTTTCTTTGCCCGCTATAGCGTCAGCCAGTTACGCGCGCAGAGCGATTACTGGCTCGAATACCAGGGCCGCCTGACCGAACCGATGCGCTACGACCGGGCCAGCGACCACTACGTGCCGGTGAGCTGGGACGCCGCGTTCAACCTGATCGGCGAACAGCTGAAGCGTCTCGACAGTCCGCAACAGGCGGAGTTTTATACGTCAGGCCGGGCCAGCAACGAGGCGGCGTTTCTCTACCAGCTGTTCGTTCGCGCCTACGGCAGCAATAATTTTCCCGATTGCTCGAATATGTGCCACGAAGCCAGCGGCGTCGCCCTTGGCCAGAGCGTGGGCGTCGGTAAAGGCACCGTAACCTTTGCCGATTTCGAACACGCCGACGCCATTTTCGTGCTCGGTCAGAACCCCGGCACCAACCATCCGCGAATGCTCGAACCGCTACGCGAAGCGGTTAAACGCGGCGCGCAGGTGGCCTGCTTCAACCCGCTCAAGGAACGTGGTCTGGAGCGCTTCCAGCATCCACAGCACGCGCTGGAAATGCTCAGCAACGGCTCCGCACCGCTCAATACCGCATTTTTCCGTCCGGCCCTGGGCGGCGACATGGCCGCCTTGCGCGGGATCGCGAAATTTCTCCTGCAATGGGAGCGTGAGGCGCAGGACCAGGGAGAGCCAGCGGTCTTCGATCATGCGTTCATCAACGAACATACCGATGGAATCGACGCCTATCTGGCGGTGCTGGACGCAACACCTTGGGCGCAGCTCGAAGCACAGTCGGGACTGAGCCTGGCTGACATCCAACAGGCTGCACAACTGTATCGGCAGGCCGAGCGGGTGATCATCTGCTGGGCCATGGGCATCACCCAGCATCATCACTCCGTGGCGACCATCCAGGAGATCGCCAACCTGCAGCTGCTACGTGGCAACCTCGGTCGCCGAGGCGCTGGGCTCTGTCCGGTGCGCGGGCACAGCAACGTGCAAGGCGACCGCACCATGGGCATCAACGAACGGCCGCCGGCCGCGCTGCTGGACGCACTGGAGAAACGCTTTGCTTTCAAGGTGCCCCGCGAGAACGGCCACAACACCGTCGAGGCGATCCAGGCCATGCTCGAAAGTCGCGCCAAGGTCTTCATTGGCCTGGGCGGCAATTTCGCCCAGGCCACGCCCGACAGCCGACGCACCCACCTGGCGTTGCAGAATTGCGATCTGACCGTCCAGATCAGCACCAAGCTCAACCGCAGCCACCTGACCATCGGGCGCGATGCGCTGATCCTGCCGTGCCTTGGCCGTACCGATATTGATTGGCAGGCCAACGGCCCACAGAGCGTCACCGTGGAAGATTCCTTCAGCATGATCCACGCCTCCTTCGGCCAGCTGCAGCCGCTGTCGGCGTTGATGCGCTCGGAGCCAGCGATCGTCGCCGGCATCGCCAAGGCGACAATCGGTAATCATCCGGTGGACTGGGAGGCGCTGATCACCGATTACGACCGCATCCGCGACCTGATCGCCGATACCATTCCCGGCTTTGCCGACTTCAGCCAGCGCCTCCAACATCCGGGCGGCTTCTATCTGGGCAACATGGCCGGCGCACGACGCTGGAATACTCCGACCGGCAAGGCGCGTTTCAAAGCCAATCCGATCCCGACGGATCTGCTACCGGAGCAGGTTCGCCTGAGCGGTCAGCAGCCCGATCTGATCCTGCAGACGCTGCGTTCGCATGACCAGTACAACACCACCATTTATGGTCTCGATGATCGTTACCGTGGCGTCAAAGGCCAGCGCCGCGTCATCTTCGCCAACGAGGCCGACATACTTCGCCTGGGCTACACATCGGGGCAAAAAGTCGACTTGCTGTCCCTCTGGAGCGACGGTGTTGAACGGCGTGTGAACGACTTCGCTCTGCTCGCCTTCGACATCCCGGCAGGGCAGGCAGCCGCTTACTACCCCGAAACCAACCCATTGGTACCTCTTGAGAGCATTGGTATCGGCAGTCACACCCCTACATCGAAGTTCATAGCCATCAAACTTATGCCTAGTACGGCTTCGAATCATAACCGGCGTATCGAAGCCATTGCTCAAGGATGATGCATGAACGCATTGACTGCTTCATCTCGGTTCGATTTCAGTACGGTCACGGTGCTTGTACTTGCGGCTGGTAAAGGAGAGAGATTCAGGGCCTCTGGGGGCACTTGCCACAAACTCGAAGCGCTTATAGCTGCTAAGCCAATGCTGTGGCATGTAATGAAGGCTGTGGATGAGTCCGGGTTACGAGCACTACTGGTACGTCCTCATGGTGGGACTGGCGGTATGGGCGAAAGCATAGCGCTAGGTGTCCGGTCGACACCTGATGCGGCTGGCTGGTTGATACTCCCAGCAGATCTGCCGCTAATTCAGGCCGGCACGTTACACCTCGTCGCGAATAGTCTGAGCCAGAACTTAATTGTTGCCCCTCACTGCGATGGGCGACGTGGTCATCCTGTGGCGTTTAGGCGTGAGCTTTACCACGATCTTGCAGCGCTCTCAGCTGATTATGGCGCCAGTTCTATCGTGCGTGCCAATCAGTCGCTTGGTCATGTCCTCGACTTGGCGGTCGAGGACATAGGCATTGCTGAAGACGTAGACACAATCACAGACCTTGTTCGCGTTGAGAAGATTCTTCGTCTCCGCGAGCATGCCGAACAAACACAATGAGGCGCTATGGAAAGTATTGACGTCATGGTGCTTCGCACCGCGCGGGACTGGCTGGCAGAAGGGCACAGAGTGCTGCTAGCCACGGTAGTTAGAACATGGGGATCATCTCCTCGTCCCGTTGGCTCCATGATGATCATACGCGATGATGGTCGTGCAGTCGGAAGCGTATCCGGCGGTTGCATTGAGGATGACCTAATTCACTGCTACACGAAGGCATTCGGCGGACGAGGCATTCCGAATTCGATCCCTCAGGTAGTTCGATACGGTGTCAGTGCTGACGAGGCGCACAGATTTGGATTGCCGTGCGGAGGAACTCTCGAACTAGTTTTGGAGTTCATACCACCGCTCAGCTCGTTAGGCGACTCGTTAGACGAGTTGGTCAGCAGACTGGAAACTGGTCAGTTGGTGAAGCGAATTGTCCAGCTCACTGATGGCTCCGTTAGGCTTGTGAATACGGCGGAGCCTGAGTCTCTGAAATTCAATGATGCCCAGCTAATAAATACATTAGGCCCAGGTTATCGAATGCTTATTATCGGAGCTGGTGCCTTGGCGGAGTACCTCTCCACAATGGCTCTGTTCAATGGATTCAAAATAACTATTTGCGATCCACGAAGCGAGTACATCGATACTTGGTCAGTCGCGGGCGTGGAGATTAGCACCGCTATGCCTGACGATGCTGTTTATGCGTTTCGACCAGATATTAGGACTTGCATTGTGGCGCTGAGCCATGATCCGAAGCTAGATGACTTGGCACTGCTACAAGCACTTCAGAGCCCAGCATTTTACATTGGCGCAATCGGCTCTAGGCGCAACAACCGAAGCCGTCGTGACCGGCTCATAACCCATTTTGGCGAGACGGAGGATTCGCTGAAGCGGCTTCGAGGTCCCGTGGGTATCTACATTGGTAGCAAAACCCCTGCAGAAATTGCGGTCAGCGTCATGGCTGAAATAATAGCAGTCAAAAATGGCGTTGCGCTGCCCGTAGAAATGTCAATTCATCAGGCCAAGCTTGCCCAAGAGGCCGCCGCAACTGAGTAAAAATTAATGACATTTGTATATCAGCATCGACGGGTGCGGCGGGCGATAACTTTGTTTGAATCTGGGCCGCACGCTACGTGCTTTAAGATCATTGCTTCGCCCACTTTCACATACTTAGCATAGTTACCGCGTCCTGCTTCGCCACTTTCCACATGCGCGTAACTATGTTTAGGCCGTTAATTTTTGTACCCGCTCAGGCGGCTCAGCAGAAGACAAGCCCACATTGATACGGCGAGCAAAGCTGTGGCGATTGCACCCGGCGCGGCAGGCTAAATGCCAACAAAAAAGCAGTTGATAGCTGTGGCGTAAGAAACACCGATAAAGACTCAGCCGAGACAGCAGCGCGAGCGGGACCTTCATGTCCCGCCAAAGGCGCGCGGCCTACCACAAGCATATGTAAAGCTGTGCCGATACTAATTTACGCTTGGCTGTTCAGCCAGATTTAGCTCAGGCGTAACTGAGGTCGACACCTCAACTCTTCTTTGCCGGTTCTTCGGCCTTCTGGCCTTCCACGTTATAGGTAAAGCTCTGCTTTTCCACGCTTGGCTTATCCTCACTCGCTCCCATTGAATTGCGAAATCCTTTTATCGCCTCCCCCATGTCTGAGCCTAGCCCTTTCAAACGTTTACTGCCAAAAAGCATAACCACGATGAGCAATACGATGAGAAGCTGCCAGACGCTAATTCCACCAAGACCCATGCTGTGTTTCTCCGAAATGCGATGTCATAAACTTGGGCAGGCGACTCGGACGCTGACCCTAAGCTTCGCTGTTTTCGACTATGAGGTGTTACGCACTGCTAGCGGTAGTCGAACCCTTACGGTACAGGCTCGCTACAGTGAATGCCATCCGCAGCAGCCTTTTTTTTCACTTATTTCGGCCGGATGGCGAAGTCTCGTTGCCGCGGGCTTAACGGGCCGTCACACTGATCAATACAGGCGGGGCTGTTCAGTGGTCCGGTGTTTCTAAACGCAACTTTTTTGTTATGTCTATGCAGTATTAAACGCCAGCACGAACGTGGTTCTGTATATCGAGTTACTAAACTTGCTAAACCAAAAAATTAAATGAGCAAATTGTGGCTATGCGCAATTTAACTAGTGCGTATGGAGTAACTTGTTGAAATTTGAATTTTTAATTGCAATCTCTGTTGGTTTATTAACCCGGCCTCTGCTCGGGTCGTAGTGGTTGCTGGAAAAAAAATATTCAGTTTTTCATTTGTCGGAGGTATAATGAACGATTAAAGGTTAAGTGTTCAGCTAGGGTGCAGTATGTCCGGATTGAAGGCGGGTGCAGAAAAAAAACAGGTTAGCCGGCTCGGTAGGAGAAGGTTCTCAGAGCTCGGTGAAGTCGAAAATAAAGAGCTTATTCTAAACGAGGCCGAAAAGCTTTTTGCTATGCAAGGGTACTTGGGGACTAGCCTCAAACAAATAGCTCAGCAAGCTAACGTAACTCAAGCGCTTATCACATATTATTATGGAACGAAGCAGAATCTTTTTTTAGAAATTTATAGGAGGGGCCTGGCGGATATCGCTAGAAATCGTCAGCAATACCTCGATGATTTGAAAGCGGGGGGATCCGATTATGAGATTTCGGATATAATTAGAACTTACCTTAAGCCGCAATTCGAACACAGAGATGGGGGGGAGGCATGGAAGTACTTTGCGCGGTTGCAGTCCCGTTTAGTAAGTGAGCCTGACGAGGTTACTGTGCCGTTAAGGAAGGAGTTATATGATGAAGCCATTAAGGCTTATATAAAAGAGATGATGGCTTGCGAAGGTAAGGAGCATCGCGTCGCTATTAGCTGGGGGGCTGTGTTCATGATCTCAATGATTCTTTATATGCTAAGAGGTGTCGATCGTATCGGTGAGCTTACGGACGGAAGCGTCCACGCAGAATCAGAAGATGACATGATTGAAAAAATGACGTTGTTTATAGCCGGTGGAATCAACGCGCTCAAGTAAAGCGCGCCTGATGTACCGATATGGTGGAGAATTCCCGTGATCGATGGTGAATCGCCCCGGCTTTTGTGGAGGCCGTTTCGTTTAAGTCAGGCCGCCATGGCCTGATTTGCTTGTTGCTGGTGGAAGTTTGCCTCAGCCTCCGCAGGCGGGATATAGCCGATTGAGCTCAGCAGGCGCTGGTGGTTGTACCAGTGCACCCATCTCAAGGTCGCCATCTCAACAGCTTCGCGGTTCTTCCATGATTGACGGTGTATCAGCTCAGCCTTGTACAGCCCGTTGATAGTCTCAGCCAAGGCGTTGTCGTAGCTGTCGCCCTTGCTGCCAACCGAGGGTTCAATACCGGCCTCTGCCAGCCGCTCGGTGTAGCGAATCGAGACATACTGGCTGCCACGGTCGCTGTGATGGATCAGACCACCCGCGCAATGCGGCTGGCGGGCATACAGGGCTTGCTCCAGAGCATCCAGCACGAAGTCGGTCTTCATGCTGGTACTGACTCGCCAGCCAACGATCCGCCGCGCAAACACGTCAATCACGAAGGCCACATACAGCCAGCCCTGCCAGGTCGACACGTACGTGAAGTCCGACACCCACAGCTGATTTGGACGGTCGGCATGGAACTGGCGCTGCACACGATCCAGCGGACAGAGCGACTTGTCGCCGGCCACCGTTGTTCGCATGACCTGGCCGCGCCTGATGCCCTGTAATCCAGCCCGACGCATCAACCGCTCCACCGTGCATCTGGCCACCTCGGTGCCTTCTCGCCGGAGCTGCTTCCAGACCTTCATCGCGCCATAACACTGCATGTTGGTGTCCCATACACGCTGGATTTCCAGGATCAATGCGTCATCGCGTCGAGCACGGCAGCAACGTAATGCCGGGTTGCGCTGCTGAGCCGCGTGCCTGCGGTAACCGGACGGGGCGATCTGCAAGACACGGCAGATCGACTCGACCCCGAGACGGTCACGATGCTGATCGGCAAATGCCCTCAGGACTTGGTGCGGCGGTCGAGCTCCGCCTGGGCAAAATACGCACTGGCCAGGCGCAGAATCTCGTTGGCTTTGCGCAGCTCGCGGTTCTCGCGCTCCAGGGCCTTTATGCGCTCGCGCTCTTCGCTGGTCTGACCAGGGCGCTGACCGGCATCGGTCTGCTGGCGGCGAATCCAGCCATGCAGGGTTTGCGCTGCGCAGCCGATTTTCGGCGCGATGGCCTCAATGGCCGCCCACTCGGACGGATAGTCGTTCAGGTGTTCCAGAACCATGCGCACGGCACGTTCACGGACTTCAGGGGAGTAGGTCGTAGTCTTTCTCATGGCCTCATCTTCTCAAGAGTTGAGGCCTCCACGAAACCCGGGGCGATTCAGGAACGTACGCACCTCTCAGCATACAAACGCTCCGTAGCGCTATTCCTGTACCAGCCTCCCGATGACTTCATCGCACTCGAAATCGGTCGACCTTCCTTTTCCCCCTCCATGTCCAAACGGTAGACTGAGACACAACACAGCAGCGTCGTTCTCAGAAGGGTACTCATGTCCAAACTCGCCGAATTCAAAGTTCTAGAAGCCCAGCTCGCAGCCCAGCTCAAGCAGCTTGATGCTCTTAGGAATGACGACAAACTCAAGCGCGAAATAGAGTTCGAGGAAAAACTCCGCAATTTGATGGGGAAATATGACGTAGGCCTGCGCGAAATTATTTCAATACTGGATCCGCAGTCCAGCCGCACCAGCACCACGCTGGTGTCTCAAGCACCTCGCCGGCAGCGTCAACTCAAGGTTTACAAGAACCCAGAAACTGGAGAAGTCGTAGAAACGAAAGGTGGCAACCATAAGATTTTGAAAGCCTGGAAAGAAAAGCACGGCGCCGACAAGGTGGAGGGTTGGCTCAGTAAGCTATCCCGTCCAACACAAGAGGCAATGCCTGGCTTTTATCTATCCGCTTTCAGCGCCAAGCAAATCGCACTACAACCGACACTTGGAAATTCACCGGCCGTCGCATCCACTCGGCTAGTTGCAACGCACCACCCATAATTGATCCAGCCTGGTTGTGAAACTTTGGCTCATCATCTCCCGTCGCATGCCCCAGTCCGGCGCGGTGGTTACACGGCCTGGCCGGAGGGTGTTGCGGCCCCACTTGGCGTTGATTGCATCGAGCCCCCCCATAACGCGCTCCGAGGCAGCAGGTTGAGTTTGGGAGAATAGATCACCGGTGTACTCGCCACGCTGGCACAGGTCCATTAGCAGGACCTCGGCCTTGCTGAACGAAAATCCCTCGCGATAGATGTGCTCCAAACCGGCGATCGCCGCTCGGACGATGTATCGGGTGTCGTCGGTGGGATACGGCAGCTCACACACCACGCCTTTCGCAAACTTAGGCTCGTCGGGATTGAACATGCCGGTCCGGATGCTGATTCGGACACGCTTGCACAGTGACTGCTGGCCCCTCAGCTTCTCGCTGGCCCTAGCAGCGTATGCCGCCACTGCCTCCTTGATTGGCTCCAGCTCGCGCAAGCGCTTGCCGAACATCCGCGAGCAGCAGATTTCCTGTTTGGATGGCGCGACGTCCTCCAGATCGAGGCACGGCGTCCCGCGCAGTTCGCGTGCGGTTTTCTCGATGACCACGCTGAATTTTTTGCGCAGGGTCCAGGCATCCGCGCTGGCTAGATCCCAAGCAGTACGTATGCCCAACCTGTTCAGGTGCTCGGTCATCCGGCGACCGACACCCCATACATCGCCGACGTCAGTCACGCGCAGCACC
>Ga0209232_1002079_pt1 | contig 10200 bp, 16 predicted proteins | sample ETNvirenome_2_60_FD_184066 | JGI IMG/M metagenome (GOLD analysis project Ga0209232, IMG submission 184066) | Marine viral communities from the Pacific Ocean - ETNP_2_60 (SPAdes) (version 2) | ecosystem: Environmental > Aquatic > Marine > Oceanic | place: Pacific Ocean | collected 2013-06-22
CTCCCAAGGCTCTGGTTTAAGTGAAGATCTCTTAGGGTTCTTGAGCTTAGACTCAGCCCACTTAAGACAATCTACTCTTTCTTCTTCTAACTTATCTATTAAGCCCTTACCAACTACAGCTCTCAAGCTATAGCCGTACTGACTTGGCTTCATTACAGCCTGATATCCCTCTAGTACTACGGGATCAGGTGTGACGTGGATGTTTCTCATTAACAAAAAAAGTAAGTGGATTCAATTACTGACTCAGGTTTAAGATCGTCAATAATCGGTGGTTCAGTTTCCGCACCTATCTGGTTAGCGAAATCTGTTAGGTAATCATGCTCTGCGAACAGGTGCATGTATTTTTCTCTGACAATTCTGGATAGCTCTGTCATATCTGTAGCTCTACATAGAACTGAATCATGTATAAGAGCTATTGGATGGTTAAAATCTAAAGCTGATAGACATAACAAACTTGCATCTAAACTGTGTATAAGATTTGGAGCTGTAGCTGCCTTATGTCTAGCCTTATCAACTTGATCTGTATCTCCAGTAGCAACTTTCATTTTCATTCTTGCTTCACCTAAGACACGTAAGGTTATTCGTTCAAATTCTTTCTTGAATATTCTCTGAGAAACAATAAAGCCAGCAGGAGTTACCCACTCAAGGTGATCAACTCCACGCTTAATAGCATTACCAACCTCAGTCTCTATCCATTTCATAACCTTCATAGGTCCAGGAACTATGACATTCATTGCATCTCTAACTGCGTTAACTGTTTGAGTTAACTCTTCCTTCTCAATCTCTATATCTTTATCCTTTAAAGCTTCTTTAATGTATGACCTATTAGAAAATGGTTTTGCATTATATGGTATCGTCATTACTGTACGCTTTGTACATTTACGATCCCAGTAAGGACGTAGCTTTTCAGGTATATTTGGTTTAGAAGTTTCAGCTATTACTTTATAAGCATCTTGTGGCTTATCTGAAGGTACAACATTAACAAGTTTAGCTGTTGATTTATCTTTAGCGAGACCTGCGAGTATTTGTAGACCACTACATGTAGCGTCTATAGCTACTGGTAAGCCAGTGCTAATTCGATCTCTCTTAATAACGCAATGATACATTTCATCACAGCTACTAAGGAATTGCCAAGGTTCCTCAGCTTCCTCCCATTCATGGAGGTTGTCTATTGGATTAGTTGCAATTCTCTCTATTAAATCTTCATTTTCATAAGTCCAAGAAAGTCGGTCATTAAGAGTTTCCTTGTCTAGACCATAAGTCGTAGCAACTTGAAATCTCAACCATCGTTCTGCCTCATCATCCATGAAGGATTCCTCAGCAAATCTTATAAGTGAACGACCAAAGTCCTCACACTGAACGGTTAAGAATGCAGGTATTGGATAAACTCTTGAGCGATAGTCAAAACTATGAGGCACATAGAACTTTTCTTTATCCTTAAAGCGTTCTACTGTCTCCATCGTCATCCTTGTACGACAAGATTTCTTAAACTCTTGAGCTTGTTTATTTAATACTTCAGCTGTTTCTCTCCTGTATTTTTTTCTAGCTACTTCATTATCAGCTATATCAACAGGTTTAGGAGGTAGATCATGGTGACATATTGGTTGGAATTTTCCAACACTCCTACCCTTTTGCTGGAGTATTTCAGCTACCTCAACAACAAAAGGGTTCAGGGTATAAGCAACCTTTTGGATTTTATTCAGGAACGCAAAAGGTTTTTCTCCCTGTATACGGGACACCTCGCCTCGTCTGACCATATCGTGACCACGCATAATCTCATTAAGCAAGTAGCCACCTGGCTTTTCAGGTGTCCAATCATTCGGCTCGATAAGCATCGGCCAAGCTAATGGGCTGAATAATTCAGCGTTATACATGACCTGATCTTTAATAGCCATGAATTCAGGTGTAGGGACTACAAAGTTTTCGGTCTTGCGTCCCACCCGTCTCATTTCTTGGGTGAACCATTGACTTGTGTTGATTACACAACTTAGTAACCACCCACCGAGCTTGACTCTGTTTCCACGACCCCAAGGTTTCCACTGTTGAACTTCATAGCGATTCATAAGTGTTTGAATCACCACAACTTTCTGATCAGTACCTATAGATTTATGCCAATAGTTCTTTTTTAAAGTCTCTAACAAACCTGGAGCATGTCTTTCATAGTGCCTCATTTGGCACTCATTCTCTACACCTTTACCTATCGCATCACATACATTTTGTATTTGATTGCTTGATTCTTTATGACTGAATACTTTATCAATCGTAATTTTGCAGGTAATAGCTGCAGCTGCAAGTGGTTCAATATCAGCTAGATATTGTTTAATTTCTCTGAAAGATACACCTGTATGACCTTCATGAATTTTGTTATTTGTTTCCTTAATTCTTTCAACAACTAACGGTAATAAGGCATCGATTGTTGTTATTCCATAGATAGAAGCTGAAGCATATTCTTTACATTCTAAGTTCCTAGTATTCTCTTTCAATCGTTTCAGTCCTTGAGCAATCGCATCACGTTCGTGGTTAATTTGCTCGTCAATTTGAGCAGGTGTAGGCATAAATTAAGTTCATCAGATTGAGTAAGGGTATTTTGGGTATATTTATCCACCTTGGTATAACTACGTTTTCGCTAAAAATTAAAAAGCACCAGCTGGTTTAGCTGATGCTGTACATTAAAGTATGATTGTGAAGTTCCCAGATTTTAAGTCTGGTGCGTCTACCAATTCCGCCACACTCCCAGTCATAGCAAGCGATCTCAGCGATGCCGACAACACCAACCTTAGTACATGTACACGTCAGTGTAAAGGAATTGTACTAAGATTGGCATTTTCAGACTCACTAGATTGCGTTTGCCAGTTGTTTGAATTCAGGTGAAGCTGGCATTGCCTTCACATAATCTGAGGTCGTTAAATGTAAATAACCTCTGGTAGTTTCAATAGAACTGTGACCCATAAGGTAACGAGTTCTTTCGATGCAGTTACCTTCCTGTAATGACCAAGTACAAAACGAATGCCTTAAACAATAAGGTGTCCGTCTAAGTCCTCGTTCATCAAATTCGTAACCTAAATCATCACGAATAGATTCAAAGATACGTCCAAACTGGTCACGTCCTTTTTTTCCATGATCTGTCCAATCATCTCCAAATAAGAAATAACGTGGATCACCTTCTGTATCGTTAATACGACGTTGAAGGATAGGAATCATAAGTGAAGCGTTACCTTCTAAAGGTATCTTTCTTTCCCTAACTTCTCTCTTTAGATTGAAGTCGTGACGGTTACCTATCCAAAGGATCGGACCATCGGGATTATCTAGATGTACATCGGATGATTTGATTTGTACAAATTCATGCCAAGGTACTCCCGTAGTAGCAGTGAGAAGAATAACTTCTGCACAATTTAAGTACCTACTACCAGATGATTTAGCTAAACGCTTACCCCACTCATACATATGGATCACTTGATCCTTAGTAAAGATGGGTTTAGTAACCCTTTTTACGGGTAACTGCTCAAATACATACTTCTGAGTTTTCCTATTGAAAGAAGGAAAATCTTCGGGAGGCTTTGCTATGCGTCCACGTTCTAAGCAGTAGTTAAGTGCATTAGCTACGTTGTTAACTGTGTAATTAACTGTTCGGTTAGACGAATCAAGGTTCTCATACATCCAGTTCTTAACGATGTCCATCGTTTCCTGATTGATGTCCTTGATTAACATGCTCTTGCTATGAATGTCCTTCATAAAACGTGTCGCATGTTTTAAATTCGTCTCTCTTTGTTTATGGCTAGGCTGCCATGTGCGTCTGTATTTAAAGTTGTAATCAAATACAGAACCTATAGTCCTTAGCTTTTCTGTTGCCATAGGGTGTTTTTAATAGAGTCAACAAATAGCTCACCTTTTTTCGTAAGCTTTAGTATCAACCTCCTTTTCTTACTATCTGGACATATTGTCTTGGTAATAAGTCCTAATCCAGCTGTACCAAGACGATGCTTTTCAGCCAACCAATCAGTATTTCTACTACCACTAGCTGTTGAGAACTTTAACGCTCTCTCCATGTCACTTTTATAACAAGGATTATTAGCAGCTATATATAAAAGACAATAGATAACCTGAGCTGGTATCTCTTCATCTTTTCGACTACGGAGATTTTGGAAGACTGCAAACAGCCTCGCCATTTTCTCGTCCGTCTTCGTTTCCATGACTAGATTGATTAGGACTCCCGTATTCTATACGAATCCTACCAAGGTGGATAGATATATCAGTAAATGATTCATTATCTTTACCTATATATAGATCACCGATTGAAAATAGTTGCATTAATGTTTAATAGGTTTCAGCATTTAGTTTTGATAGTTCCTCCTAGTTCGTCTGTCTTTTGTAGCAAATCTTTTGCGATTATTTCATAACTAGGATGATTGCGTATATGTGTAGATAACGCCTCTAACACAACGTCGTTAATACTCTTTTGTTGAAAAGCAGCAAATACACTTAAAACTTGGTGACAAGAATCTTGCATGTTTACATTGATCCGTTTCATTGAAAGTTGGGAAGTCGAATATAACTACATATGTATAGCGAAACTAGAACGAGTAGATGTAATTGTCGCTACATAAACACAGTATTTGTACCTAAAGATACATGACTTAGTTACACATCAATGATGTCTTTACAGTTTCGCTGTAAATACTCTTTTGCTGCATCTATTAGTAAAGTATTGAGCGACTTATTCGTTGAAGCTGCTAGTACCTTAAGCTTTAGATGAAGATCATCATCTAGCTTTAGAGTTACACGTTTCAAGTGAATATTACTTGCTTTTGCAATGATATCGTATCGTCTGCTACTTGTGCATCCATCATAGAAAGTAATTCATCTCTATGTGGGTGATTTTTGATATCTTTGATTAGTTCAGCGAACCTAATCATCTGTGTTCTGTTTGTCATTATTCTTAGGTGGGTGTGGTGATAATTTGTGTATTGCCTCGTGATCACATACAACGAATTCATGTGTATGTACTAAAGACTTGATTTTGTTTTCAGCTGCCTTGCGATACTTGTAGCTGTACTCTTTTACTTTTCCAGTCCTTAATGATGTTGCTCTTATCACGCATTCATGGCTACTAGGCAACATCCAATTAGCTAAGTGATGAACATAAAAATCATCAAAGCCCATTGAAGGAAAGTATTCAGACTCGGTATCACTTACAGCTTGATAGTTATTAGCGTAATAACGTTTAGACTTTTTAGTCATCCTTTTTTTCTAACCTCCTGTAAATCGCATCTAGCCTCATATCAACTAGACATGCTTTGTACTCACCTCTGACAGGTGGTTTATTTTTAGATTTGTTATTCATAATTAATGCATGTCCTTTGATTGGTCATAATCAGCTCCTGTCCATTCCTTGCGTATGTCTTCATCACTACAAGGAATTACGTCCTTGAGTTTCTCGCCTAATATCCCAGCTAAGTTAATAGCTCGATAGCCAGCTTCGATGTTGTCAGTACCTAGAACGATGTACTCATTCTTATTAGTTAGCACGACAAATCTTCTGAGTGGATAATCACTCAGCTTGCGATGATTGTGAAGCATAAATGTTATTTAGTCTGAGTAAGTTTTCGTACTAGCTGTTTCGTTTTGGCCTTAGCTTGCCTTATCTTTTGAGGATTTCTCCTGCTTTTTTGTTTGCGTTTAGTATCCGCGTCCTTGAACTTTAATATAATATTCATCAAGTAATTTCTCCTTAAGCTTGATAACGTCCTTACTATTAAGAGTGCAAGAACTTGGACGCAGATTGATGTGATTAAATCGACCTATTAAATGTATAAGTTCTTCACTACTTAAATTCAATTGACCTCCAAAGATAGGGTTTACTAAGGGATATGTGAATCCCTCATCCAACCCACGTATGGGCTGGAGGAGAGAATCTATTAAGCATATTCAAGTGCTACTTCTATACCCATCCTTGCTAACTCTCTTTGTTTATTAGTAAGAGAGCTACCGATTTGTTGAGCCATTAAGGTACACTCGTCAGCCAATGCTTGAGATGGTGCAGTGATAGCAAGCATTAATGCTTCTGCATAGGCTCTTTCTTTTTTAGAGATAGTCATTACTTAGCTGCCTTTTCTTTAACTGCTAAGTACTTACCTAATGCTTCATGTACTTCCTTGACTGACTTCTCAGTCCAAGGCTGTTTGAACGTGCCGAGTATGTTGCTATTAGCGCATATGCAATTACGTATGCACTGCATCATGTCATCTGCATCAATTCCACTAATAGTGAAGCTTCCATCAGGTCCACAAATGTGGAGTGAATTGTCATCTTCAAAGTACATAACATTACCAACTTGCATTGATACGTCATAGTTAGTGGTTAGTTCAATCGTCATTCAGTTATCCATAAACAATGAAGGATATGAGTCCTTCATCCTACACATACTGTACCAAAGTGTACAGCATGCGCAAGAGGAAAGAGTCTAATTAATGCATAGGCGCGATGATTGTGAAGATTAAGTATTACTTAGTCCATGTTATTCATCGCAGTAACTAACACCTGACGGGTGTTACGTCCTAAGTTAACTATGTCCTTGATAAGAGCACGTGATTCATTGACATGTATATGCCAACGATTACGTATGTCAAAGTAATACTTACGCATAGGTATTACGGTTAACTCATCAACAAGACAATGATCTTGTAATGATTTACTTATCTCTATTAACTTAGCCTTAGTAAGTCTATCGTTAATAGGATGAGTTAGTGCGTCCTTGTAGTTCATTGGTCGAAATGGAATACGAAGAGATAAGTAATAACAATTGGCATAGGTGCTAGTAAGAAGATCATTACTTAGACACCTCCAACTTATTAACTATTGAATTAATTGAATCAACTAATCCATCAGTTATATCTGTTGGTTCTCTGTCCTTGACATAAGTCTCAAGACAATAGATAACAGTTTCTAATTCATCACTAGTTAAACAAGTCATGACATGATTAACCTCTCTCATTGAGAGGCAACGGTCCATGCGAGGATCGAACTCGCATTACTAGCGTGACAAGCTAGCGTACTAACCATTATACGAATGGACCAGGAAAGGACTTACGTCCTTATTTGTTTATATAAATGCAGGTAATTGTGGTTCAACTACATTGCTACGCTCTGCATTAATGCAGTTATTATTTACCCAAAAACCTAATGAAATATCAGGGTTAAATAATACATTAGCGATAGCTCTTGCACTTACATTGTTGTACTCGTACTCATAGCCATTGACGAAAGTAACTAAAGCCTTGCGAGCTAATAGATCTACCTTTAACTCCTCGATAGCAGCAGATGTACGAGTTGGTACTGTGATATACATGTTGATCATGTTGTAATTAAGTGAACAATTAGGAAGTTAATTCTTCCTATGTCTGGGTAGGGAATCGAACCCTACCTTCACCAATCAGACTGCAACCCATTCATTAGAAGGGAAGTCAACAACGTCCTTGTCTTTCTTTAAGTACCAATTAAATTGATGTTGATAAATACCAGAGGTACCACCAAGTACGAATTCAATTAGTGCATTAAGTCTTGACTTAGTTGTGTTAGTTTCATACCCACAATTATTAAGATGTAAGTTCATACCATTTGGGTAATACACTGCGATCTTGTGTCCATGTAGGTAGAAGTTGAAGCGATAATTCTTTTCATACTCAACACGAGTATTAGCCTTACTCATTGACTTCTCATCAATGATGCACTGAATCATCTGTCTTTCAATCTTTCGCATGTTGTTAATGAACGATGTAATGAAAGGGATGTATTATCCCAGTGCTTGCAAGGGAGTCGAACCCTTGCTACGACCATCAAGCAGCTTCGATTAAAGATTTAGATACACAGTAATCTTCAACAATTACCCAAACCATCTTGTTAATTAGCTGACTCATCGTGGATACATTTGATCGTGCATCCTTGTGATGTCTGCTAAGTACTTCGATGTAGTTATCACCAATTAAAACTTGAAGAGTATCTTCAATATCTTCTTGATGTTTGCTGAAGAAATCTAATGTTTCGTTGTAGTAAATAAACCCACTAACTCCAGCTGCACAGCCGTAGTTAGCAACGTCCTTTACTTCATCAAGATCATCAAATCTTTCATCGAGAGCATCAGTTAAACGTGACATGTTTAATAAGTAACTACTCTCATTGAGTAGTAATGAAAGAGTGAGTCTTCGAGACTCAGCATCTAGCTACACGCTGTACTCTTCCCAATATTCTTGAAGCTCATCGGCATCAGTAATACTTTGTGAATCCACATAAGTATGAGATCCAAGTCCTGAACTGGTTTTGTCCCAGCTATTCTCTAGTACATCTAGTACTAATTGAGAACAATTAGGAGAGACCATTGCAACAGGCTTGTCGCATCCTTGTGGAGTAAATGGAATTAAATTCTTCATGAGAAAATATAAATAAACAAACAGCGAGAACCCTGAATCGAACAGGGATTACATGAATGTAATGACCCAAACGGTCTCGCTTGTTCATGTCAACATTTGCCTAGTCCTGACTGTGCATCTCCGATGGCTTACTGTGTTTCAGCTGCATCACCCCAGTTCTGTGGAACCTTTTGATGGACTGTTTGGCTTATTCAGTTTTCAAGTTTCTAAAAATCTTTTGTTGGCTGCAATTTGGTTGAGTCACCGTCAGCCGAGTTGTCATTTGATTCTGATTGAATCTTGAGAACTCTCTCACCCTCTAACGAGAGTTCGAAAGATCTCAATCTTCAAAGAATCAATATGGGTTTACTATACCAGAGTGGACAGCAACATTCAACAGGCTATCTGTACAAAAGTGGACAGGTTGCAGTGATAGCAACGGTGATTAGTATTTCTTATCTATCGGAAATGGATTAATTATCACAGTGATAGCAAGGTGTCTAGTGTTTGTGTTGATTTGCTGACCCGACAGATCCCCACAAGATCACATCTCGCGAGTGATCCAACTAACGCGCACAGGCACATCACACGCGGGCGCGGTAGTAGGTTAAATCCCAGTGAAAACCACCAGATTAATCATCTGGTGAGCCAATATCCGCGCATCCGCGACCCCGTATGGGGTGGTTTTGCGTCCATGCACCCTCGTAGATAGGCTTCAGACATTTATGCCAAAAAATCACGGTTAAACTGCTCTAATCCCTTATCTGTAAGCACATGTTTAGCCATATCATCAAAGACTTTAGGAGGAACAGTACATATATCAGCACCAAGACCAAAAGCTACTCCAACTGACTGAGCATCACGTACAGAAGCTGCTAAAACCTTAGTTTCAACTCCTTTACCAGTAAAAAGATTAGATATATCATTAATCAACTTCATACCATCAAGGCTATTATCATCCATTCTTCCGATAAATGGAGAAACGTAAGTAGCATCAGCAAGACTACAGAGTAGAGCTTGGCTAACACTAAATACTAATGTCATATTAACTCGGATACCGATATTCGAGAGATATTTACAAGCTTTAAGACCTTCTATTGTACATGGAAGTTTAATAGTAGCTACGTTACCGCAGTTTCTATGAGCAGTCATTGAATTACGAACTAACTCTTTAGAATCTTCTCCATATACTTCAATACTAAGATCATCAACTCCTAGTTCTATTATATCTTTATATACGTCCCACGGATCTCTACCACTCTTTCTAATAAGTGTAGGATTAGTTGTAATACCAGAGATTAAACCAGTATCATATCTATCTTCTATATCAGATACTATAGCTGTATCAAGGAATAACTTCATTACGTCTAGTTTGGGTGTTAGTGGTGGTGTTATAAGTATCTCGGAACCTCTGTCGAGATATGTATAAGAGGAAGAGTTGTCTACGAAGTAGGCAATGTCTTCCTCTTGAGGGGTGAGTCCACCCTTCTCTCCCCTGTATACGGGACACCTCGGTTTAAAGCCAGGTAGGGACTGGCTTTCCACCTTCAAGACCTCTAGCCTTATCTCTTTGGTCTTTATTCATTCCCATAACTAGATGGTTAGCGGAAGATTGAGGATTGTCTAATAGGTCATCCATCATGGAGTTCCAATCTTCTAGTTTACGTTGAGCCATCTGTCTCTCTGCAGAGATTGAGAGAGCTTCAGTAAAGTATTGAACACCTTGAGCTAAGGCATCTAATCTGTCGTCATGTTTAACTGCATATTTCTCTCTACACATCCTAGACATCTGATAGAA
>Ga0209232_1002082_pt1 | contig 10187 bp, 17 predicted proteins | sample ETNvirenome_2_60_FD_184066 | JGI IMG/M metagenome (GOLD analysis project Ga0209232, IMG submission 184066) | Marine viral communities from the Pacific Ocean - ETNP_2_60 (SPAdes) (version 2) | ecosystem: Environmental > Aquatic > Marine > Oceanic | place: Pacific Ocean | collected 2013-06-22
TAGAGATATAATTAATCCTTTTGAGGTAGTTTCTGATGGTTTAGAAGATTTAAAAATGGATATTCCAGAAGTAGAAACTGCTTTTGGCTCTTTTGGTGATGCTGTAAGCAATGCAGCTACTAAGGCAAAAGATGCTTTATTTGGTATAGGTACAGCTATTGGAGTAGGAGGAGGAGGAGGAAGCTCTGGAGGCTCTGAAGGAGGAGAGGGAGGCTCTAGTGAGGGAGGCTCTGAAGATGGAGGAGGAGTAGTTGGAGGATTAACTAAGATGCAAGAAAAATTAATAGCTTTAGCAGATGCATCTAAGCAATTTGGATTATCAATGGCTGAAGATTTTGCTGGAGGTATGGCACAGGCTGTAGTAAGTGGACAGAATTTCTTTAAGTCTATGAGTCAAATATTTGCAGACTTATTAAAACAAATAGCAGCTTTAATAATACAGGCAGCTATATTAGCTGCTTTGTTTTCTGTTATTCCTGGTATGAGTGCAGCAGCTGGTAAAGGCCCTACAGACTTTTTAGGATTGCTGACTAGCAGTATACCAGGTAGAGCAAGTGGAGGCCCTGTAGTAGGAGGTAGACCTTATATTGTAGGAGAAAATGGGCCAGAATTGTTTATGAGTAATCAAGGAGGGCAAATAGTCCCTAACCATGCTATGTCTGGAAGTACAATAATCCCAGATGTAAGAATTTCTGGCTCTGATATTATGCTAGTATTTGACAGAGAAAACAAAAGAAGAAAAGGCATTAATAGTTAAAAAATGGCATCTAAACACTATACTAGCAGCTTTAAAACTTTATACGATAGAGAGTATACTATCGAAATATGGAGCAAGACAGATAATACAGGAAGTGGTATAGAATACGATTTAAGCAGCGAGGGATTTATTTTAAATTATGATAAAGGCACTCATTTAAGGCTAGCTGAAACAATGCCAAGCTCTGTCTCTTTTGGCTTTATAATAAAAACAAATACAGAGCGTACTTTTGTAACAAGTTTACTCCAAGCATCAAGAGGAGATTGGTATATAAAAATTTTTAGAACAGGAGAAGCTCAAGAGTATTGGGCAGGATGGATAGAGCCAGGCTTTGATAATTATAAAGATGAATCTTATCCATATAAGGCAAATATAAGGGCTACAGATAGCTTAGATGTAATTATTGATAAGTATACAAATGCAGTAAATATAACTGGAGACAATTTCAGAAATTTACGCTATCCAATGGAGGTATTTAGGCAAAAATATGACATAGACAGCCTCTTTACTACTCCTAAATTTAATTTTGCAATGAGTTGGGTAAATAATCAGTCTAGTGCTGGTAATACTGATAGAACAAGTGATACATTTTATAATAGACAAGCTTTTGTAGATAATCCAACCAATTTTCCAAACATAATAAGAAACATAAACACAGAGCTTATCGGAGTTTTAAAAGCTTTGGGCCTAAGATTGTTTTTTAGTCAAGGAGAATATAGATTAATACAAGATAATTTATTTCCAAATACTCACAATGAATTTATCTATAATGACCCTACAAGCTCCTCACCAGATGAGACTAGATTAAATGAGTTTAATAGTGTAGAAATAGACAACACACAAAGCCCAGACACAGCAAATAAAGGGATTGCTTTAACTGGTGGTACTCATACCTTTGACCCAGAATTTAACAGCGTTAGAGCCAAATTTATTTTTGATGATGCTGGAGTATTGTTCGACCCATCTAGTACTTATTCCTCTTTAACAACTATTGGAATTATTGGAGGTGGCTCATCTAATATGCTTTTAACTTTAAATTTAGAAACACAGCAAACACATTCAATGCCTAACCCAGCTGGCCCATATCAACCTCCAGCAAATGCTATAGTGTCAAATTCTACAAATACAATTTTTTCATGTACTTTTAAATGTGGTACTTATTACTTAAATTGTAATATACTTGTAAATGTATATGATAACGCATCTGGAGTTAGTGTAGACAACTTTTCTTGGAGTACTGATAGTAGTAACAGGGTAGAGTTACAAGGATTGGGAGACCATGCACAATATCACCCTAACTTTATATACGCTTATCCTAATGCAACATCTACAATGAGCTTATCTGTTGTAGATTTAGAAATACCTCCTCCTCCAATATATGGAGAGCTGCAATTTAGCTTTGATGCTACAATAACTTTTTTAAATGCTATACCATCATTGCCTTTAAGCTCTAGCTATGATGATATAATAGTTGCAACAGCAGCAACAGGCTCTAATCCCTGGTGGAATGGAAACGCTCCTGTAACCACATCACAAAGTATTAATCCTTTAATTTTGGCTGGAGCTTATAATTTAATACAATGTGCTTTAGCTTTTAGCACTAACAATGATACTAATATAGGTGCTGTTTACATGGCTCAACAAAACCCAGCTGTAAGTAATCCAGACTTTAATTTGGGTGATATTAATTTAGGAGTAGTAGTTGGAGATAGTGATAGCATAAAGACTTTAGCTTATGATAATTCTGGAGTATTTACACCCATTACAGGCATGGCTCAAACTTATGGAGATACAAATATTTCTCCTACATTGTTGCTATGTAGAGAATATCTAAAAGGGCAACAAAAGCCTGTAAATATATTTCAAGGCTCAATACAAAGCACAAGCTATGAGGCTTTTAAAATATTGGAGTTTCCAGAGTATGTTGGTGCGTCTAATTCTAAATGGGTATTTGTACAAGGGAAATATACAGCAAGCCAGGAGCAATGGAATGGCTCATGGTATAAAATAGAGTTAGATACTAGCACTTTAACAGAGACAACAGATACAGACAATAATCCATTCCCAGCGCCTACACCTGGCCCTGGCCCTACTCCTGTACCTTTTCCAGATACTCCAAAAGCTAGACTTGTTGAGCATAATATAAATACATCTTTATTATCAATATTTAAAAGTCAAACTATTGGAGTATTAACATCTGCTTTTAATGCTGGCACTCATGCTAACGACACTAAAATAAGCATAGATAGTATTAATTGTGATGTATTAATAAACCAAAAATTAATGCTATGTGATAATAATGGAGGTAATTTTACTGATATTGATGCTTATGCAGCTGTTTCAGAGGGTGGGACTCAATTACCAATAAAAGCTAAAACTACTGCAAGAGATTATCCTATAGGGTCAGTTGTATTAATAAAAAGCAATGATTTAACCAATGTAATTACAGGAGGAAGTACATCACCAGCTGGCTCAGATACACAAGTACAATTTAATAATAGTGGTAGTTTTGGAGCAAGTGCAGAATTAACTTTTGATGGTACTATATTAAGTACTAGTGTATTATTAGCCACAGATACTGATGAGAGTCCTACAGCACAAGTTGCTTTAGAGGATGCAGATGGGAATAGAATTGCCCAATTAGCTAGATTAGGTAGTGGAGGTAATGCACACATAGGGCAGTTAGTATTAAGAGATAACGCTACTGCAAAAGTGCAAATTAAAGCTTCTGGCAGCTCCTATATAAATTCATCTAGTGCCAGATTAGGAATTGGGAACAGCTCTCCTACAAAAGAATTAGATGTAACAGGAAGTGCTTTAATATCAGGCGATGTAGTTATTACAGGAGATTTAAACGCTGATTCTATAGTTTATACTGAGGTAAGAATATTACCCTCTGACTTTATAGCTGATGATGTAGGAAGGCCTTTAATGATAGATGATTCTACAGGAGATAGATGGCTTGAATCACATAGCACAGCTAAAATGTATGCATCAGTCCAAATTCCTAAAGGTAGAACTGCTACACAATTAATTATCTATGGGAGTGGCACATCTGCTGTTACAGTTTATGAAGCTACAATTGATTCTGATACTGTTACAAGTAAAGGAACAGGTAATATAGGTAGTGTAGTTAATTTTACAGATGTTACTCATAGTAGTGGAAATTATTTATTAATAGAATTAGCCCAAACATCTACTGAAAAAGTATATGGTGGTAAAGTAACACTAACATAATATGGCACTAGCAAATAAAGAATCTGCAAGAATACACGCTAAAACTGGGAGAGATTTAGACAATATGAGGGACAGCTATACCAATAATAAGCATATTGATTTAATTAATTATGGGCCAGAGGCTGCTCTATTGCATCAAATACAATTAATGCAGAATGACATAGATGAGCTTAGAAGATATATAGCAAGTAATGAAATTGCAGCAGATATAGACGCTAGCAACCTCCCTACATCAAGACCAAGAACATCTGGCCTTTTATGGAGTGATAGAGGAATAGTTAAAGTTTCATAAATTAAAAGACATGGATAAAGATACAACAGAGAATATATTAGTAAATGGAGCAGCCATTGGAGTCTCTTTATCTGACTTAGAAACTTGGCTAAGAATTACAGCTCTAGTGCTTGGTATTGCATTTACGCTATATAAGTTTTATATTGCTTATAAAAACAATGAGAAGGGCAGTACTAATTAGGCTAAAAGAAAACAATAAACAAACACTAGGAAGGCTTTTTATATTTAATGGCTTAGATATACAATATAAGTGCTGCACATTGGAGCTAGCCTGGAAAGATAACAAAAGAAATAAGAGCTGCATTCCTACAGGAGAATATACTGCTAAATGTAGAGTCTCTGATAAATATGGAGACCATTACCTTATAGAAAATGTAGACATGAGAGACTACATTCTAATACACCCAGCTAATTACTATACTGAGCTTAGAGGATGTATTGCTGTTGGCCATGATTTTGTAGATATTAATAAAGATGGCCAAAATGACCTAACCTATAGCAAAAGAACAATGAGAGAGCTACTAGAAGCAGCTCCAGATGGCTTTGAGCTAATTATACTAAATTATGGAAATAAAGAGGATTAGTCCACAAGTACTAGACTTAGAACATGAGTTTTATTCTGGATGGGAACAATGGTATTTATTATCTTCAGACAGGCATTGGGACAACCCTCACAGCAATTTAAAACTGCAAAAGATACATTTAGACCAAGCAAGAGAAAGAAACGCTAAAATACTTGATTTTGGAGATTTGTTTTGTGTTATGCAAGGTAAGTATGATAGAAGAAGTAGCAAAAGCGATTTAAGGCCAGAGCATCAAGTAGATAACTATTTAGATGCAGTAGTAAATACTGCTGTAGATTGGTTTAGCCCTTATGCTGATATGTTTGCTTTAGTAAGTGAGGGAAATCATGAGAGTGCTATAAGAAGAAATCATGAAACAGACCTTATAGAGCGATTTGTAACCACATTGAACTATAAGAATGGTACAAAGCTTACAAAAGGACTTTACACAGGCTATGTTAGATTTAGATTTAAAAAGAAAAAAAGTAGCTCCAGGCTTACTCCAATACTATTAAACTTTACTCATGGCTATGGAGGAGGAGGACCAGTTACTAGAGGAGTTATTCAAACCAATAGAAAAGCAGTTTATTTACCAGATGCTCAAATTTGTGTAAGTGGCCATATTCATGAAAGCTGGCAAATAGCAATTCCTAGAGAAAGAGTTAATCATAAAGGTACTATACACCTAGACGAACAAACACACATCTGCCTCCCTACATATAAAGAAGAATATTTAGCTGGAGAAAATTACCATAGAGAGAGAGGAAGACCTCCCAAGCCATTAGGAGCATGGTGGCTTAGATTCTATTTTGAGCTTGGAGAAATCAAATACGAGTTTACTAGAGCAAAATAATTTAGCTTTACAACCCTTATAAACACTACAAAACTAAAAATAATTAAAAAATAGTTGCATTATTATTTGGTAGTTTTAAATTTAAAACTGTAAATTAGCACTATAATTAAAAACAAAACCTAGAAATTATGACAAATTACACTAAAGGATTAACACTAACAGCAGCAGAACTTAAAGCTTTAGGCTTATGTATTGAACATAAATGCCATAATACTATGATGAATGGCTGTAGTACAGAAAAATTTCAAATATTAAAAGGAATTAAAAAAAGACTAGAAGAAGCAAAACAATAATAACAGGGAGCTTAATGCTCCCTTAACCCTATAAGTTATGAGACAGAAAATAATTAGACAGCTACAAAAGCAACAACTAGAGTTAGTGCGTTTAATTTCCACTCAGATGATTATACAAAGCTATACTAAAGATGAGGGACTGCTAAACAATTTACAAAGAGCCTTAAATATTAACAGAAAAATATTAGACACATTAAAGCAATGGGAAAAGTAAAAGAGTTATACCTGGCTATAAGATATGCTAGTATAAGACAAGAGTGGTTAAATGGAACTAGGACACCATTAACACATACTATTAAAGAATGGGAGTACTTAGGTAAGCCCAATAAAAAACGAACTAATTTAAAAGCTTAATAATGGCACAGCAAACACACTACACTAGACTGCTAAGGTATTTAAAAGACTTTGGCAATATAACCTCCTTAGAGGCTATAAGAGACTTAGGAAATACTAGACTTTCTGCCTACATATACAAATTAAGAGAAGATGGCCATAACATAGAAAGCGAAAACAAGAAAGTATTGACTAGGTGGAAAAACGACAATGGGACATTTAAAACAACAACAATAACTAACTATATTTATAAAGATGGAAAAGACTGGTAAAGTAACAGCTGTACAAGCTAATGGCAGCTGGGATGGTGCTTATGGCACAATGTACAAATTTGAGGTAACTTTTGATAATGGAGATACTGGAGAATACAATAGTAAAAGTAAAGAGCAAGAAAAGTTTGTAATAGGTAAAGAAGTAACTTATACATTTAGTGGAGGTAAATTCCCTAAAATTAAGCCTGTATATGCTCCACAAGCTCCAACAGGAGGATTTACTCCTAGAGCTGAAGACCCAAAGAGACAGGAGCTAATAATTAAGCAGAGCTGTCTAAAGGCTGCAGTTGATACTGTTAAAAGTGATGACTATACAGCAGTATTAGAAGTGGCTAAAATTTATGTCAATTGGGTAATGGGAGTAAAAGAGCAGAAATATCACTCTGCTAAAAAGGAAAACACTAGCCTCCCTTTTTGATGCTATTGACACAGACACTAAAGCTTAGTCCATCTGATAGAGTCAGAGCTGTAGAGACTAAGAAAAGTTATGCTATAACATGGTTTAAGAAAATATACTTTTTTCCTAAAAGCCAATGTAAAATGTATGAGATAGATGACTGGTATTATAGATGGATAATTGAAATACCTACCTGGCTCATAGATAAAAATGATGAGATTAGAGAAATATTTAATTTGATTAAAGAGCGAAATGATGAGAATAGAGACACAGGATTTAGTTACAATTAACAACTTTGCACTAGAGCAAAAAAAAACTACTCAATGCATCTATAATTGGATAAATAGAAATTTAGTGAGATGTGTTGAAATAGATGGAGTAAAGTTTATAGTAAGAAAAAAGCCAGGCACGAAGCCTAGCCTTTAACAAACCCTAGTTATTATGAGAAAAATATCTAAGGTGCAAAGATAATAAAAAATGAGTAAGTACAAAATATTAAATTTATATTCTTGTTTAGGTGGTAATAGATACAAATGGGATGAAGTAGCAGATATAGAAGTAACAGCTGTAGAATTAGACCCAGAAGCAGCAAAATTATACCATGACAGATTTCCTAAAGATATAGTAATTGTAGATGATGCTCATCAATATTTACTAAACCATTACAAAGAATTTGATTTTATTTGGTCAAGTCCTCCATGCCCTACGCATAGCAGAGCTAGGTTTTGGGGAGTAGGTGCAAATGGTAAAGACCCTGTTTACCCAGATATGAAATTATATCAAGAAATAATCTTTCTGCAAACACATTACAAAGGAGATTATGTTGTAGAAAATGTTATTCCTTATTATAAGCCATTAATACAAGCACATGAGAGGAATAGGCATTTGTATTGGAGTAGTTTTAATTTGCCCAAAATTTTAAGCAACAGAAAGGCAAATGTTTGTCAAGGAAAAAATGAGCTAAATAGACTTTGTAATTTTCATGATTATGATTTTAGAAAATACAAAGGAAAACAAAAAGTTATTAAAATGGCTAGAAACTTAGTAGACTATGAGGCTGGCAAAACAATACTAGAAACTGCTTTAAATATTCAAAAAGCAAATAACACAGAACAATTAACTATATTATGAGAGATAGTTTTATATTTTACAGAAGCTTTTTTGAAGCAACAAAAACACTAAACACAGAGCAAGCTGCAGACTTATATTATGCAATTTGCAGCTATGCATTGGACAGGGAAGAACTAGAGCTGGATAACATACAAAAAGCTTTATTTAGCTTAATAAAACCACAGCTTGACGCTAATCATAAAAAGTGGGAAAATGGATGCAAAAAAAAGCAAACCATAAGCAAACCGAAAGCAAAACAGAAGCAAAAGCGAAGCAAAACAGAAGCTAATGTAAATGTAAATGATAATGTTAATGATAATGTAAATGAAAATATACACACACATTTTTTACATTTATCACTTACAAAAGATAATTATAACAAATTAGTAAAAATGTATAGTAAGGATAAAGTAGATACTATACTAGAACAAATAGAAAATTATAAAGGAAATACTAAATATAAAAGCTTATACTTAACAGCTAAAAATTGGCTTAAAAACGAATCACTTAAAAATCCAGAAAATGAAAAAAAACGAGCTAGCGACCTTGACGCAAACAGGGCCTTTGGAGTTAGTCTATAGTAAAGAAAAAAAAATAAGGCATTTAGACAGCCCAGAGCCTGTAATAGAGATGCTAAATTATATCTATGTTCTACTCAATGTAAAAAGTGATAACCAGCTAAATGAAATAGAGGAGAGTGTACTAAATGGGCTGATTCTAAATAATTTTAGTAATTTTACAATAAATGAAATTAAGCATGCCTTTAGATTAGCTGTATCTGGTGAGCTTGGTTTAGAAATGTACAACAAACTAGATTCTATAATATTTAGTAAAGTACTAAAAACATATAAAGAGCATAAAGCTCTTAAAATTAGAAATTATAAAAAAAACAACATGAGTAAAGAGGAGAATAAGATAACACAAGCTGAAATAGATGCTATAGAGAAAGAATTTATAGAAAAATGTATATTACCCTACATAGAGGAAAGAAAAAGCATGACAGAGCCTAAAATAGGATGGGAAGTATACTCTATATTTAAGCACTTTTGGAAAAGAAAAGCTATTAAGTTAAATAAGACTAAAATAGCTAAGTATAAAAAAGAGGCTGAGAAATACTGGAAAATAGACCTTAAAAAAAGAAGAAGTAAAGGAGATAGAGTTAGCCTTGATGAGGTAATGAGCCACAGAACACAAGAAATGTATAGCAGCTGTATTGCTTTATATTATGAAATAGATGCAGCTTTAGAGCTTGAAAAAATTGATTTTATTGGCTGGGATGACAAGCTTTAATACAGAGGCTAAACTACAAAAGGCTGTAGTTGATTATATTAAATTAGCATATCCTAAAGCTAAATATTGTGCCAGTTTAGGTGGTCAATATCAAAAGTATATAAGTCAAAGAAAAAAAGCTAAAGAGACAGGATATGTTGCTGGCTTTCCAGACTTACAAGTAGTTGAGCCTAAAGGTAATTATCATGGCTTATTTATAGAAATAAAACTTAATAAGCAATGCTATGCAAGTGGTTATCAAAAGCAATGGATAAAGCATTTACAGGAAAGAGGATATAGAGCTGAGATATGCAAAGGATTTGATGAATGTATTAACTTAATAGATGAATACTTAAACTTATAACAATGGCAAAGAAAAAGAAAAAAAAGACTAACCTACTAAAGGAATTAGTAAAGGGAATAATACCAGCACTACCTTTTGGTAATGTTATTACAGAGATAAGTAATAATATTAAAGAGGATGGGTATACACCTACAGGCAAGATAAACTGGCCTAAGATGATAATGTATATAATTACAGGCCTTATAGTAATTGGTAGACTATTAGGAGTTATATCTAATGAGGATGTAGTTACACTAATACAAACTATAAGCTTAGTATAGATGCCTAGCCTACCTAAAGGAAATAGAAAGACCTTTGCAGTAAAAGCTAGAAGCACTTACATTAAAGATAAGAAAAGAGCCTTTAGTGGTATGGATAAGAGTAACAGCTCTATATATAAGAGTAGACAATGGAGGAAGCTTAGACAGATGGTACTACACAGCCAACCTATCTGCAAGCATTGTGAAA
>Ga0209232_1002083_pt1 | contig 10174 bp, 8 predicted proteins | sample ETNvirenome_2_60_FD_184066 | JGI IMG/M metagenome (GOLD analysis project Ga0209232, IMG submission 184066) | Marine viral communities from the Pacific Ocean - ETNP_2_60 (SPAdes) (version 2) | ecosystem: Environmental > Aquatic > Marine > Oceanic | place: Pacific Ocean | collected 2013-06-22
TACAATATCAAATAACTTACTCGTAGCAACAATAGATCCAGACCATGATGCATATCCACCAATGGTCATATTACCACCAGTGGTTACATTACCTTCAAGATGACTAGTACCCTCAACATGTAGATTAGACATTAAGTCTGTATCATTACAGACATACAATTCCTTCTCTACCTGTAGTTCTTGTACTGTAGTAATACCAGGTCTGACTAATACATTGCCAGTATAGATCCTAATGTCACCATTAGTAACCTCAACATCAGTAGGGCGTGATGGTATTCCCTGTATGTCAATAAAACCTGAGAATATACTAGGACTCCTATAATAATTGGTGTCATCACCAACCTTATATGGTTTGTTCGCTACATCAACCTTAGCGTCACAATTAAATGAATTTGGATTAGATTCTGCCATTAAGTTAACTTAAAGTTGTTAGCGAATTTTTCTAATGACTTCTCTGCATCATCTAAGAGAGTTTCACCTTGGAGAAGAGTCTGCTTAATATCAGTACCCAAAGCTTTATCAATCTTCTTCAATGCATTAGGTGTGTTTGCTGCTTGAAGAATATTTGCTTCCAGTTTCTTCATGTACATGGCAGTAGAGTTACTTAAGTCCTCTATCTGCTGTGTATCTAATTTCTCTAGAAGTTGAATTGGTTTCTTAACAGGTAATGATGCTAGTGCATCACTGGTCATGTTACTAACAGTAGACTGAACACCCTTAGCAACACTACCAGTACCAATAATATCATTAAGTCCAGTAAGAGCAGAACCACCCTTAGCAACACCTAAAGCAGACATTGCACCACTTGTTAAGTTACTTATGTTACCTGTTAATACTTTACCACCAATACCCTTAACAACATCCATTGCACTACCAATAGGTGACTTAGCCAAAACTTTATTTGCAAGACCAGATATAGTTGTAGATCCAGGTATGTTAGCTGGTAGACCTGCCATACCCATTGCAGCACTAATTGGATCATCACCCAATGCAGTGACTTTATCCAAAAGATCACCAGCACCTAACTTACCCAATACATCTTTAACTGGTGTATCAATGGGTAAGTCACCTGCAAAATTAGATAATCTCTGTAAAGGATTGAGTTCATTCAATTTAGCAACTTCAATTGCTTTTTCAACTGCTTTAGTTCCTCCAGATCTTGCAGTAACACCAGGAATTTGGTCAAGAGATACACCTTGTCCCTTTAATGCTTCACCAACATGATCAAATGAACCAGGAGCACCACCTTGAGCTACTGCTTGAGATTTAGGATCGAATGTCGCAGCAATAGTTTCTTTAGGTATAAAACTATTCCTACAAACTTTAGAACCCCATGACTCAGGTACAAGATTACCTCTCTTACCTACACACTGAAGTGTATTTCCTTTCATAAACACACGACCAGAACTAGACTTCAGGTTTAAGTTTCTCTTTGCTTCAATATCAACATCTTGCTCGGCAGTTATAGAAATATTCTGAGCACCTAAACGAAGTCTACCTCTATCAGCATTAATAGTAATATCTCCAGTAGCAGCACTTATTCTAATATCGATATTATTAGGATCATTAGAATCCCCTGCTCTTATTTGTATAGACTTATCACAATCTATTCTGGCCAATCCAGTTCCATGACCATGCGTAATTAAAAATACTTCCTCATTATCATTAATAGCATATATTTTAACAGTCTCAGGACCATCCTTACCTATTAGTGGGCTGCCTGACTCTATACGAAAATGAGATCCTCGTGCGTCAATATATCTTCTTGCCCAAGTTGTTGCGGATGGAGTTGTCATTTACCTACACAGTCTATAACAGTAAGAGGTTCTTGTTGTGCAGCAGGTGGTAATTCACCAAATACAGGTCTAAGAACAGCACCATGTCCTTGATCACTAATAATCTTAAGCACAGGTGGGGTCTCGAATCTAAGGGTATTTAGAACCCTAACGGCATTGATAGCACCAGTCTCAGGATCAACCTGAACATCAAATATTGGACTACCAGAGACATTTTGCAATGCTATTCTCTGTGTTGGTTCAACTAGTTCAGTATATGGATCTGGTATTAAAGTCTCATCAGTTGGAACAACTTGACCTGGTGCTGGTGGTGCTGGTGTTCCAGTCTCAACATCAGGAAGACCTGTTGGATAAACAAATACAGTTTCATCAATTTGATCACCTGGTGTATATCCCTCTCCACCATTCTCTACAAATACTGTAGTAAGACCAACATTAGTAGGAGGATCAGTAATAACAGGATAACCTGTTCCACCAGTGTCTACAACAATAGCAGTTACAGTTCCTTTCTTAGGATCTATAATAGCATGACCGTGAGCACCATGTCCAATACCACACTTATCAGCGAATCTAATAGCAGGAGGTGACTTATAATTTCTACCAGGAACCTTTAAGTCAACTCCAATAATACTAGCAGTCCTACTAACAGTATCAGTTAATGTTGTTAACCCTTTTGTATTGTCAATAAATTTACCCATAACAACCTGACCTATAGCACCTATTCCTCCACCACCAAATATCTCTACCTTAGGATTACCACAATTTCTCTTACCACCAAGACATGATCCACCTGAACTAAGATCATCTATTAAACCAGATATTCTACCAGGAGCTCCAAGAGTCTTGCTTACTCCTTTTGGTACAAGCTTATCTAATCCTAAAGCACCTAAACCACCAGTTAGTAAGCTAGAAGGATTCTGTATTCCACCAATAACATTATCAAGACCACTAGTAACATCACCAAGTCCTTCTGATAAAGAATCAAGAGCACCAGATAATCCACCTTTCTTAGTCTCTTGCATCTTCTCTATAACATATTGGTGAGGGTCAGCACCCTTCTCCATTAAACCACCAGCAATTTCATATTTTTTAGATGGAGGACACTTAGTATCATTAGTCTGATTACAATCTAAGAAACCAGAGAAATCTTCTATTAAGAATGAAGAACTTCTTAAGAAATCAGCTATATTAAGACCTGGAGATAATAGATTACTAAGTCCACTTAATGGACCTCTCATAGCATCTTCAATACCATCAACCATATTATTCAAAAACTTAGCAGCAAAATTAGCAGCAACACAACCTGCTATACCAAGACCTGAAGCAAGAAGATCTTTCAGCATATCAGATACAGTATCTTTCAATCCTTCTACTACCTTATTAGCAACACATGATAGAGCATTCTCAGCATTCTTTATATTAGTAACTTCTCCTACCTGAGATGCAACACCAGCAGCATGAGCAGATGCATATGCTTGAGGTGAATTACCTAACTGTGCAAATACTTTTCCGAAGGTCTCATCATATACCTTATCTAAACCCTTCTGTAATTGTGGTTCCAACCAGTCATAAGTAGCATCCATCATTCGGCCTACGAATCCGTTGGCCATGGTTTCAATTTGTTCTCCAACAGCAGCAATCTCAACCTCTAACTTTGAACCTGTTAATGACAACTCCTCTACTTTGTCTGCTAAGTTCTCCAATGCTAGAGCCATCCGTGATACGCCAAAAGAGTTACATGTATCAGGAGGAATAACTTTTTGGCCTGCACCTCTCTGATCTGCAAATTTTCCTTTATCAGAACTAAGATTAGTTTTCTGTGTAGTATTATTCTGTTCGTTATGTTGCTCATTAACAATTCTTTCTCTCTCAGGAGTCTCCTCAGTAAATGCACTAAAAGGTTTGAATGGTTCCTCAAAACCTAAAGTATCGTCAACTGCCTGTGTTCTAGCAAAATGACCAAGAATTGCAGGAACCTGCCCTTGATCACCATCTAAGAAAAAACCAAAAACAACATCACCCTGCTGAAGCATGGTCGATGTTGCATAGTTAGCACCACCGCTACCTGCTGTAGTTGGAATTATGCAGATAGCAAATGGTAACTCATCATTAGAAATATCTTCCTCGTTAAAAGGATGATATCCCATTATCCTAACTTTATATCTCTGCCCCCATCCCTCTCCATCATTTATTTGATCAGCTTGATCTGCTCTAGGTGCAATTTGACCGATCCACCAACGGAATCCGTCTCTACCTAAAAAACCTGATGGAGAAAAGAGGGTTTCTTCTATACTCATTAGTCGTCATACACTCTACATTCCAGCGAATCTGGATGATTATCACAATAAACTTCTAAGTGCTGATCCTCATGCCTTGTGTGCCAGTCATTAATCTTAGCACCACCAAGATTCTCTTCATTCTCTTCATGAGCATGGAAAGCATCGTTGTGAAGTTTCAAATCTTCTTCTGTATATTCAATCATGCCATGATTGACATGCTCTTTATGATCCTTAGGATCAATATAAGATTCATGATTTAGATCGTGATCGGGAACTTTAGTTGTCATAGGTTAATCTCCTGAGGTGTCTCTAACAATTCTCATTGCTGTGTAAGACTGTTTAGGGTCAAAGAAATGAGTTAACTCCTTGATAATATATAGACCACTTTGAGAGTAATCTGCTGGTTCATCACCAGCACTAACCCTTGGAAAATAACACTTAATAACATCACCAGCTTGTAACTCTACATTAACAGGAACTGTCATAGATAAAGATTGGTGAAAGATAGACTTATATCTTGATATTGCCTGTGATACATCTTCCAATTGATCCATATTCACATCGGTGTTAACCTCTTTGTTTAGGCATCCTACATTATACACCCCACTTACTATTCTGTGTGCAAATTCTGGTTTAGTTATCAGTTCTGGATCAATTATCTCTGCATGTTCTATATCTTCTGTACCTAAACTTTCTTGCTCTGGCTTGAACAATGACCTATCAGGCTCAGTAAACTCAAATGTATGAGGATTCCAATATATTCTATAAGTTGAATACTCACCAGCAGCAGCATTATCGGCAACATTATTATTATTAACAGTATATGTTAATATCGTTGTCCACTTAGACTTCTCATCATTAACATTATCCATAGCAAGATAATATCCATACTTAAATGGAGTACCATCATCAATCATTTTCTTAATAGACTTAAACTTCATACCAGTTCTAGTCTGCCAAAAGAAATAACCAGCCTCTTTACTAGTAGCACCCTCAGGAATACCCCTTACTGCTAATAGTGGAGCAATAGTAAAAGGTTTCCTTAAATTGCCAATAAAATTATAAGTATTCTGGGTCTTTTCTATCTCTGGTTCTTCAGCTTCAACTGTTTCCATTAACACCTTAACAACCTCATCAATCCTCTTATCCTTATACTTCTTAGTAATTCGTTTTCTTAAATTTAAAAGAGCTTCTTTAGATACCAAATCCAATGTAAAAGATTCAATTTGTTTTGTTTGTAGATAGTTTCTAACACTATTAACATAAAATGTTAATTCAAATACTCCAGGAGTTTTTCCTGAAGATTTTTCCCAAGGAGTTGTGATATGTACAGTTACTTTCTCTCCACCCCTAATAGGTAAATTGTTATAAAGTGATGGGACTCCTCCTATATTACCACCATCATTTACAACCTGCATTAAAGCAGTATAGCAAGGTGAATGTAGATCTTCAAAATACTGAAATTCTACAACTCCAGCTTTAATACTTATTCTAGATTCCTCACTACCATTTACAGGGTAAATGTAGATATCATTATATTCTGATGGTTGGGATGCTGCGGTAACTTCACTCATGTCCAGTTACTGTTATATCTTCTTAAGCGACTTAAAATATCTCCGCTACCTGAGGAAGAACTCATAGCAACGGTATTAACAGTCCTTGAAGGTGGAGGTGTTGTTGTCAAACTATTTATTGGTACTGGTACAATGATAGTTTCACCTTCTTCATCATCTATAGTAAGTGTTGGTATTTGTCCGACATTTGCAGAACTTAACTGCTTTTTAGCCTTAGTAATTGGATCAGGACCACCACTTAAATGTGATAGTATATAAGACTCACCAGTTTTTATATTATCAACCACAATATTATATCCATGTCCACTAGGATCAAACCTTCCTGGATCATAGTCTCTGAATCTTAAATCACTACCTTCTTTTAAAGTAATTGGTAAACCTGCTGGCATAGCAAAGTCATATCCCTTATGGTATGAATCTTCACCTGTAACTGGATGCTTCCTAGGTCCAGGAGGAGAATTGCTTGTGTAAGCACTTAACGGTTTTCCAGCAACTAAGATATCATCAAATGCTGCATCAGCAGACATATATCTATCAACACCCAACCATTCTCCAGTTCCACCACCTGCCTCAACATGTAAATGCTCACCTGTAGAAGATCCAGAACCAGGATGTCCTAATGCACCACCAGTATATCCAATAACTCTACTCTCTGACATAGCAAAGAAATTAGTTGTTTTAACACGAGTACCACCCTGACCTTTAGGTTCCTCAACAGGTTTTAACTGTATCATGCCAGGATTCTTCTCCATATATCTATCAATGGATTGTCTAATCGTATTCAACCATAAGTCTTTCTCTTCATCACTTAAACCTTCCTCATTACCTTCAGAATTAAGAAGCTCAGGGAAGTTATCATCATGCCATATAACCTCGCCATCCTTAGTTTCCAATAACTTAGGAGTATTAAGGGTAGAACCCATAAGTCCTTTTATTTTAACTTGGAAATTACCATCCTTATCAACCAATATACCAGCGACAGTAGTATTATTACCCCAACCGAAAGCAGCAGGAGAAGATATAGTTAATGGTTCATAAGGCAACCCACTATTTCTTCCGTATACTGGAATTTCTGTCCAACCTTTCAAATCACCCTTAGAATCTTCATTTATCCTATCAACTGACCATCCTTCATAGTTATCATCATTTGTATAACCAGGATCATTAGTCTGAGTAGTTCCACGAGCAGTTACTGAATCCTCATCTCTTTGTCCCTCCTCTCCATAATTCAACATAACACCTTTAATTTCCTTCAAACTCTGATTCCATGTACCATTAGCATCCTTAACTGTTTTATCAAATTCTTTCAATTCTTTCTTTAACTTACTTTCTTCGCTAAAGAAATTAAAATTAACAAGATCGTCTACAAAAGCCTGAAAGACATCACCAATTCCAAGAGTGACATCTACTGCAGCATTCCATATATCAACAACAGCTTTAATAACAGTCTCTACCTTCTTCCAAAAATCCTTTATCATCTCTATAATTTGAGGTAACTTATCAAGTAACCACGCCCCAATGGTCATACCCATAACAGTTATTAGACCATTCCAAAAGTTGTCCATTGCCTTCATAACACCAGATTGAGTCTTCTTATTATTCTTACCTGCTCCTGCCTCTATAATTGTTTCTTTATCTTGTTGCTTCTGACGCTGCAACATTCTATGAGCTTGAAGCTTTTGCTTCTTAATTTGCACATTCTTTGCTTTAAGTCTATCTTTTAACGCATCTTTAATACCAGCAGAAGTTTGTGCTACTGCTCTCATCCCAAAGGATATGTGGTTAAAAGTCTCCTTAAATGGTATAAACTTATCCTTATCCATAGACTGCACCATACATGTCACTATACCTACTATTCAATGGATTAACTAAAGCAAATTCACTAATATCTGTCAAAGAACCTGCACCCTTAACAATACCACCCTCATTATTTTCTCCTGCAATTGGATGTACCTCAACCTTAGTAGTACCCTTCTTAAAAGGTTGTGACGCTAATGTAACAGAATCATTTTGATTAGTGTTTGTTGAAACATGTGATATATTACCATCAGTTCCATGATTGCCAGATGCTACCAAAGAATTATGATCAGAAGTACTATTATTACTTTGACTACCTAAAATCGTATTATCACTCTTTTGATCAAATAATCTAGTATTATCAATTTGATTACCAAAACTCTCAGGCAATGCTTTTGGATACAATATCATAAAGAGATCGGCCATTGCATTCATCTGTTTATTATTTAAAAATGACTCACCAGTATTACCCATGAACAGTAACCTTAATTCACGATCAATTTTTGCAATCTTCTCATTCTGAAGTACTGTTTCAATTGTTTTCTGATTGACAGAAATATTATTAGTTACATCTTCAAATTTCTCCTGAAGATCAGCAACACTAGTACCTTCTGGAGGAGATAATATTTGTGCCTGAAGCATTTGAGCTGTGTTTTTATCTTTAGATAACTGCCTATATGCATTAATAAGTTTAAGAACATCCTTTAATTCAGCCTCACTCATCTGTTGTTCATTAGCCATTTTTACTAAGGCTTTAAAAGCATCAGTATCTTGAATATATTGATCATTTAAAAATGGAACACGAGGAACAAAGTTCTTCAATCCCATTTCCCTATACCTAGGGTCACCAGTACCATGATAACCTAATCTTAATGCCTCTAATTGCTTATCAATTTCTGCTATCTCAGTTCCAAGACTTATCTTTTGTAATGGATTGATTGTATCCTTTCTCAACTGTGTTTTCTCTGCTCTCTCCTTTTCTAAGGCAGCAATTGTATCCTCTAAACCAACTTCATTAACAGAATCGTTAATAATCTTTTCAGTGTCAGACATTGTTTGGACATATCTACCCAGTACTGCTCCAATACCTAACCATACAAGAGGATTTGCTAGTACTGCCAATATTCCAGGTAAACCAAATACTATACTTCCTATCAAACCACCCATACTAGTTAATAGAAGACCAACTCCTGCACTAAGAGCCAGCATTATACCACCACCAATTCCCAGTGCTTTCAATACTTCATTTCTTAAATTCTTAAACCTTTCAGGGTCTTTCTCCCATGCATCCAACATCTTAGCACCCTTATCCAATAACCATGATCCAAATATCAATCCCAATGCTTTAAAAAATGCTCCAAATATATTATTAACTTTACCAGTCATAGACTTCAATGGTTTCTTGACAGATGCCATCAATGCATTCTCAATACCCTTTTCCTTCTTAGTCTTTTTAACATAATCTTGTTGTCTTCTATTAGCTGAATCAGCAGCATCAGCAGCATCCTCATCAGCAGTTAGATCATCCTGTAGTACTTGCTGTATACCTCTAAGATTATCATTAATAGTCTTAATACTATTAGTAATATCCTTATAATCATCCATCAACTGAACATTATTCTTCTCAATCGCTTCTACTTTCTTTTCTAAACCAATAACCCGTGCCAGAGTTTTCCTCTGCAAGCCAAACGACTTTGACATCGTAGCATGACTAGCAAAAGATTTATCTTTTTGTTGCCCATCTGGAACTGGTAAATCCATTATTTATTTTGTGCTTTAATGTTTTCCTCTTCAATATATTGTTTCAATAAACTAAGATATACATCCCGTTCCCACGGGATCATATTTTCAAGGTCACTTAAGCTATATTTATGATGCTGCATGAGGGCAAAATTAATCTTGTAATACGATACAAGATCAGCATGTAGCATCCCTAGTTGAAAAAAGCGGCCAGTCCCTCCAATTTAATAGTATTTTCTACATTAGTATTAGGATTCGTTACCTTTATCTCATGATACATCTTAGGCATTGTCACAAAGAATTTCTCAATATCTTTAAATTGTTTAGACCCAAGTTGCTCTAAGAAAGCAATCATTTCCTTCTTAGTGCAGTCATTAGCACCCCAACTCTCTTCCTCACTATAAATCATATCAACACAACTAGCAATCATTTCAAATGACTCATCAAATCCAACATTCTCCACATTAAAGTTCTGACTAATAAACTCATCCAGTGAAGGATATTTCATTCTTAACTTCAAATTATCATCTAATACAATATCTTTAGTATGATCTGGATCATTCTTAACTTGAATCTCATCAAGATTAACAGTAATAGGAACCTTTGTTACACCATCATCAGGACATAACACTTGTATCTCTACAGACTCACCAACAGACTTACCTCTAACATGAAGAAACAAATATTCAATATCAAATGTAGCTAACTTATCAATCTTAATTCCTCTTGTCAAAATACAAGCATTTAATACCTGTTTAATGGCACGAGCAATATCTTTCATATCAGTGCTTTCCATAGCAATGACAAGAATCTTTTCTTCTTTAACTAAAAATGGTCTATATCTAATCTTTTTATTAGACGAAGGCAACACCAACTCATAGGTTGGTGAATTAATCTTTGGTAGTGGCATCAGTTTTTCCTTTAATTATACCACATATGTAAGCTAATGTGGATTTGAATGCGTTGCCGTCTAACTCTTCAAACATAA
>Ga0209232_1002084_pt1 | contig 10173 bp, 13 predicted proteins | sample ETNvirenome_2_60_FD_184066 | JGI IMG/M metagenome (GOLD analysis project Ga0209232, IMG submission 184066) | Marine viral communities from the Pacific Ocean - ETNP_2_60 (SPAdes) (version 2) | ecosystem: Environmental > Aquatic > Marine > Oceanic | place: Pacific Ocean | collected 2013-06-22
TAGCTAATTTATTAGTTACTGAATATTTAGAAGTTGTTGCACAACAGAAAACAAAAAACTAGAAGGGGCTGCATTGTTTTGGTGCGGTGATCGTATTATTGATGAAACACCAAAAGATGATGCCGTATTATTCAATCAGCCCTTAGAAGAAAAAAAACAAGAAAGAATATTTGAAGTTTTAAAAGAAAATTGGTTGTCTATTACAATTTTTATAGATATACAGACACAATGGAGAATAGATCAAGGTGTTATTTATGGTCTTGATTACAACGCTATAAGATGGATATTTGATTTAAAAAAAGAACAAATAAAAAAACCTTTAGAAATACTTGCTGACTTACAGGTATTAGAGGCTAAAATAGTAGAAACATTAAATAAAGAAAATAAATAATGGATCTTTCTACCTCTTATACAATTAAGGCACAGGTACAGGGACAAAACCAGATTGGTGGATTGCAAAAAAGTTTAGGTGGTTTAAAAACAAGTACTAATAATACTGCTACAGCAATGAATAAACTTAAAACTGCTGCTAGTAATGCTTTTGGAGTTTTAAAGAATCTTGCACCTGCTATAGGTATTGCTGGTATGGGTAAATTAGTCAACGATACTTTACAATTAGGCGATCAATTAGAAAAAATGAGTGAAAAAACAGGCGTAGCTGTACCTGTCTTGGATAAATTAAGACAGGCTGCGGATTTAGGGGGTACAGATTTTAAAACACTAAGTAAGGCATTTCCTACACTTGCTAAAAATATGCAAGATGCATCTGATGGTGTAGGTACTGCTAAAGAGGCATTCGATAGGTTAGGTGTGTCTGTAGTTGGTAATGATGGCAACTTAAAATCATTAGATACAATGTTTTTTGAGATTACTGACAAGATAAAAGCTATGGATGATAGAACTTTAGCTGCTGCAAATGCTGCTGAAATATTTGGTACTGGTATGGGTTCAAAATTAATTCCTATGATGAATCAAGGAAGTGAAGCAATACAAAGTTTAAGTACAGGATTCACTCAATTAGATGCTGAACGTATGGCGGCATTTAATGATAGATTTGCACAAATGGGAGAAAAATTTAATGTATTAAAAGTACAGTTAACATCTGCTGTTTTACCTGCATTAGAAAAATTAGTTGATATTATTACAGTCGGAGTAGAAAAATTTACAGCTTTACCTGGGCCTGTAAAAGGTATTGTTTTGGCTATTGGTTTGTTATTACCTTTAATAGTTACGTTAGTACCTCTATTTGGTGCAATGGTTATTTCTATAAAAGCAATAGCAGCCGTAAAATTAGGGGCAGTTTTTGCTGCTATAACACCTGCAATAGGTGGAGTAGTTTCAGCAGTTGGTGGATTATTTACTGCATTTGCACCATTTTTAGCTGCCGCTGCAATTCCTTTAGCTATAGCTGGTTTAGGTGTTTTAATTTTCAAATTTAGAGATGAAATAGGTCAAGCATTTAAAGCTGTTGGTGATTTTTTAGTTGCTTTAAAAGATAGTTTCGTAAACATTATGCAAATGATAGCTAAAACAATAAAAAAACCGTTTAATAATTTTGTTGATTTTGTTAAAAATGTATTTAACAATGCTTTTGATAGTATAAAAAGTGTTTTTACAAATATAGTAGATAGTATAAAAAATGCTTTTACTAATGTTATAGAAAGTATTAAAAGTGGATTTAATGCTTTACCAAGTTTTGTAAGTTCTGTAATACGTGCAGCAACTGCACCAATAAGGTCATTTATGAGCTTTGTAAGTTCTGCAATAGCAAGAATTAGAGAATTTTTAAGAATGAAATCCGCAGCATCCAAAAAATCTAGCAGTTCTAGTAGTGGTTCTAGTGGTGGTGAAGGCAGTGGTGAGGGTATGGCATTAGGTGGCGTTGTAACAAGTCCTACACTTGGATATTTAGGTGAAGCAGGTAGTGAATATGTTATACCTGCAAGAAAAGCTGCACAATTTAGTAAAAATTATTTAGCAGGTTATCGTGGTTCTTCAGCAGTTCCAAGATTTGCAGAAGGTGGGTATGTTTCACCTAATGTAAACATCACAACAGGGGCAGTGACACAAATGGATGGGACAAATTTTGTGACTACAAAAGATTTAACAAGTGCTGTACAAAGTGGAATTAGTCAAACAATAACAATATTACAATCTGATTTAAGAACTAGACGATCATTAGGACTTACATAAATGGCAGATTTTGATATCCTAACTTTTTTAGAATATTACGCAGATAAATCTAGCGTTCTAGATGGTAACGGTAAAAGATCACCTACTAATGCCTATCAAAATTTCTATCAACAAGCACAAAATCAAACAGCAGATACAGCTATAAATCAAAATGTAACTTTTACATATCTTGCTTTTGATGCATCTGGTTTTGCTTCTACTGAAGCTGCAAGTATAAGTGATCTCACAATAAATCTAGCTGCTACTGCAAATATTATTGACCTTACAGATACAGCAATAGGTGGTGATCGTTTAGTAATTGCTTCTTTATATATGCAATCTATAGGTCAAGATACATTTAGTAATTCTGCTTCTCTTATTTGTAGATTTACAGGTACTATTGACAATGCAAATCTTAATGATACTACTGTTACATGGACTGTTAGCCCTGCAATATCAAAACAAAAAGCACAAGTACCATCAAGACGTATAAGTAGTGATTTAATGGGTAGGTTTGTAGAAACATGAGCATTTTTATATTTGCATATAATATTACTGCTGTATTAGAGGATGGGACAGAAGTTACAGATGTAACAGGCTCTATACAAAATAATAAAAGATTTTATAAATTATCAGATAATACTGTTTTAACAGGAGCAAAGAAAATAAAAGAAATTAAATCTATTGTTTATACAATACCTGCTCATTTCTTACCAATTATTATGTCTAAGGAGAATGTATAATGGCTCAAAGAGATGCTATGTTTACAGGTAATGCACAAAAAAAATCACAAGTCGGTCAAGATTCACAAATCTTAGATGAAAGTTTAAATAATTTTAAAAAGCCTAATAGTGATTTAGATATAAAACAAAAAATAGCAACTACAGGTGAAACTGTACCTATTATATTCGGTAAAAGAGCTAATAATATTGGCGGTGTTTGGATACAACCAAGTTTAATAAAGGCTGGTACAGAAACTTTTGCACAAAGATCACTTTTTGTTATATCACAAGGAGAAATTGTAAGTTCACCTACAAAATCTAGAGCATTTACAGGTACAAGAAAGCTAATTTTTTTAGATGATACATCTATTACACTTACTCATATATATAGTACAGCAGCTACTTTAGCATCGTCACCTAATTCATGTCCTTTAAGTAGCACTGGTTTGTTTTGTGGTAATGATATCTATACATATTTGACAGAACTATATAAAACATCCGCAGGTTCATATTTAAGTAATTACCCTGATCTAGGCAAAGATTATTTTAATATTAAAGAAATAACAAGAGGTACAGGTGATACATCAAATTCAACTTATGGTATGACGGTAAAAATATTTGATGCAGAGACAGGGGCAGATGTTACAAGTGGATTTTATAATAACCCTGGTCAAACATTTGGTTATAATAACGCTTTTGATAGTAACGGTCAATTTATAGGTGGAAGAACAGTAGGTACTATTGAAGATCTTGCTGCTGAAATTAATAATGGCAATCTATTCGCACCAATCAATGCTGAAACTGTTGCTGCTGGTACATATACACAACAAGACTTGAATAATTTATTAGCAATAAGTGGTGGTAGAACAAAATTTATATATAAATATACTTTTGTGTCAATTCAAAACCAAACAATTCCGAGTAACCCTGCAAGTACAGGTACATTAGATGGAATACAAGAAGAATATACAATAGGTACAAGTGCAGTTATACAGAATACATCAAACAATAATTCATCATTTGCAGATATAACTTTTTTAGTAGTATCAGGAAATTTATTTAATATACCTACTGCTGGTACATTTCCTACAGAAACAAAACAGTTATATATGTTTTATGAACAAGGTGTTAAAGTAGATTTATTTAGTGCAGGTTTATCTGGTTCTAATTATACGCAAGGTGCAAGCAATCAATTTATAGATTTAGCAATGCACTTATTTAAGTTATATAAAAAAATTGATGGTAATAATACAGCTACTATTGTTGCACCTGTTGAGCTATCTAATCTGCAAAGTTTATCTACTTTTTGTAGTAATAACAGTATGTTTTTTAATGGAATAATCTCTAAAGCTGTTAATATTGTTGAATTTATTACAAATACATCACCATTTTATTTTTTATCATTTTTATCTGTTGGTGGTAAATATCAATTTGCACCTATATTACCTATTACAGGAAGCAATCAAATAGATACAACCGCTTTAACGCCTACAATGACATTTACAGAGGCAAATATTATACAGGGAACATTTGAAAAACAATATTTAAGCGTAGAACAAAGAAGAGAGTTTATAGCTAATTGTATATATAGTGAATGTGTGCCAACAGCAATAGCAAGACGCAAAACTGTTAGTGTTAGATTTTCTAGTAGTGCTTTAGATTCACCTACAGAACAGTTCGATATGAGTGATTTTTGTGCAGATGTAAATCATGCAATACTTTATGCAAAATATGAATTATCAAGACGTAAACATAGTACACATAATATAAGTTTTTCTACAACGCTATTAACAACAACACTAATACCAACAAATATTATAAAACTTCAATTACAAAGAAAAAATAGTGTGGGCGATGACAGAACAGAAATAGAATATTATCAAGTATCTACTATTACTTATGATAATGATGGTGTAAGTAATATAGAAGCCTCACATTTTCCTTTAGATTCTAATGATAAATCTGAAATATCTTTAGAGCTAACTACTGGTACTTTTACTGTTTTACAATGACAACATTTCCAGCATTAGAACCAGAAACAAGAGCTTTATTTTATGGTGACTATCCACAAAATACACATGAGGGTTTAAGTGGTGGTAATGTCAGATTTTTATTAGGTACAAAAAGAGTTGTACAAAGATTAACTATTACATATGAGTATTTAACAGAAACAGAGGCACAAACATTATTAACACATTTTAATGATCAAAATGGAACTATTGTACCCTTCGATTTATCTAGTCAGGTATGGTCAGGTTATTCTACACCACCTGTAAGTAGTAGTAGTTATAAGTGGAGATATGCACAATCTTTTCAAATAAGCTTATCTTCACCAAATAGGTATAGTACATCTATAGAGCTTATAAGCGTACCTTTATAATGGCTACATTCCCTTCAATTATTCCTACAACCAGATTATATACACAGGGTGATTTTCCTAGTGCAATACAGGCTTCATCCAGTGGCGTTACAACAGGATATAGAAGAGGCAATAGACGTATTAACCAAACACTACAGTTAACTTTTGATAATCTAACAGAAACACAAGTTAACCTTATAAGAACACATTATGATGGTCAAAATGGTAGTTTTAATATTTTTTATTTATCTGCAAGTACTTGGAGTGGATATACTACACCACCTGTTGCATTAGTTTCAGATTTTGCATGGCTATATGCAACACCGCCTACTATATCTGATGGTATTGTTAGTAAATGGAATGTAGAAGTTGAACTTGTTTCAGTACCTATAGATACAGGTGATTTAATATTAGATGGTGGTGATTCTGCAACAACTGCAAGAGAATATATAGTTAATGCCTTATCAAGTAGTACTTCACCTGCTAGAACTTATATAATAGATCCAGGTACTTCTGTTTAATTATGTCTATTACCCTAAATGCTTTACAGCAACAAAGAAGAGATACAGCAAGTAATTGGACAAGTAATAATCCTACATTATTGGCAGGTGAATGGGGTATAGAAACAGACACAAAAAAATTTAAAATAGGTGATGGTACAACAACATGGCAATCTTTAGATTATGTACCTATACCTGATGTAAACAGATTATTAACTGGAAATTTAACGGTTGGTGGTAACTTTACTGTAAATGGTACAAGTACAACCATAGATACAACAACACTAACTGTTGAAGATAAAAATATAGAGATTGGTAAAGTTTCAACACCTACTGATACAACAGCAGATGGTGGTGGTATTACATTAAAAGGTGCAACAGATAAGACATTTAATTGGGTAGATTCTACAGATTCATGGACTTCATCAGAAAATATAGATTTAGCATCTGGCAAAGTTTTAAAAGTTAATGGTACAGAAGTATTATCAGGAACGCAATATACAGGAAATTCAGCTACATCTACTACTGCTACAAATATTACAGTAGCCGATGAGTCATCTGATGCATCATGTAATGTTCTGTTTACAACAGGAGCAACAGGAAACTTACCACCTAAAACAGGAACTAATCTTACTTTTGACTCGTCTACTGGGGCTTTAACTGCTACAAGTTTTGTTGGTGATGTTACTGGAGATGTTACAGGTAATATTACTGGAAACGTTACAGGTAACACTTCTGGATCATCTGGTTCTTGTACAGGTAATTCTGCTACTGCTACTTCATTGCAAACAGCTAGGGATATTAATGGAGTAAGTTTTGACGGTACAGCGAATATTACTGTTGCTGATTCTACAAAACTACCTTTAGCAGGTGGTACTTTAACAGGTGATTTATTATTAGATAATCAAAAAGATTTACGTTTTTTAGAAGCAGATGCTAATGGTTCTAACTATGTAGGATTTCAAGCACCTGCTAATGTAGCAAGCGATGTTTTATGGACTTTACCAGCTACCGATGCTGCTGTAAGTGGTTATGCATTAATTTCTGATGCTTCAGGTAACTTATCATGGGGTCAGGCTGGCGGTGGTGCAAAAGGAGGAGGCGGCGAGCAAATTTTTCATGAGAGTTCAAATACAATGAATAATGACTACACAATATCGTCAAATCACAATGCAGTTGTGCCGTCACCTCTAACAATCAATGCTACACTTACAATAAATAATCCATCTGTTGTTACTTTTGTATAATGGCTTTAGTTTTAAACGGAACATCAGATACTATTACTGGTTTACAAATTAATTCAGCAAATATTGTTGACGGTTCTATTGTAAATGCAGATATAAATGATTTAGCAGCATCAAAACTTACAGGTGCTTTACCTGCTATATCAGGGGCTGCTTTAACAGGTATTGAAACATCTACTGTTGCTTTTTTTGCAGCACAAAGTGCAACACATAATGTTGCTAATACTACTTATACAAAAGTAATTAATTTAGATCAAGATGAAGTAACGCAAAATGCAGGTTCTTCTTGGGCTGATTCTAGATTTACTGTTGCTTCTGGACAAGAAGGTGTATATTTTTTATTTGGAGCTTCTGCAATAGATGATGTGCAAAGAAATGATAGTGTTAATTTAAGATTTTATAAAAACGGAAGTGCTTTATTTAACTATGTACAAGGAAGGCTTTGGTACTCAGGTGGTAGTACACCAAATCAAATATTACTTTCTGGTAATTTGTCAGGTGTTACTAGTTTAGCTGTAGGCGATTATGTAGAATTATTTATTTATCACAATGAAGGTTCTACAGAACCCACTGAAGCCGGGCCAACTTATTTTGGAGGATATAAAATATAATGGCTGATTTATCAAATCAAATCAAAGCATTTTTAATTGAAAAAGGAAAAACTGAAGATGAGGTAAATACTTTATTCAGTACAGAAAAAATATTGTTAATAAATAATGGCACTAGTACAAGTATAAAAACTTGGACAGTTGACAGTATATCAAAACCTACAATAAGTGAAATGAGTGCATACGATACAGCAGCAACAGCTTTAGAAAACACATATAAAGTATACAAAGCAAGAATTAAAAGTTACCCTAGTGTTCAAGAGCAAATGGATTTACAGTATTGGGATTCAATCAATGGCACTACAAAATGGAAAGATGCCATTACAAAAGTAAAATCAGACAATCCAAAACCTAGTTAATTATGAGTGGCAAAATAAAGTTAAATCCAACTTCAGGCGGTGGGTCTTTCAGCATACAAGCACCATCATCATCTAGTAATAACAGAGTTTTTACATTACCAGATGTTGCAGATGCAGCTATGGCAACTGTAAATGGAATAACGGAAGTAGATCAATGGAATTTAACTGCAAATAAAACATCAAATGGTGACATAACTAGCAATCTTACAAGAAATTCTTTTTCTGGTAGTGCTTGTCCTTTAGGAACTGGTATGTCTCAGTCAAGTGGAGTTTTCAGTTTTCCCAGCACAGGTAAATACCTTGTAATCTGCGAAGCTAATCTTATTCTTGAGGATTCAGATAATGTCTATATTCAGACACAGGTAACTTTAAACAATGGCACAAGCTTTACATCAGTTACTATTGCGGGTGATGGTAATAATGGTTCAGGCGATAGAGAAGGGCAGGGAACATCTTTTTATTTTTTAGATGTAACCGATATTAGTCAGGTTAAAGTAAAATTTAGCATAATATCTATTACTGGTAGTTCATTTGTTAAAGGAGATTCGAGTCAATTAAGTACTTGTTTTACTTTTATTCGTATGGGAGATACCTAATCATGTCCACAATTAAAGTTCAAAACATACAGCACACAGCAAGTAGTACTAATGCTATTGCTCTTGCATCTGATGGAACGTGTACTGCCAATATTACTAATAACCTAAGTAATAGAAACAAGGTGATAAATGGCGGGATGATTTGCAGTCAAAGGGGAAGCAGTTTTACAGCTACAGCAGATAAAACTTACACAGTAGATAGATTTGCACATGTTGTAAGGGGTACTTTTGCTGGAACTTATACTCATTCAACAGATGCACCAGACGGGTTTAAAAACTCATTAAAGGTAGTACCTACTTCAACTTATACACCTACTGGTAGTGATAATGCTATTATTTCACACAAAATTGAAGGACAAAACTTACAAGATTTAGCTTTTGGTACATCATCTGCAAAAAAAATTACTGTTTCGTTTTATGCAAAGACAGGATCAAATAATAATGGAGATCAGTTTTCTTTTCAAATAAGAGCCTATAATTCAGAAAGTGTTAATACTAAAATTCAGACACGCACATTCACTGCAACCTCAAGTTGGCAAAGATTTACTTTTTCATTTGTAGGAGATACAGCTACTACAATTTTTAACACGAATGCTTTAGGAATAGATTGTATATGGCATTTAGCCGCTGGTGCTGATGATTTACAAGCTGCAATTACAAGTTGGACAGCTAGTTCTTTATTTACTGCTGTGACAGGGCAATCTAATTTTTTAGATAATACAAGTAATGAATTTTATCTTACAGGAGTGCAGTTTGAAGTAGATCATGCAGGATCAGGTGTAGCAACTGATTTCGAGCATTTAAGCTATGCAGATGAATTAATACGTTCTAAGAGATATTTTCAAGTCGCAGGGGGAACACATTGGGGAGCAACAGAGGGTACTACGAATTATAGATTACAAGTTCCTTTAGAGCCAGAAATGAGAGCTAATCCTACTGTAACTGTTAGGTCAGGTCATAAATTTAATACTAGAGATCAAAATGATGTAACAATTACTGACCCAACAAAATCAGCGACTTCTGCAAAAACAAGAAATATTTGGACATCTGTAACTAGTTCAGGATTAACAGCAGGTCGGCCTATAATGGGGAGATCACAAGAGGGTGATCTTGGTGATTATCTAGCTTGTGACGCAGAACTTTAATTATGTCTTACAAAAAAACAGAACTTGATGACTGTATTCTTAGATTAGCTGATGATGCTACTATTCCTTTTGATGAAGGCAATAGAGATTACCAAGAATATAAAGCTTGGTTAGCAGAAGGTAATACACCACAAGAAGCTAGTTAATTAACCTTTTCCATTTGCCTAGTCATGTAGCTTGTTATTAAATATAAAGGAGTAATAGTAGGAATAATTATTAAAAAAGATATAATAAGACTATGAGAAATTGCTTTTAGTATTGCTTCTTTTATCATGCAAAAAATAATTAACGCAATAGCCTGTATTACATTTGTGTTAACACTAGGCTCTATTACTACAGTTTACTTTGGTTATAGGTACATAACAAGTCCTAAAGGACAGGAAAAAATTAAAAAACAAATAATAGATGAGTTAACAGGTAATATGCCTAATTTAATAAATAAAGAATTACCAGAATTTACACAACCTC
>Ga0209232_1002085_pt1 | contig 10170 bp, 2 predicted proteins | sample ETNvirenome_2_60_FD_184066 | JGI IMG/M metagenome (GOLD analysis project Ga0209232, IMG submission 184066) | Marine viral communities from the Pacific Ocean - ETNP_2_60 (SPAdes) (version 2) | ecosystem: Environmental > Aquatic > Marine > Oceanic | place: Pacific Ocean | collected 2013-06-22
GGTAGATTTCTAAATCATTACCTGTTCCTAAACGAATCTTCTCGTTGTCTAAAAGGTCGATTGGAGTCTTCAAACCTCTGTCATCTATTTTTGTTAATGCCATAGTTATTTAGCCTCCAATGCGGCGACTTTTGTTTCTAGTGTTTCGATTTTTGTAATTGCTTCTTGCAATGCTTTAGTAAGATGTGCGACTAATCCGTTTGTGTTTATTGAGTAATTTTTCCAAGGTTCTTCTGTAGTATGTTCTTCACCATGAATGAGACTAGGATAAATTTCTTTTACTTCTTGAGCAATAAACCCAGTGTCATTTTTCTCTTTTGTTGGATCTTTCCAATCAAAAGTAACTGGACGTAAGGACTTTACTTTATTTATTGAATCACCAATAGAAACAATGTTTTCTTTTAGATTCCCATCAGACGTATCATTAAAATCTCCATCTATAACTCCACCATTATTGATTCGCATACGCCTATAATTACCAGTCGCAAACTCCAAACCAAGACCGCCATGCCCATCTAAAGCTTCGATATAAGGTGAGTTTTGAGATGAGTTACTAAAATACTCACCTGCATCACCTACTACTCCTATACCAAGGCAATTAACAGCACCATCTTGTAGGAACAATAGTAATGGATTATCATTTTCACCTGAATTATTTGTATCTGCATTTATAGTAAGAGTGCAATCTGCACCACTATAAAGTGTTAGACCACCACCACTATGAAGCCTCATTCGTTCATCAGAATCTTCCATAAAACGAATGTTATTATCTTGATTCCAGAAGCCCCAGTGGTTTCCGCCAACAGTTGATAGGTCTATATGAGCATCTCCACTTGCTGATACAACATTAATTCCGTTACTATCAGTTGAGAAAACTTCTGAGTTATCGTAAAAGAGTTTTACGGCTTTAGCAGAAGTACATTTTATACAATCTTCCCACGCTCCATCAATATAATTCTGTATAGCAAAATTATTAGATGGGAATACACCTAACCTAACTTTATCTGCATTGTCATCGCCATCATCGGCATGTAGTTGTAGTAAAGCACCGTTACCTTCGTTTCCTTGTATTAATAGTTTTGCATAACCATCAGTATTGTAAACAGCAGCTCCATCAGATGTAGTTTCAAAAGTTTTTTCATTGTCATAATAGAGTTCTACGGCACCGTCATCTAAACAAACAATACTATTTTCACCGTCTCTTGCTCTTATATAGACATTTGAATCGTCATTAGATCCACCGTTTTGAATATATAAATGACCAGTACTATTATCAATATATGATTCCGATCCATTTGTATGGTAGATTTGAAGATCATTTCCATCACCAAATTTAGCTTTACTATTATCAGCAAAACTTAAATCACCACCAGTAACAGTACCTCCATTGGTCATTATGTGACTGCCAGTAGTTTTAGTTCCAGAACTATTGGTCTCAAACTTCTTACTGTTGTCGTAGTAGAGTTCTACATTTTCATTACCATTACACTCAATATTTTTCTCCCAAGAACCAGCAGCAAGGTTTTTTATCTCAAGCCCACCACTAGTAGTAGCTTCAATTATCCATTTATCTGCGTTATCATCTCCTTCATCAGCATAGATTTGTAATTGTCCAGCATTTCCTTCAGTACCGAAAATTCTAATCCCATTTGAATTTGTTTCAAAAACTTTAGAATTATCGTAATAGAGTTCAACGGCTCCATCAGAGATAAAGTGTGCTATCTGTTCTCCATCTTCAGACTCAAAATCAATCCGAGTTGATTGAAGATATATTGTTCCAGTGGTATCTTTTATTATTAAATTACCAGTGGTATTTGCGAGGTATGAGTTAGATGAATCATGGTAGATTTGAAGATCATCTTGTGTTCCAAACGCAATTTTAGTATTATCTAAAGCAGTCCACAAGGTTCCACTTAGTATTCCCCCTGTTGAACTGGTTTCAAACTTCTTAGAGTTGTCGTAATAGAGTTCTACGGCTCCGTTTTCAATAAACTTAGCCATAACCTCGGATTCACTAGGGTTCTCGATTTGAAGCGTTGATGACCCAATCCTTAAATCACCTGGTCCGCTATCTTTTATACGACTCTGGGAAGAATCATGCCAAATTTTAAGATCAGTCCCTGCTCCAAACTGAGCTTGAATATTATCTGCAAACACAAGAGGTGCATCTAATACTTCTATATGTTCAGCACCAACTGCATCGTCTGCAATCTTTGCTCCAGTAACTGCATCAGCTCCTAACTTATCAGTGTTTACAGCTAGGTTTTGAATAATAGCTGTTGAGACTGTGTTGTTACTTGGAGTTCCAATGTTTACCGATGCTCCAATAGTGATAATAAAGAAATCACTACCAGTAGCAGGGGCGGCAGAAAAGATAATAGAGCTACCATCGATAGCAAATCCTTCTCCAGGTTGAGATGTTCCGCTGTTAGGTTTCTGAACGACTCCATTGACACTAACAATATGTTGCTCTGCATTTGCACCTGGGTTTGATAATACAAATCTATAAGCTGATCCATTGAATGATGCACTATTACCACCTGTACCTGAGTAACTAGATATAGTATTAATAAAATAGTTACCTACTGATTGAACTTCTTCCCATGCACTAGATGTTGCATTATATACCAACATCTTATCTGAAGATGTATTAAAGAATAAATCTCCATCATCTAGAGAGGATGTAGGATTAGAAGAACCAGTACGATATCTCTGATTAAAGTCAGATACTAATGTTTGAGCACTGGCTACTCCAGCTTCATCTATTACAAGTCTATGGTATGTATATGTATTTAAGGTACTTGTTGTCTGTACCAACATCCCTTTACCAGCTGCTATTGTAGAGTTATAAAGAGAAGAATCTATACCATTAATAGTTACGGTTGCACCGCCTAATGTCCTACCAGTTGTACTTACACCAGATCCATTAACTACTACACCACCTGCGTCTGCAATAGACACAATGGTACCTGCGTCATCATTAGGATCAGGGTTAGCGTTAGGGAAAGATACTTCATCAGCTATTGGATAGTAACCACCAGCTGCTTGCATTAAAGCAACTATCTGATCGTTAACGGCTTTTGCAGTCGGTAACTGTACGTCAGTAGAACTACCGCTAACTGATGTGACAATGCTCTTGCCATCCAACAGGTTAAGTTCAGCAGTAGTTGAGGTAAGAGCCGTACCACTTGCAAGAATAGATGCAGTACCTGACTGCATACCAGCAAGCGTTGTGAGATCGGAGTCAAGGGGCTGTGATGTTGCTGCAATATAAGCTTTAGTTGATTGTTGTGTAGGTACTTTAGTAGCTGAATCTGAAGAAAAATTATCTTCATCTACAACAAATTGCATAGAAGCTGTAGTTGTATCACTGTTCATCACAGCTCCAGCAGCATTAACGTTCGTTGCGTCAGTTACATCTGCACTAGCTTCAATTGCATTTAATTTTGAATGATCTGCGTCAGTAAATACGTTGGAATCACTAGCACTTTCTACAAGGCTTCTAATTTCACTAGCTGTTTGATCTGCAGTAGCACTAGCTTCAATAGCATTTAACTTACTATGATCAGCATCAGTGAATACGTTTGAATCACTAGCACTTTCTACAAGTGTTCTTATTTCTGCAGCTGTTTGATCAGCAGTAGCTGAAGCTTCTATAGCGTTTAGTTTGCTATGATCAGCGTCTGTAAAGACATTAGAGTCAGTAGCAGCTTCTACAGCAGCTCTGATCTCAGCATTCGTTTGATTACTTGTAGCTCCAGCTTCTATTCCATCTAATTTAGAACCATCTGTTGCTACGTCTCTACCATCTACAGTTCCTGAAACTGTTATATTTCCAGTAACAGTTGTTGCTCCAGCTGCAAGAGTACCAGTCGTTACTACAGCTTGAGATCCAAAGTCAGGACTTACTTTTGTACCAGCTATAGCAGCTGAAGTGTTGACATCAGCATTAACTATAGTATCATCTAAAATCTTAGCACTTGTTATAGCACCAGTATTTATATTTTCAGCTAGAATTAATTTATCTTGTTGTTCATGCGCAGCAAATAATACTTGTTCAAAGTTACTATTTAAATCTGCAGCTCTTACAGAACTACCTGCAGCAAAGACAGCTTTAGGATCTTCATCCCCTGTGTTTTTACCAACAGCTGTCTCTCTATAAACTCGTACAGTTACTCCAGTTTTAGGAGCACCAGTTGATTCCTGTACAGTACTATCAACACTGGAATTATTGAATGTTATCTTTGCGGGTGAAGTAGATACAGTATATTTAGTTGTTGCCTGAGTTACACCGTTTAGTGCTACCTTAACGTCTGTACTTACTATTACAGGAAAGGTATATGTAAACTCTAAATGGGATCCATTTGGTGTATTGGTCCCATTATCAGTATACGTGGCTGCCATAAGTTTTTAAAAATTTAGTTTTCTGTTATCTATTCATTTGTAGGAGGGCAGATGTTTCTTGTTTTCTTCTATTGATTAAAGCTTTCTTTTGACGTTCTTCTGTTATTAATGCTTGAATTCTTTCATCATTCTTCATTAAACCCCAAGCTTTTTTACGTGCTTGTTTAAATAATCTATCGATCAAGATATTATGCATGTAAGCTTTTCTTGGATCTATATCTCTATTACCAGTTTCTCTATCACGATTCATCATTTCTAATGAACGTAATACTCTAGGATCTTCTGATAATTTATTTAGTTCGAGTTCTAAGTTTTGTCTTCCTATATACTCTTGGAATTTAGATCTTAATCTAGGACTATTTGTTAAATCTGTTCCGTCAGGACCGTAGTACGTTGACATTCTTAAATCATATCCACTGTCAAATAATAATTTCCGACCTGGACCTTGGTCTAGGTTCAAAGACACAGGAATAACTGTATTCCACATCCTTGTTACGAAATCATGATCTTTAATAGGTTTACCATTAAGTAGATCATACTTAATTGGTAAGGCACCTTCACCAGCGATATTTTCAGTCATTAAGTTTCTATTCCTTATTGCATCCCACCATCCTGAATTTAATTCTTTCATGTGTGGTGTAAATAACTTACCAAGATCATTCCGTAGACCTGCTAATGGTACTTGATTATTTAAAAGAGATGCAATCATTCTATTCTGTTGTCCAGGTTTACCAGAGAATAAATCAACAAATGACTGTAAAGCAGTTAAATATGATTTACTTGTAGCAGCTTGTGCTACTACCATGGATATTTTCTGGAATTGTTGCTCTGTCCATTCTTCACCCATAAGATTCATATGATCACCAACATCAGCAATACCTGCTAATATTTGAGCAAACGGTTCAAATGAATCATAACTTACCCAGACATCACCAATTTTAATACTTCTAGGTATATAACCAGCGTCCATCCATAATTGACGTTGTTGTCGATCAGTTGGACCGTTACCTGTAAGACCACCATTCATAAAGTGCATACCAGCCATGGTTATAACTGAACCACCGATAGCTAATCTACCTTGTTGTAAGGCTTTAGCATTCATTAAGTCTTCAGCAGTATTAATACCATAACGTTGTACACTAGATAAATTATCTGGAGTTGCACGAGCTATATCGTTAAACTCTTTAACAAAGAAGTTCAAGCCTGGTGTATGTTTTGCTGTCAATGCTAAACCGTTAACTCCCGTCCTTGCGAATAAGAAAAAAGGTCTAGCCCATGGTGTACGTTTAAATACATCATCTAAGCCTTCGGCAAATCCTGTAAGATTATTTGTTAATGTAGATTCTTCTTTTGCAAATAATGTAGCAGCATCTTTAATGTGACCATTGGAATCTATAATTTCACCCATGAATCTATTTTCAGCGTCCCGTAGTACGCCAGGTTCAATATCAATCCATTGTCCAGATGTATTTGCTCCCAATGCTTCACGTACTGCTTTCTCTTTAGCTCTAGCTCTAGCTAGAATATATCCAAAAGTGTCATCAGTTGCTGCCATCACTTTAGTAGAATAAGTTAAGTACTTATTATCATTTAAAGATCTAGCCATATTAGCTATTCTATAGGCAGCTTTATCTCCAGGTGAAGCTCTTCCACTATTTTCAATCCAATCACCATATATACCCCATTGTTCATCACCTTTATTATATTCCATGAAACGTGATTTAATTGTCGCTACATCACCAGCCCAATAAGAATTTAATCTAGTTTTAAATATTTCAAATGCTTCTGGGAGAGCTTCTCTCATAGCATTAACTGATGCCAGAGAAGATCTTAATGTAGCTACATCACCTGTAAATGGTAATCTCATAGTAGCTCCAGCTACCTGAGCTAAAGGTCGTAAGAAGGTTGCAGTACTAGTACCCATGATAGCTCTTACTGGGGTTTTAGGTCCACTAAGAACACTGTTAAGCATAACTTTATGTAGTTCATTTAATAATACACCAGTCTGAGGTTTACCATTAAATTCACCACCTTTTAATTTAGCTTTTACCCAGTTATCAAAGTCAGTTAGGTTGTGTATCTCTTTGTTCATAGAGATTACTTCAAAGATACCTTTAAATAAATCATCACTAGCGTCTTCACCAGCTACTTGAAAGGCTAATCTGAAGGCATCTATCGATTCACCTACCCTAACACTCATGTTTTGGTCTACATATTCCTTCTGAAGTTTCCTAGCTACCGTTGGATTGGCTGCATTTTCCATTCCAATAGCCCTAAATTCAGGAGATTGGAGTAGTTTAGACCTATTAACCTCTGATATTGTAGTAATCAGCTTGTCATATAAGGCTTTAGCAGGTGCATCAACGTCACCAAGGTCGGCAATATCAGCAATTTCTCTACCAACGTACCCTAAATCACGTATTTCACGTAGTAAAGATCCCGTTAAAAGGTCAGCAGCTTCAATATATTTAGTAGTAAACTCTAACATTTCCTCTGGCATACCCTCAAAATGAGGCATAGCATTATCATAGAACTCTGCTAGGTACTCAGCAGGGGATTGATCCATTGCATCACGACCTAAACCAGTTCTATGGAAAGCTTCAATAGCATCTCCAGATGTTTCTCTTAAAGTTAAACCACCAGCTTCTAATGAAGCCCTGGTTTCCGCATATCCAGCATCACTTTTCAATGCTTTATATACATCATCTAAAGCTTGATCACTTAAACCACGGGTTGCGGGTGCAGCTTCAAGGTTAGATGGTGTAGAAACAGAGCCAGGTGACCCGTCTTCGGCTCCCCATTCCTCTCTCATTCTCTTTTGGGCACGTTTTACCTCCATCACATTTTCGGTTGATGTAGGGGCTCCCTGCTGTGAATCAGCGAGTGGTTTATTTTTATGTCCTCTGAACTCAGGGCCAGATTCCATAAGTTCTTTTTGACCTTTTTCAACAATTTGTCCATTAACACTGGTATTTCTAGCTTGACCTTTAGCTGCAGCCTCTGCCGTAGCATCAGCTACACTGCCATCAGGTAACATTCTTCTAGCACCTTTACCCATGACCATGAATAAGCCATCAGTTAAAGTACCAATACCTAGACCTTCTACTACATTTTTAAATGTTTTAACAGCAGGGTGATCCCAATCGTTTGTTGTTAATGGTGTATCTATAAAACCATATCTATCTCTTAATACTTGAAGACCATTAGCATCTTGTGAGTACTTAGAAACTAAATCGGTAGCAGCACCAACTGCAGCGGCTCTCATCCAATTGTTAGTCATTACACCACCAACTGCTGATGCAACTCTACCAGCTCCTACTGCACCTGCACCTACTCCTAAGACTGGAGCTGCAGCTACAATAGCTCCACCTAATGTACCAAAGTGTGTAGCACTTCTTATAAGTCCTCCCCACCAAGTTTTAGTTTCAATAGGATTAGTATCATCGGTAAACCAATCATCCCATTCTGTATCATATTTACCTTCAGCATTCTCTTGTGCCATCTCTCCATTAAGAGCATCCATTACTCTTTCAGGAGCTGTTACAATAGAGGATCCTGTATCTTGAATACCACCAAGGAAAGCAGATTGAAGTTCTTTAACAACCCCTGCCATACCCCATTCTTCTTTGTTTCTAGGGTCTTCCTGTTCAGCTCTAAATTTTTCATCTACAGCTTCAGCATGTGCCTCTCTTTCATTGTAAATGGCATCTTGTGTTTTCTGATCTGAGATTTGTGTTTCTAATTCTGCTAAAGAACTGTCTAATTGTTCCGTATTAAAACTAGGCTCTGTGTAATTATTTTCCATAATTTTAGTTTAAACTCCAGCTTGCTGGTTGAGCTTCAGGTTCAGGGACAACAATACCTTGAGTAAGACCTACTGTATTGTTATCAATTCTATTGCTTATAATTTTAGCTCTAATTGCTTTCTTTTTACTAGGATACGTTACCATCATATAGCGTACTAAAGGATCTAACGATTCTGTATGTTGTTGGTGTATGGGTTGAGGTAGATCTTTACCAGTTTGAGAGCGGTATTGAAGATTTGCTACTTGATACGCATTAAGACCTTTTATATCTTCAGCTATCTTATGGTAATAAGATGGTATCTTAGCACCACCAGGATTAGTAGCATATTTTTCTAAATCTTTATAATACTTTTCACTACCATCAATTAATTTATTTGATAAAGTTTGGATAGGTGTACTACCCTCCTTATGTGCTGTTGATAAAAAGGTTTTACCTTTATGTAAATCTGTAAGCCAAGTGTTTTTAGTTGGAGGTGCAGGTGGTTCTGTTACCCAATTTCGTATATTTGATTCTAATCTTCTTTCTATTTCTAGATTTAATTCATTTCGTTTCTCAGGAGGATAGGTATCAACGAGTTGGTTATATAAAACATTATAGTTTTGTTCAGCTCTACTCATCATTCGGATATGTTCTATATCTTTATGATCATAATGTCCTAATGAAGTCTGTAGTACACGTTGTACTAATGGGTTAACAGTTTCTTTTTTATGTTTTACTGCAGCTTCACTTAAACCTTGACCAGCTGCTGATTGACTATAATCAGACCATTTTTTTCTTATCGCATCATCTTCAATATTAGCATAATCTGCATATGATATTGCTTCACCTCTGGATTTTTTATCTTCTAGAATTTGTTCTATTTGAGCATCTTCTCTATCTTCAATAGTTACCATATTTAATAAATCTGGAGGGATACTAGTAGGGTATTCTCCGAACTTAGCAAAATATGCTTCTTTATATTGAGTTGTTATTTGACTTAAAGTTTGCTCATTTAAAGGTAGATCATTTTCTTGTAGATGAGCTTGTAAGTCATCAACATAACCTATATTAAAACCTTTTTGTTCTTTAGCTTCTTCAGTCTTGAGAGCAATACGAGCATCTCTAACCATATCACCCCAACCTTCATCATATTCCTTGAAGAAATCTAAACCTTTTTCTGTATTTGTACCTGCGTGAAGGAATGTAAAGTTTTCTAATGTAGCATCTTTTGCGTCTATATCTCCATCGATGATCATTTTCTTGACCATCTCCATTATTTTAAGTCGTGCTGCCTTTCTATCACCTCCCAACCAAGCTGTTTCTTTTGTTTCTAATTCATATATTGTCTTAGCAAAATCTCCATCACCTAGTTCAGCTGATTCAATAAGACTAGACTTATAGAAATCTACACGTTCTTCAGCTTGTCTATCTAAATCTTTTTGATTCTCTTTAGTAAGAACATTTTGTACATTCCTTTCATGTTTACCCCAAAAGGTACTAGTAGCAAATTCTTTACGATAATGACTGACACCTTTATAACCGTTTTGAACGTTATAATGGTTTATTAATTGTGCTCTTTCAGACTGTGTAGCGTTATCCCAATTTACAACTCTATCGGGTTGACCATCATCTCCTTTAAGAGTAATACTATATCTATGATTTCCGTTTTCAAGTTTAGAGTTGATACCTGTTTCAGGGTTGTAAAATTCAGGTTCCCAATTATTAGCCCATCTTTTAGCTAAAGTCTCTTCCTGTATCTGAGCTCTCCATCCAGTTATACTTTGGAGTGATGATGCTAATTCAGAATCACCAGATTGGCTAGCTTTATAAGCTAAGTATTGAGCTGTAGAGTGATCTTCTCCTAAAGCTTCTCTATCTCTTTTCCAAGCAGCCATGTCTGATTGACTGGCACCAATCGTTTGTTGGAGATCAAATGCTTCTCTTCCATAGATAGCTTGAGCTTCATCTCTTTGTTGTTTA
>Ga0209232_1002088_pt1 | contig 10154 bp, 2 predicted proteins | sample ETNvirenome_2_60_FD_184066 | JGI IMG/M metagenome (GOLD analysis project Ga0209232, IMG submission 184066) | Marine viral communities from the Pacific Ocean - ETNP_2_60 (SPAdes) (version 2) | ecosystem: Environmental > Aquatic > Marine > Oceanic | place: Pacific Ocean | collected 2013-06-22
ATCTGCGGTTTTTTCTTCCATGATAAAAACTTAGTTGTTTACAGTTTACCCTGCTTCGAGGGCTGTGACTTTTGTTGATAATTCTTTTATAGCATTTACTAATACAGGAACTAAATGCTCACCTTTATATTTTAAGTGATGCTCTTCTTCAGTATCAATAATTACTGGATTTTCTCCTTCTAAAGCAAGAACGTCTTGTGCTACAAAACCATATCTTTGAGGACCTTTCTTTTCCTCAGAATCTCTATCTTCTCTAAACCAGAAACTTTTTGGTTTTAATTTATTAACAAAATCTAATCCATGAGGTACAACACCAAAATCAATTTTATCTCTTTCATCAGAAGTTACTGTAAGAGCCACTTTAATATATGCATTACCAATATTGTTATGTCCTAGTATTAAACGATCACTTTCAGTTGTAACATTAAATAATTGAGTAACTACCCCTATATTTCCAATTCCGACATTACCATTTCCTGTTGTTAGGTTTGGAAAAGCTTGTCTTCCTATACCTACATTGTCCATACCAGTTGTTACACTTTGCAGAGAACCAGCACCAAAAGCATCATTCCTGGTTCCAGTAGTACATGATTGTAAAGCTTCATAACCTACAGCAGTATTAACTGCTGCTGTTGTATTGGAATCTAAAGCTTTAGAGCCTACCGCTGTGTTTTGATATCCAGTTGTGTTTTGTAATAAAGCATTTTTACCAACGGCAGTATTATTATCGGCTGTTGTATTTGAATTTAGTGCTTGCATACCCACAGCAGTATTACTTGCTCCAGTTGTGTTTGTCACTAAGGAGTTCATACCAACCGCAGTATTATGACTAGCAGTTGTGTTTGCATTTAACGATTGAAAACCTATGCCTGTGTTGTTAGTTCCAGTTTGGTTTGCTTTTAAAGCATCAGCACCAACTCCTGTATTATTGCTTGCATTACTATTAGTTAGAACACTCTGACCAACAGCAGTGTTATGTGTACCAGTTGTATTTGCGTCTAAAGCTAAATGACCAATAGCTACACTATTAGTTCCAGTTGTGTTTGCTGCTAAAGCCTCTACACCAACAGCAATATTTGAAGATCCAGTTGTGTTTGCTGTTAGTGCTGATAGTCCAACAGCTGTATTATTAGATGCGGTTGTGTTTGATGCTAAAGCACCTTTACCAGCAGCAGTATTAGAACTTCCAGTTGTATTGTTAACTAGACATCCTCTTCCTAATCCAGTGTTTTCTGAACCTGTTGTATTTGTAGTTAAGGTAGCATAACCTAAAGCTGTATTATTATCTGCTGTTGTATTAGCATCTAAAGCATTAGCACCTACCGCTACGTTTGAATGTCCAGTTGTGTTTGCACCTAAAGCTTCATGTCCTACTGCTGTGTTATTAGCTGCGGTAGTATTTGCAAATAAAGCAGCATCTCCGACTCCTACGTTATTAGATCCAGTTGTATTATTGGTTAATGCGGCATAACCAACGGTTGTGTTATTATTAGCCGTTGTATTAGCATCTAAAGCTAAAGAACCCACAGCAGTGTTCTGTGTTCCAGTTGTGTTTTCTTCTAAAGCCTCATGACCAACAGCAGTGTTGTTTGATGCAGTTGTATTTTTTTCTAACGCATCTTTACCAACAGCAGTATTAGTAGCTCCAGTTGTGTTAGCTGAAAGTGCAGATTTACCAACAGCAGTGTTTTTACCAGCAGTGGTATTTACTCCTAGAGCATTTCTACCTACTGCAACGTTTTCTGATCCAGTTGTATTTGTATATAAACAATTAGAACCCACAGCAGTGTTTTCTACTCCAGTTGTGTTTGCGTTTAAAGAGTTATAACCAACAGCAGTATTTTCATCTGCCGTAGTATTATTTTCTAAAGCATCTCTACCCACCGCAGTGTTAAATGCACCCTCTGTATTAAGTTCAAGAGCCTCTCTTCCGATTGCAGTATTACTACCACCAGAAACAGAAGCATCTAAAGCACTTTCTCCAAGAACAGTGTTACCTGCAACAGAGTTTGCACCTTTACCTATAGATACAGAGTTAAATGATCCATCAGAAGAAAAAGTTGAAGAAATATTAGTAAGGTTTGCACCACTAATAGCTGGCAACGTAGCAGGGAATCTTGCATCAGGTACTGTTCCAGAAGTTAAATTACTAGCACTAAGAGCAGTTAAATCTATAGCAGCCCAACTCAAAACTCCATTTGAATCTGTTTTTAAAAACTGACCATTAACAATATTAGTAGGCAAAGTTAATGTATAGCTTGCAGCAGCACTATGGGCTGGTGATTTAATTTTTACACCATGAGCGTTTGTTGAACATCTAAGCTCAAGTGTTCCATCAACACTAGTACTACTATCACCCTGGATTCTGACTACACCAAATTCACCGTTTGGATTAAGAACAATATTACCGTTAGTTGTGCTTGTAGTAATCTCACGAGCTTGAACATCTAAGTTACCACCTAGTTGTGGTGATGTGTCATCAACTATATTTCCACTAGGAGTTGTTACAGTAACAAACTCAACAGCATTTCCAGCAGCATTTATTTTTAATGTTTTATTAGCTGCACCTGAAAAGTTTACAGGTGTGTCGGATAAACCTGTAAATGTACTAGAACCACCTCCACCACCAGTATCATCAGCAATAATAAATTTATTACTTGAAGATTGATATTTTAATATCTTGCCATCTGCAACACCTGTTGTATCCACATTAGTTAAATCACCAATATTTCTAGCAGCAAAGTAATCTACGACAGCCCCTGATGTAGGAAATGCAGTATCACTATCACTAATGGTTGTCTGTTTAGACATGCCAGTAACAATATTAATTTGAGTAGCGTTTGCAGTTACACCATCAAGAATATTAATCTCAGATGTTGTGGCAGTAACTCCATCTAAAAGATTTAATTCTGCTGCTGTTGCAGTTACACCATCAAGAATATTAATCTCAGATGTTGTGGCAGTAACTCCATCTAATAGATTTAATTCAGCAGTTGTAGATGTTACACCATCAAGAATATTAATTTCAGCAGCAGTAGAAGTAACGTTTGTACCAGATATTTGTAGGGTTCCAGCAACACTACTTGAACCTATCTCTACTTTATTCTTAGCTAAAATACCACCTGTGATGATACGCATATCAGCAGCATTTCTAGCATCAATTATATTTTCATCGTATGTATTGTTTGCACCAGCACTTCCTAAAGCACCTTTAGACATATAATATCCAGCATTCATTGTTGTGTCTGGATGGTAGAACATCAATCCATCAGGATAAGATGCTCTCATGATTATTGGACTTGCAGTAGAGCTACTACCTGTCATACTCATGTACATTCTGCCAAGACTTATGTGGCTAACGTGTCCAATAGTATTACTGTTAAGTTCAGTAGAACCAGCGGGTAAACCTAAATTGGCATGACCTAAATTAATTCTGTTTATTGAAGCTGCATTATTTAAACCATCAAAAATTCCAGCCCTATCAGCATGAATTTGCATAGTTTGAGCTTGATCTCCATTACCAAGTCCAAACACTAATCTTAAATCTCTTCCTCTTAAAGTAGCTTGGTTTGATGTACTACTAGGACTAGCTCCACGAAATGAATAAAACGATCCAGTTGATTCGTCACTTGCATCAGCCCTTAAAAATGAAGCTGAGTCCAAGCCATCAAGAGTTCCAGCATCGTTAGTACCAGTAACGGTTAAGTTTCCAGTAACGGTTAAGTTATCATCAACTGTTGTTGTACCACCAGCAGAATCAATAGTTAAATTACCAGATGCAGTATCAATTTCATTATCACCAGTTATGCCAATTTGAATATTATCTATACTTGCACCACCATTAGCATCAATAGCACCTGTTACTTCTAGAGTTCCACCTAGAGTTGTATTACCACTAACAGTTAAGGCATCATCAATAGTTGTAGTACCACCAGCAGAATCAATAGTTAAGTTTCCACTAGATGTATCTAATTCATTAGCACCTGTTACTCCAATCCTAATATTTCCTAAATTTAAATTTGCCTGATTAAGATAATAACTACCTTCTTGTCCATCTAACTTATCAGCATCTAAAGCAGAACCAGTACCATCTACTTGTACAATCGCTGCTAAGATTTCTGCTGGTGTTTGATCTCCTGTAGCACCATCTTCTATACCATTTATCTTGTCAGTAAATTCTTGAAGACCAAATAAAAGTTGGTCGCTATTAGTATCTAAATCTGTTTCAGTAAGAACAGCACCATCTTGAAAGTCTACTTTCTTAGCACTTATATTAGTATCTCTTCTGATAACAATAGCTGCTCCGTTTGCAGGTTCATTACCAGAAGTAAATGTTATTTGAGTACCGCTAGTAAAAGTATATTTAACACCTAAAGCTTGTAATGTCCCGTTAACAGTGACATCTACGTCAGACTGATCTAGGTAACTAAAACTAATAGCATAAGGTCCAGCAGTGGAACCAGATCCAGGGGCAGTATGATTAGTAAATGATGTTGCAGTGTTAGTAGCCATGATTAGTCAGGTAAAGAAGGGAGAGATTTTAAAGCCTCAAAGTTGTCATTGATTGCTTCTTGTTTGATAGCAGCTTGTACATTTGCATATTCTAATGCACGTTCTGGATTTTTTTGTAACCATAGTTGTTTACCAGCTTTTTTATATACGTTTATAATATCTCTTAAAATATCTTCTGCTAGATCACGATTAGCTTCTTGTGCTTTAACTTCTATATCCATATTATTTTGTTCTATCATTTCACCTCTTACACTTTTCATTAGTGCTTGAAAATCTTTTTGTTGTATTCGGTTATGTAAAGCTCTAACCATAGTCATACCATTGATTTTTGCAAAAGCAGTTTCTTCAATAAGATCTAAATGCTCATCATAATTTAGTTCTATACCACTACCTACAGCAGAACCACTTGGTAAATTACCTAAAGTTAATTCATCTGAAGGTTGTGTAATTCTTGCACCTATTTCATCAAGAGTTGTTAAGACTGTATTATTAACGCTGTTTGTTTCTTTAATTGGATTAAGAACACTCATGTTGTCAGGACCATAACCAACTGGATATTCAATAACAGAACCAGTTATAAAGTTTCTCATTGGTCTTAGATCATCTCCAAAGCCAGGTATAGTTGCTGCTAATTCGTTATGAAACTTTCTTAACCACACAAAACCATCATCACCTGCTCTTACCCTTTTATCTATTATTGCTCTATCAGAAGTTATATTTCTTTTAACTGATCTTCCTAATGAACTTACAGGATTGACTGTAGCTGCGACTCTTCTTGCAAGCCAGCTTTCTAATTTATATGGTTTTCCTAGCAAATCAGCTAGTTCAGTAATACCTTGTAGATAAGTTTTGTTTGTAATATTTCGACCTAATGCAACTGAAGCAGCAACACCAAAATCATCACGATCCTGTTTACTAAGACCACCTGTAATAGCTGCTGAATCGGCAGCCATCATAAGAAAAGAAGACCAAGGATCTAACCTTTTAAAACCAACATATTTATATCTAGGTTTACCATCCTTACCCATGCGTACTTTACCATTTTCATCTTTCAAAAGAAACCTAAAACTGTAAGGTTGCCAACCTGTAGATCGCTTTTGATTGAGCATATTGTAGTCAGAAGGACCACCACCAGTTATTGCTAATTCAGACATAGGATCATTTATTGAAAATGCAGTTATGGCTGCTACAGACCATATAGCACCACCAGTAATCATTTCTCCTTTAGCTTTAGCAGCAATAGATGGATCTGTGCTTTTTAATGCTTGCCTATATTCTTGAAGAGCCATATTAAGACCAGGAGTTCTTCTTACCTGTGCTTTAAATATATTGATTGGTGTTCTTACAAATGGAAAAATTATTCTACCTGCTGGATGTCTTGCTACTCCTTGTATTGCACCCCCTAAACTACCTTCTGGTAGATCAGCAGTAAATGTAGTCTCAGCAGCATATTGTTGTGCTTTTTCGTATAAATCTAAAACAGACTTATCTTTGACTTTTGCCATACTGTTTTTATTTACAATTTCAATAGTGCCATCAAATTGTTGTTGTATATGTTTTTGTGAGTCAGATCCTTGTAAACCTTTTCTCATGCCATCTTCCCAAGCACTAGCTTTTACATAAGATCTAAAGTTTAGTTGTTTAAAAAATTCATCCTCTGCAAGTAAGAAACGACTAGGTAAACGCATTGTTGTACCAAGAAAGTTAATTGTATTAGCTAAGTTCCCTTCACCTTCCATTCTTACTTGAAAGCGATCAGCATCTTGAATCATTGCACCAGGGTTAACAATATTATCTTCAATTTGAAATGCTTGTTTTGCTCCTTTAAATGAATCAGTAATTGATGACATTAGGTAATACAATTCTTTACCACCTCTAATAGCACCTGTCATATCACCTTGCACAGCAGAACCAAGTGTTTGTTCTAATGGTCTGGCTAAAGTGTTTAAGGCAGTAGAAAGTACGTTTACAGCGTGTGTTTCTGGTCCAGATAATATTGAGTTGATAAATATTTCATTCTGTACTTTTAAACCTCTCATTAGTGGGCTTTCATTAGCCATTTTTTGTAAGGCTTGAGGATTACCTTGTGCTGCTTGTAACTTTTTGGTAATTATTCTTAGTTTTTTTAGTGATGCTTTATCACCTGTTTCAGCAGCATCTAATATTTCTTGTATTGAGAATTGACTTAATGGATCTGTTGGTTCTTTTACAGTTCCCCTAATATCAGTAGCTTGGTCTATTGCTTTTTCTGCTGGTGTTCTACCTGCCAAATCATCTACAGAAGCAGCTACTTTACCTACTCCACCACCTGCTCTATTAGCAGCTAATGTTTGTGCTGGTACTGTTTTAAGAGGTTTGTTAAGAGTTATAAGACCATCTAATACTTTTGCTTCAGTAACAAATTGTTCTTTTAATTCTTGAAACCCTGCTTTATTGCCAGAAGCTAGTGTTTCATCCATTGATTTTGCTAATGATGCTAGGTTGATAGCGTTTTTATTCATTAGCTGATTCATTGATATTAGTGTTGCAGGTAGGTCCTGTTCTCCCCCTCTGCCATATCTAGCATTAAATAATCTTGCAGATTCAACAGTCTCTGCTGGTAACAGGTCATTTGCAGAATTGACCATATCAGCAAAAGTTCTTTTGTAAGGCCAAGCATTATTAGCATCAAGTTCTTTTATCTTGTTTGCTCTATCAATAATTAGTTTTTGCACATCAGGATCACCACCACCTGTAAGTGTTTCTGTTTTAAAGTACTGTCCTTTTGTATTGGTTTTTGTGTTAAATGTGGTTTGTACTTTAGGATCTGCTAAAGCATCAAGATCTACTTTATTAATATCTAAAGAGTTAGTTGGATCAAAGTATATTCTTACCTGATGTAGTCTTTTCCCTTTACCTGCTTTCTTTCCTCCTTGATGTGTTAGACCACCAAAGCCTTCTCTTTGTAATCCTTCAGTAAAAGAAGAAAACAAGTCTGCTGTAGTGTTGGCACTAAGATCATTAGCATTAGAAATCAACTTAATCTCATCATAGATCTTTGCAATACTTGCATTTGGACCTGCTTCATCTAAAGCTCTGTCAACAATGTCAACAGATTCATAATCATCAAGATTAAACACCTGACGTAGTTGATCTATTCGTTCTGGTGTTGCAGGTGCATCTAAATCAAAAAACTTAACAGGTTGTTTTTCTGTAACTTTATAAACAACACCACTAGGTTCTTTACCTTTTACTCTGTTTTTCTTTTTATATTTAGCACCTGTAACTAAATCATCTGTTGTATAAAAACCATCCCCATATAAGTTTTCTACCGCCTTACCAAACTCACCACCTTCTACAAGTTCTACTTCACTAGCAGCACCATGATAAAACTCGTTTTGACCTCTTGTATCAGGTAAATCAAACTTTACTGGTGTTGTGTTTTTAGGTGTTGTTGTTGCAGGTTGTTTTTCAAGACCAAGATCTAATATTTCATCACCAAGATTATCAACAACATTATCTGTCATTAATATTTCATCTCTTCTTGACAGTCTTTTTATTACTCTTTCATATAACTCAGGTGTTTTCTTAATAGCTTTTATACCAAGACCAAAGGTAGTAAGAGCTTCGCCAAATAACAATCCACCTGTTGCTTGTTTAAAACGTGCTTCAGCTACACTTACTTCTTCTGGTGTCTTAGATTTTAAGACTTCACTTATAGGGGTTGCAAGCCTTGGATGGTTATCAATCATATTGAACAAGTTCTCTTCATAAGGATCTTGTACAACAGCATCAGTAACAAAACCTGCAAGAGCATTTCTAGCCCAGGCATTGTTCATGCCTACAAGCTTTGTTCCTTTTAAAACTTTACTGGTAGCACCAGCAGGTAATAAAAACTGTGTTATAGATTGTGGTACTGTATAAGCCCAATCTTCTTTATCACCTTGTATCTCAAGACCTAATCCCTGTAGATCTATTAGCTCATTATTGTCATATGGATTACCAGCAGCATAATCATAAATATCATCTACAAACTCAACAGTTTCATTAACAGCTTTTAAAGGACCAGATATAGCACCTCTAATAACTTTAGAAGTTGTGGTCTTTTTTATTTCTTCACCACCTTTCTTTAACTTCTCACGAAATTCTTTACCAGCTTCTTGTCTGTCTCTACGAAAACGAGCTAATGGATTTGAATCTGTCATGGTTAATTAGTTTTAGGTAAAAACTGCTTGTAAGCTCCTGATTTATAGACAGACCAAGCATCAAAACCTTGTTCGTCAAATATCATTTTAGCTGCTCTTACATTAACAGCAGGGTTATATAATTCATCATTGTTCTTAATATCTAATTTACCTCTACGTTCTTCACCAAGTTTATAATCAGGTGTATCAATCATATTGATTTGCCATAAACCAAATGAATTATCTCCTGTTTTAAGATCATCATTTAAGGCTCTTGCCATGCCACTAGATTCTGCCATTGCTATAGCAGCCATAATTTGAGCTTCTTCTGGTTTAAATCCTCCTTCTAAAGCAAGACGTTCTAAGTTTGGTTGAGCTATTGGTTGAGTAATATCTATTTCTTCAAGAACACTTCTGTTCTCAAGATCAGACTCTGGTACTAAAGCATCACCTATTGGCATAATTAATTCTTGTCCTATTTGTATTAAATCTTTATTGGTTAAATTATTAGCTTGTTTGATAGCTTCTACTGTTGTACTAAAACTATCTGCTAACTGAGTAAGAGTATCTCCTTGTTCAACAGTAACTGTGGTTGGTGTGTCATCATCACTAAAAGCACCAGCTTCAACATCACCTTGCATATCTTCTAAATTGTTTTCATTATTAATTGGATCTTTACCTGATTGAATAATCGTAGCTGGATTCATTTCTCTAGCTTTATTCCTGTATTTCTCTTTTATGTCATTTATCTTTTGAATAACCTCTAATGTGGTTGCTTTCCTACCAGTTTCACTTGTTCTATATTCATATAATTCTATTTTTGCTTGATTATAAAAATCATTAACATTTCTTGTTCCACTATTGTTAAGTTGACCAGTACCAAAAATATTCATTGCACTATCTTTTCTAAATTCACCAGTTAACTCTGATTTTAATTCTGTTAAACCTTTATTAATTTCTGTATATAAACCTTTCTCTGCATCATCTGTTGCATCTAATAAATCTTTTAAAAGAGTTCTATTTTGTGGTGAATTTTCTACACTGTTAAACCAATTCATAGCAGCAGTAAAACCACCGTCTTTAGATCCGTATGCGTTTGATTGAATGTTTATTCTTGTTTCAGCCCAACTTTGTCTGCCATCCATATCTAAAACATTACCTGTTGATAAAATATCTTTTGCTTTAAATGGATATTTTTTTGCTGTATTTTCTAAGATTCTTGGATCACCAGTTTCTATAAATGCTTTTACGTTAGTTTCAATTTCATCATTCTGTAATCTTTTTTTCTGTAACTCTCTTCGTTTTTCTGTCTTGTAAACATAGTCGTTTACTTGTCTTCTTAGAGTATTTACTTTGTTTAAATAATCAGGATGAGTAGTTAGGTTTAAGCTACCACCAGGTCCATAAGGAAATTTTTCAGCAATAGCTAAAATATCTTCGGCTCCATCTATATCACCATTACCAGAAAGACCTCTTGCT
>Ga0209232_1002089_pt1 | contig 10151 bp, 5 predicted proteins | sample ETNvirenome_2_60_FD_184066 | JGI IMG/M metagenome (GOLD analysis project Ga0209232, IMG submission 184066) | Marine viral communities from the Pacific Ocean - ETNP_2_60 (SPAdes) (version 2) | ecosystem: Environmental > Aquatic > Marine > Oceanic | place: Pacific Ocean | collected 2013-06-22
GGGTTATTAAAGAACCAACAGAGCTTTACAACCCTCCAGGAATTATTAAAGACATCTACCAATACTCGGAGCAGATAGCTCAGATATCTCAACCAGCTTTAAGTTTACAGTCAGCGTTAGGTGTTGGCTCTGTAGCTGCTGGTCGTATGTATAAGTCAGATATGAATAACTTTTCATCTTTGTATTTCATGTGTATTGCTAAGTCTGGTCAAGGTAAAGAAAATACTAAAACAGTTATTGAATCTGTATTAGATAACTCTGGCCATATAGATTTGATGGCTGGAGACGGTTATACATCAAGTGGAGCTGTATATAGTTTGCTTCGCCATAAACCAACTCACATTACTGTAATGGACGAGTTTGGTAAAAGATTAGAAAGTATAGCTAAGTCATCGAACTCTAATAAAGAAGACGCCCTGCAAGCTCTGATGGAAGCCTGGGGCCGTTGTCACGGTACTATCAGACCAGATAATTACTCTTTAATGAATATGTCTAGCAAGCAACAGCAAGAAGCTATGGATAGGTCAACAATTAAACCAGCTATAACACTTATGGGTATGAGTGTTCCAAAGAATTTTTACGGTGCTTTATCTACAGGCAGAATTGTAGATGGATTTTTAAATAGGTTTATTGTTGTTGAGTCTAAGCTTCCAAGAGTTGTAGGCAAGATGGTGCCATTCAGAGAACCTTCTCACGCTATATGTGAGTGGGTTAGAAAGATGCGAGAAACTAAAAACGAAATGGAAGAGCTGGCTAAGAACAATTCAGAGTTAGATTTTAAACAGCGCGTGCTTACCTTTGATAATGAAAGCAAAGACTTATTAACCAAGCTTGCATACAAATTAATAGAAGAACAAGACGCTCTAGAAAAAGATGGGCTAGAGGTATTGCTGTCAAGGACTAGAGAAAAGGCTATGAGACTAGCTTTGATATGTGCTTTGGCTGACAATCATAATACCAATATTATTAGAAGCGATATAACTAAGTGGGCAATTGACTATGTGTATTACTACGACCAATTACTTGTAGATAACTGTGAAGACAAGGTTGCAGGTTCAGAGACAGAAAGCAAGATAAAACAAGTGTTAAGTTTTATTAGGTCGCAAGGAGATATAGGTATTAGTAAGCGTGATATAGATAGGCGTGAGATATTTAGAAGTATGAAGTCATACGAGGTAAAAGAAATTATAGAACGATTAAAGAACTCTGGAGAAATCCAAGAAAAAGATGTTAAGACCAAAACAACAGGCAGGCCAACGAAACGTATTGTTGCGATTGACCCTGAGTTCTTTGATGATTAAAGGAGTGGAATATGAATCCAAAACCAAAGATGGAAACAATAAGCGACCAGAAACGCGAGGAGCGTGTAGCTGGTTTTATAGAAGGATTATGGGATGTTAGGTGCAATAAGCTACCAGTATCTTACGGACTAGATTACTGGTGTGAAAGCAAAGAGTCCTGCTTTTGGCTAGAAGTTAAATGTCGTAGCTTTGGTATAGATAGGTATGACACTTTATTACTTAGCACCTCTAAATTAAGAATGGGTGCTGCTCTATCTTTAGCTACTGGCCATCCTTTTGTCTTGGTGTTTGCTATGACTGATAGCGTTTACTCACATACCTGGAAAGCAGGTAAAGAGTATGACGTTAGATTCGGTACGATAGCAGAGCCTATCTACGAAGAAGACTCAGAGCCGTATGTGCATTTAAGTAAAGATGAAATGACTTGTCTATCAGAACATCCGTTAGGATTTGATAGAGAAGAAATGGGCCTAACTTATAATAAAAAGAGTTAGGCTAATCTGCCTAAGCTTTCAGCAACAGTTTCAGTTCCTGGATTTCCACCCAAAAGACTTCTGCTGATAGGTGCTTGATTTTGAGCGCCTAAGTTTACAGGAAGCATATCTGGTAAATCTGGTACAGAAGCTTTGAGTGGTTTTGCTATCTGTTCTACCTGTCCCCTTAGTTCTTCTGCAGTAGCTTGATTCTTTGGTGATTCTATTTGTTTTCTAAGTTCTTGAGTAATTCCAGATTCTATTTGTCCTGCACCTTCTTGTAAGCTTTGAGCTAATGTAAGTCTTGCTGCTTTTTCAAAAGCGTCTACAACTATCATTGTTGAGCTTAAATCTGTGTTTGCCATAAGCTTAACAATACTAGGTCTAGACATAACGTTTGCAAATATTTTCAGCCCTAAAATGGTTGGCATAAGAGAAATATTAAGAGCTTGCGCGCCTATAGCTCCAGCGACAATACCACCAGCTGTCAATCCTTGAGCAGCTCCAACTTGCAAATCTAATGATTGTTGTAAAGCTTTAAATGCAAGCAATTGTTCTTTTCCAAACATAGCCTCAAGAGTATCATCTCCATAAGATTCAAGAGAAGCTCTTAAATTACCAGGTTTAAATAAGTCAGAAAGTTTTGAAGTTGAATTTAATTTACCAACACTTACAGCATCAGTAAGCAGTTGTCCCATAGCATTTTCTTTTATACTTTCAAAAGTTTCTGGTTTTATTCTTTTATCCTTCACTAACTGTTTTATATAATTAATGTCTGCAGCAGAATTTGGTCTAAATATAGAAGCTACAATTTTTTCTGGAGTTTGATTTTCTACATTTCTCATAAATGTTTTCTTACTTAACTCGTCCGCCTCAAAAGTTGCTTTGGCTCTTTCTTTAATTGTTTGTAAAATTCTATAGCCAGTATTTAATTCAGGAACAATACCTGGTCCTTCGGCTTCAATTGTTTTTTTAATTGGTAAAGAACTTATAAAGCGTGGGTCTGGTGGAATAGTTGTTTTTGCTTTTATTGTTGTGATTGGATTTGCTCCCATCATATATTTAGTTGGAGTTTCTTCAATATCATTAATAAGTTTTTTCATACTATCTTTTGTAAGGTTTGGTTTAAGGATATTAATATCAGCAAGTAGTGCTTTGTTTTGGTCGTATTTAGGTCCAAATAATGCTTTTAATGTAGAGTTTCCATCATTAGTATCATATTTCATTATATTTTTATAAAGAGAAACAGGATTTACTTTTTTTGTAACTGGGTCTGTGCTATTTGCTATAGCATTTTTAAATAACAAAGCTGTTAATTGTCCTCTATACATTTCCATTTTTTTCATTCCTGAAGCATTTTGAACTGCGTTTAAAACTTCTTTTATTTTTTCTCCATTCCCAGGACCATCAATAAAACCAAATACTTCTTCTGCGTCTAATTTTCCTTTTCCTCCATTTGCAGCTTTAACTCTATTTACTATATCGTCATATATAGTTCCTTGAAATCTTCCTATGTTTTGAGCAAAATCTTTATCAGCTGTTTTTAAAAGCTCTATAGCGCCTTTTGCATTTTTTAAAGAATCAGCAGATATATTTTGTCCAACAAAAGCTTTTCCACCTATTATGTCTTTGAAAAGATTGTCAACCCCCTCATCTGCTGCAGAAACAGCTCTATAAACACTACTACTTGTTTGCTTTCTAGCATACAAATCATTTTTTATTGCTTTAAATTCTTTTTTAGCATTTACAAGTTTTTGTAAATTATCCACCTTACCCTCTGCTAAATCTTTTATTTTATTATAAGTGCTTCCTGCGTACTTAAAATATGCGTCCTCAGTATCAAAAGTATCAAGAATTTCTTTAAATCTTCCCTTTTCTGCTTGCAAAGCTTTGGTTATTGTTTCATCTCCAATATTATTTTTTAAAGCTGCTATAGCTTTTGTATAAGCTTCTTTGTTGCTACCACTCCAAGAGCTATAACTTTCATACATTATGTCTTGAAGTTCTTTTTTTAATACTAAGCTTTCTTTGTTTAAACCTTTTGCTTGTAAATTTCTAACAGTATTCATTTCATCAAGCATTTTTTTTAATAAATTGTCTAACTTATCATTTGATACATTTATTGTTTTATTAATTTTTAAACTTGCTTTTCCTAATTCTTCTGCAGCTGTTTTACCAATAGCGCTAGATGATACAAAATTATTTATACTTACATTTTTATTATCAATAGATTTAAAAAAACTATTCATTTGTTCAATTAAATTTTGTTTAGCTCTTTTTTCTCTTGCACTTGCGCCTGTTACTGCTTCAGCAATAGACTGTCCCCTTGCTGGAATGCTTCTACCTAAAGCGGCCTGAGTAACAATACCAGGAGTAAATTTAGGTTTTATTTTTTCTTTTTTAAGTTCTTTTAAAACTTCATTTCTTGTTGCTTTAAAGCCTTTGTCAATATTTCCATCCGTATCTAAAATATTTTTTTTAATTGCTATTTGAGAATCCATTTTAAATATATCTTTTAAATCATATCCATCCATTAAAAATTTAGAATCTCTTATTGCTCCAACATTTGCAGTTTTTCCAAAATAAGTAGCAAATATACCTCCTAAAATTTCTCCAGCACCTTGAGCAACACCGCCTAAAACAAATTCATCTTTAAGCATTTTTGCAATTTCTTCATCGTTTTGTAATTGCAATCCTCTTCTAATTTCATCGGCTTCTTCAATTCCCTTACCAGCTGCAGAACCAGCTCCAACAAGTAAAGGTCTCCCAATTCTAGAATTTAAAAGTCCTCTTAAAAATTTTATACCACGCATATAAGGATTAACTGATGCAATGGCGCCAAATACAGGTCCAGCGTATCCAGCTAAGTCTGCAAAGTCTCCAGAAGTAAATGCTTTATTTTCATCAATAACAATATTTTTACTAGATGGGCTTAGACCCAACCTTGCTTGACCCATAGGTGTTAAAGCAAGACTTCCTTTTGAATCTCTTATAAAGCCACCTGAGCCAACATAGTCCTGTAATGCGTTTTCTTTTTCAGATACAAAATTACCATCATCATCATAATAATCTTCAGATACAGCTAACTGCGCTCTTAGAGCTTTGTCTTTTATACCTGTTTCATAGTCAAAAAAAACTTTGTCATACGCTTTAGAGCCTTCTTTTTTAGCAACTACAGCTTTAGCTTTGGCTTTAGCGTCTTCTGGATTGTTGGCATTTACTCTAACTACAACTCCTTCGGCTAACTTAACGTCATATATTTCCATTATGACGCATCTATAAATATGCCAGCAGAAGACCTACCTAAGTCTGTATTGCCAAGAATTATTGGGCTATCAAAACTGTAATCTTTAGTATTTATAATTTTTTCTAATAAATCTTTATAACTGCTTATAGCATCTTTTCCTACATTTCCGTAAGCTGGATTTTGCATTAGTTTATATGTAGTTGAAATTGTATCTCTTTTGTCAATATTACTGACTACTAAGCTTTGTCTAGCATTTTTAAGTTTTGTTAAAATTTCTGCAGGGGGACTGGTTAAATCTAAATCACCAAATACCCTATTAACAATATCTCTATCTGTATCAGATATAGTTCTTCCAGATTCTTGTAATATTGCTCTAATGCTTCTTTGTTTTACTTGCTCTATCATGTTTTGAATTTTTGTTGCTGCTGATGCTTCTTTTTCATAACCAGCAAAAGCTGCTGCCTCATCTTTAAATCTTTCAAACCTGCCTGGTAATCCTGTTATTGGAACACCTTTTTCTACAGCTTCTTGGAAAAGACTAATAGCATCATTCATAATAGCAATGGAAGCTTCTCCACCTTCAAAAAATCCAACATTTGCGTTTAATTCCTTAGCCATATTGTCTAAGCCTTTTATATCAGATGGTTTTAATAAAGGCTTAACTCCAGCTATTGCTTCTTCTGATTTTCTTTTAGCCTCTAGCTGGTCTTCTAAAACTCTTTCTTCTGAAGCTGCTGCAGTACCAACTCCAATGCCTTCTGCAAGATTGCCATATTGAGTTAAGCCTTTGCCAACATTTCTCATTAGTCTAAGATTGGCGTCGCTGTTAAAAAATTCTCCAAAATCTCCAAATATAGATGATGCTATTTGTTCTGCTCCATCATTATCATCGCTTAATGTGTTTAATCCTGGTATGTTTTCTTTATCTTTAGTGTCTCCAGGCTGTTTTTGTTTAGCTGGGTCGCCTGTAGATAATGTTTCTGTCTCCTCTTCTATATCTTTGTTTATTTCTTTTTCTGTTTCTGCAACTACATCAGAATCTTTTTGATTGGTAATTGGTGTAGTTTCTTCAGTTGCTAATGCTTCTAACTCTTTTGTCGCGTCAAAAACTTCTGGTGGTGTATAAGAAACCCCAGGTATTTGTAATAATCTTGCCAAACCAATATCTGATTTTGATATATCTACATCTGGAATAAAATCTTGAGCTGCTTGTCTTCCTCTAGCTCCTCCACCCAACTCTCCAAAAAATCCTGCCACACCCTCAAGCGCTGGACCTGCTATATTTGCAAACTGTCTACCTACTTCTTGAGCGCCATAACCAAAATCTCCAGGTCCAGCAAATGTTCCTCTTCTTTCTTCAAAAGAGCCTCCTATTTTTTGACTAACTCTAAAAGGTTCATCTATATTTGCAAAATTTTCTAATATTGCAGCTACATCTGGACTAAATTCAAAATCTATATTGTTAATTATTGAGTATAAGGTTGTTCCCCCAATCATTCCTTCCTTAACTTGTTGTTCAAAATTTTCTGGTAAGGTGTATATAGAATTAGTTTTTTTATCTTTTATTTGTAATTTTTTTAAACTAGAAAAAGTTTGAGTATCTGCAATTTCTGGAAGGTCATCTTCTTTAGCGGTCAAAGAAACTTTTTCTAAACTAGGGTCAGCCATACTTATATCGGTATCTGGTTTGGGAGACATACCAACAATACTTCTTGCTTCTTCTTCACTTAGGTCAAAGTTCATCATAATAGCTGAAACCATACCTTCATTATCAAAAAGCCCAGCAGTAGCATCCATATATCTTCTGATGTCTTCTGGTATCATCGATATATCAGCTTCACTTGGAAGCTCTGGAGATGCTGCATTTACAGGAAAACTTGGATTAATTGTTGTATCACCCTGCTTGTTAAGCAACGTTGTAGTCTCTGGTATTTCTACAAACGGATTGATGTTGCCAGCAAACTCATCTGCTCCAGGGCTTGCTATAGCTGGATTAACACTACCACCTAAAGCGTTGACAGCAGATTCAATAACAGCCATCGGTACCTCTGGCAACATTTCTTTAATATCTACTGAGTTATAGCCTTGACTTACGTAATAGTTGATTAAGTTTGGTATATCTACCATTTGTCCAGGAGTAGATTGCGTAGTTGCTACATCTCCTTCTGCGAACATTCTTCTGTTAAGTATATTCATATTAAACGCTAAATCCGCCTTTCTTCAGATAATCTATCATTTCTTGGCTTAAGCCACTTTGTTGTCCTTGTCCTTGACCAGCATTTGCGTAGTTAGTATAAGTATTCATAAATGTACCTAATCCTTCTGCTAATGGGTCCCTAGGCATACCGTAAGTAGTTCTAACATTTGAACTGCCTCCTTGATAACCTGGAGCAAATCCTTGAACAAAACCAAGAGCTTTCATCGGAGCAAATCTATTTCTTTCATCTGCTTGATACATCGCATCTATTTCAGCTTGCTTCATATCTCTAGACATTCTATCGTAGTCCATCAATTCGCTTCTTTCATCTCTGCCCATTTGTTGATATATACCACCTAATCTACCCATATCGCTACCGTACGAAGCGTAATCTCTTCCAAGACCGCCTAGGTCTGAAGATATACCTCTTATATCTCCTGCTGTAGTTCTAGCTATATCGCCTCTTCTAGCGCCTAATCCCATTATATCGCCTGCGTATCCTCTTCTAGCACCTGCCATATCTCTGCCAAGTCCAGCTTCAAATCCGCCAGCTCTTTCTAAGGCACCTCTGCCAAATTGAGATTCTTGTATAGCTCTGCTCTGAGCTGTATCAAATCCTTTAGACCTTATACCAGCCAAAGCCTCACCTAAACCTCTACCTAAAGCAGCTCTTCTATCTTCAGCACTTAGTTTGGCTCTAGAACCAAAAGCAGATTCTCCACCTGAGCTTATATCTCTAGCTCTTTGGCCAATATCAGCTATTTCGCCTTGCTTGAATACATCATCTATTGTTTGTTGTACTACCTGCTGCTCAAAAGGATTGTTATAAGCAGCTGTAGAACGTGGGTCAAATCCTCTTAACGAAGCTCTTTGAAAGTCTCTAGCAGATGGCCCCTGCCTACCAAAGCTTGATTGTAAGTCCATCAATCCAGCTCCGTATTGTCCTTGAGCTTGAGATAAATATGGTTGTTGCATTTCTCCAGCTCTTCTATAAGCACCTAAAGCTTCATTTGTTAAGCCTCTTTGGTCGCCAATAGTACCCATACCTTCTAATAAAGCATCTCTTTGAAAGTCTAAATATGGCTTGTATCCACCTATACCAGAGTAAGCGCTTTCCATCGCCCTGTTGGCAAAAGGTGAAAATCCTGCTACGCCTTTAGCTTGAAATGGATTATCTAAATATCCTTGTTGAGCAGCAGAATACGCCTGATTAATCATTCCAGGACTATCTGGACCGCCAAAGTAAAGTTCTCTTACATAAGGGTCGCTTGTTGTATCATCTCTTGTAAAGCCAGTAGCTATTGGGGCTACTTGATTACTTGCGTTGTAAGTTTGAACTGCCATTATATTGCCTCAAAAATATTCATCAGTTCGCGCATGTTTTTTACGCCTTTTTCTCTAGAAGCTTTACCACCTTTTATAAGCTCTATACCTGATTTTGTTTTGTTCATACCAAAAGCACCTGCGCCACGTGTAGCTTTAGCAGTCATTACAAACTCGCCATCACTTAACATCGCTGGTATGTCATCTGAGGTTCCTGTTCCAGGACCTGCTGATTCACCACCATCACGCATATCTAATTCTTTAATTGCTGCGCCACCTTGATTAAAATATTGTCTGTTAACTGGACCACCCATATTAAATTTTAAAGATGATGGTTTTGGTCCTAAACCAAACTCTTCTCTTGTTCCTCCAGTACCTAAAGCGTTAGCTAAAGAGTATCTACCAAGAGCATCCATTGTTACTGCTGGAGTTGCAGCTAATCCACCTTGTCTTTCTTTCGCAGCGTCGTAAACTGTTTTACCTAGTAGAGCGGCTATACCTGCTGCTCCCATATTGCCTCCAAGCATTCCTCCAAGACCTCCGCCTCCTTGACTTCCTCCGCCAAAAAGACCTCCTCCACCAGGACCTGTACCTAAAGCATCTTCAATACCTTGAGGTAATAACTTAGAACTTAAAAACTGTAAAGGTGACTTGCCACTACCAAAGAAATTACCTAATAGGCTTCCCAATCCTCCAGAAGATTGTTGAGATGCAAAATATTCATCAACACTATTAAACTTTTGTCCATCTGCACCTTCTAAATATCCAGGCAATCCATCATACCCTTCAATATATTTTAATTTGCCACTAGTAAATAAGTCATCTATATCTGAAGCGCTAGGATTGTAAGAAGCGTTCATAAATCCGCCTTCTTGCTGACCTCCTGGCATACCAGGTATATTATCCATACCTCCACTAAATAAACCACCTATACCACTTCTAATGCTTGGACCAATTTTCCCGCCAAAGATTCCTGTTGCTCCTTCTGCTGGATTAAAATAACTTCCTATACCACTTTTTATTTTAGAAAATATGTTTCCTCCAGTACCTCCTCCAGCTCCAGGGGCAAATCCTTTGCCCACACCTGTTAAACTACCAATACCTTTACCAATAAAAGATGCTCCTTTTGATAAAGCTCCGCCGATTCCTGGTATTTTGCTAAGACCTGTTACAACGCTACTACCTAATCCACCTAAAGCTCCGCTAATAGTTGGCCCTAGTCCTGGTATAAACATACTTGCTACACCTAAAACAGGAGCAGCCTTTTTAACAACTTTCTTTACAGACTTAAATGTTTTCTTTAGCCAACCAAATTCAGGCATACCTGTAATTGGATTGATAGACATTCCTTCACCAACAGTATATTCATTTGGGTCAAGCCCTACTGCTTTCATTTCCGCTTCTATAAGCGCTCTTGTCTCTGGAGATATAACAGGTGGTACGACCATTTCATTTGGCGCAACGTGAGCCATATACTTATCTTCGTCACGTCCTAGCTTTGCTAATCCCTGTCCGCTGTTGTCTATTCTATTCATATTACAATTTTACCCTTTATTTTCTTCGCTGTTAATATCTTCATCTATAGATGTTAACCAAAAAACCAACAAATA
>Ga0209232_1002091_pt1 | contig 10149 bp, 9 predicted proteins | sample ETNvirenome_2_60_FD_184066 | JGI IMG/M metagenome (GOLD analysis project Ga0209232, IMG submission 184066) | Marine viral communities from the Pacific Ocean - ETNP_2_60 (SPAdes) (version 2) | ecosystem: Environmental > Aquatic > Marine > Oceanic | place: Pacific Ocean | collected 2013-06-22
ATTTAATTTTCTTTTTTTTGTCATAAGCATTTTTTTTTAAAACTTTGGAGGGGATTACACAGGGTAAGGATAACCCCCTCTTCAGTCCAATCATGTCAGTGATTTAAATTTTAAAGTCTCCGAATGTATCAAAATCTTGAGCTTCAAGATCCGCCATCATTTCAGATACATTTCCGTTATATACATTATCAGACGGTACATAACTTTTTAACGACCCTGAGTCATAAGTTTTTATATTGACGTTACTTAATAATTCAGACGTCATAAACTTATGGAACTTTTGTTGATCTGTCATCCACGATCTTGGATGAGATAACTTGAGAGAATTTGTTACATGATTATAAAAAGCCCATCCATTATTAGGATTTGTTTTATAATCATATGATGGTTTGTCAATCTCTCTTTTAACAGATGATAATTGTGTTGCATCTAGAATCTTTTCTTCAACAAATAAACGTCCTAATAACTCAGCTTGCTGTTTAATAGATAAGTTAGTTTTTTTAAACTCTTCTTTATCTTGAATCAGCTGATTAAAATGTTTATGTGCATATTTAATTTGAGATGAAATTTGTCTTTGTACTTCAACGTCTGCATTACCAGTGTGTTTTCTAGCAAAGGTTGCCATATCACCGTGGACCATTCCGTTATTACATACAAATACATAAGCTCCTATACCGCATTGGAATCTTGTGCTTTTATCATATGAATTAGTCCAGGCAAACATCATACCCATATCATCATCATGTGTAGTGACTATTTGATAAATACCTTGTGCAACACGGGCCTTAGCATTGCATCTAAAAGTCTTCTTTTTTATAATGAAATTATTTTCTTTTAATAGATTCTCAGTGTGATCTATAATACTTCTATGAGGAATAACTGTGTAAGTTTCTCCGTGTAGAGGTAGCTCTGCATTAGACAGATCCATCTCTGAAATAGTTGTTGGTTTACTATATCCCATATTCTAAATTTTTACAAATATATAAATTAATTTTACTGAAACAAACTCATTTGGTTAGTTTTTACACCTAAAATGTTATTTATTTCTCTCTCAATAGCATCTAGATAATATTTTTCATTAATATCATAAGAAGCCCATTCCCGTGGTTCTGCTTTATTATAAAGTGTTTGCATCCAACGGCCTGATTCTAATTGTATTTCACGCCCATCAGTTTTATTCACTTTAATTATTTTAACACCTTTATTTGATATAAAATATCTATTGATTTTTTGTAATTCTTCTTCTAATGCAGAGCCATCTTTAATAGATCTTGCTACTTGTTTCCAATTACCTTTAGATTTTCCACCTATACAATAATCTAATATGTTTCTATTATGTTTTAGTGTATACTCAGGTAAATTACCATCAACAAAATATGCATAAATAGCTTTTGGTATAATAAGTTTGGATTTATTTTTATGAAGAGCTAAATTTTCAAATTCAAAACGTCCCTTACATTTTGTTTTACCATCATTATTAATTGCTATATAATTATTTACATCAGCAAGAACTATTTTTTTATATTGGTCATGTTCAAGATTAAGATTGGTTATCTCCTCCCATTGCTTACATACTTCCATATATAAATCAATTTTAGATCTAGGTATTATTGTCTCAACACCATCTGTATTCTGTAATAATGGTATTGCTTCTGGGATAGCCTCACAAATCATTTCATATAACATCATCAATGTAAGCTGTCCATTCACGGTAATAAACATTGTAAACTGAGGATCATATAGAAAAGAATTCTTATCATTAGATAAACCATATGTACTATTAAGTATAATTTTATATACATAGTTCATAGGATTACTCTTAGGAATCTTTTTTCTTTCTGTAAAGAACCATTCATATAGTTCACAAAATGCTTTCTTATCTAAATGTGCAGGTGAAATCTTATTCATAATAGCAAGATTAGGATAAAATGATGTAACATCAGAAGACATTATAATATTGTCTTCATCAGACTCATATACACCTGGTCTAGCTGCACCGTGCGCACCACCTAAACCAAAATCTGTTTTTACTCCTTTATATTTAACAGAGTATTTAAATCCACCTTTAGTATAAAGAGGATCTAATTCTACAGCTTTAAATCTTTCTAAAAGATTAGTAAATTGAGGTGTCTCAAACTTAATATAATCAAGTATTAAATTTTTAATCTTAATAACATTTCTAAATGTCCTTAATTTTTTAAGATCATATTTGGGTATTTTAAGTTCTTTACTAAGATAGTAAGCAAATAACTCTTTACTAATTCTTGGTTCAGATGCACTATATAAATTAATATTATATTGCTCAGTAAGATTTTTTCTTAAAGCTATTAATGGTTTACATTTTTCAAATATTTCTTTTGTTGCATCAACATCATTAATACAATATTCTATTATAAGATCTAATTGATCTTGGGTATCTATACTTGTTTCATGATGAATAGGCATATCTAAAATATTATCCCAATCCATGGTGTACTCAATCCATTTAAGACTAGAACGTTTGGCTGGATTATCCCAATGATTTAATTTAAATAAATCAATTTGTTTAATAGTCATTTCCCATTCAGGAAAATCTTGAAATTCTTTTGCATTAGATTTTTTAATTGCTCTTTGTGCATAACTATATATCTCTTCAGCAGCTTCTTCACCATTCATTAACTTTAAATTCTCATGATCTTTTATTATATTGTGTGTCACTTGTGCATCAAATGCTAATCCATTATAAGATATGTGCCACTCATTGTTTTCTATATTTTGTTTTAAAAATTCTATGAACTTATTATAATCATTTTGTAATTTACAAATAGAAAAAACATGTGTTTCTTCAGTTTTGTAATGTTTAAATACTGCTACAAAACAATTATTTAAAGTTTCATAATCCATTATCCAATGATTCATTTTTTTTCTTTTATTAATTTTTTCAATTTTAACTTTAAAATTCTATTCTCACGCTTTAATCTGGTTATTTCTTTATTTATTAAATGAGTATATCTTACTGTGTTCATAATTTTAAGTTTAGAGACAAAAAAAGGGACACGAAGTCCCTTTTCTTTAAGTTTTTATATAAGTTATTTCATAATCTTTAAATTAGCAGCTTCCATAATAGGGTCTCCCGTTGGGGCTCCTGCATTAATTTGATTAGAAAGTTCTACGTCTAAATATTGAGCAAAATCATATGAATCACTATTTAAACAAAATCCATTTACAAAAGTTTCAATTTCTTCTCTTTCAGAAATATAATATTCTGCATAAGTTTCAATCAATCTTCTTTCTTCTTTAAAGTCTTTTCCACTTTCACGTTTAGAAATTTTTAACTTCTGTGGATCACCATTATCATCAAGCTTTGGTAGCATATGATATGATTGTTTTGAATGCTTTGAGATCACTGCTAGTATTTTACTGCTTGGATCAAAGATTGCTTCCATATAAGGGCAATCTGTATTAATAGGAATTGCCTTAAATGATTTATAAGGTCCCCAATTTGATGTAACTAACATCATACTTTTTTCAACATTAATTGTTGAGCTTTTAGTTTTTTTTGCCATAATTAAATTTAATTTGTTAACTCTGCAAAGATATAACATTTTGTTTAAATAACTGTATTTCCGTAGAATTAAATGTTAAACATTCTTTTTTTAGATCTGGCTTGTCACATAATTCATTAACTTCTTCTATAGTTTGTAAACTAACATTAAGTAAATGAGCATAATCTTCATGCCAATAACTTGGAAATAAATAACTTTCTATATATTCAGCTATTGTTCCCTTATCACCAAAAAAATCAAGGATTATTTCTTTACCACCTTTTGACATTTGTGAATATTTACCTTGTACAATTTTTTTAAAATCATGTTTATACCGTGAAAAATCAAAAGTAACTATTACTGTACCAACTGTTTTAGAATCTGTATAAATACTATGTCTAAACAATCTATTAACTTTTAAATTTGATAATTCAAATTCCCTAAACTTATTTATTTGTTTTGGATTTATTTTATATACACATATAAATTGAAATTCTTTTATATCATATACATCAGACCATGCCATATAAGTATTATCTGGTACAAACTTTACCCCTTTCCTTATATTTAGAAAAGGGTAAAGAAATACCTTACTTTTTTGGAAATAATCTCTGTATATACTATTCAAACTTCTTTTATTAGATTTGACAATATCTTTTAAACTCTCTGGATCAAAGCTGAAGCTAAATTCCATTAAATTAAAGTGTTACTTCTTTAACCATGAACTCATAAGGAAGATTATATTTACACTCTGTATAATGAAAGTTAACAATTTCTAACAGTTTATGCAAATTATCCGTCCATTGATTTAATGTATTACTACTTACATTAAACGCATAAGTTTGATCATATTTATCAATAACTACAAATTTAAAAGAAATTTTATATGTCTGAGCAATTTCTTCACTAACATTTTTTCCAACTAAAATAATGTATATTGCTGCTTGTAACCAATACTTATAAAAGTCTACAGTTTCAGGAAAATCTGTAATGCTTTTACCTGAAGTTTTAAGGTCAATTATAGTAATTGTTTTTGTCTCATGATCAATAACATATCTATCAACAATACCTTTTAATCCAAATTTATATTTAACAAGATTACAATCTAACATTTTCTCATTATAAACTTCTAAATTGTCCATTTCAAAATCTGTTACTTCATGAGTAAATAAAGACATTATATCTTTATTATCTTTTAACATTTCAACACGGTTTTTACAACGGTCTAATGTATCTTGATCTATAATATCTTTTTTACTTTCAAGTAAGAAATGAAAATATTGAGCATTTTCAGATGTTTGTATTTTAGCTAATCTTTTTGAGTCATCTTTAAAAGATTGATATAAGTTATGATATTGTAATGCTTCCAAAATTTCATCATCTAATTCAGACATATTAGGGTTATCATACTTTTTAAGATCATTTAAGACACGTCTAACAGCATCTGATGGTATTTTACTAGGTAATACTGTAAACATACTATCAAAATCATCTGGTTGAAGAAGGAGAGTATGTATAACTCTCCCTTCAACTAAATGTTTGTCCATCTTAACTTCTCTTTCTTTTAAGATATATTCTTTATAAAAGATTCTAGGTGAAAACAATAGTCTATTCATTGAAGAATAACTAAAGTTAAACTTAGAATCCATAAATTCTTTTTCTTTTTGTTTATCTATTTTCATAATTAAAATGGTAAGTCATCAAAAGTTTCTTTAAGTAATACTTCTCCAATGTTTTTATCTATACATTTTTCAGCATACTCTGGTTTTAACTTTAGATGAGATCTATTAAATTCAAACACGGTTTCTGCACTAATGCCAAAAGTACTTTCAACTACATTATCATATACAGTATCAAGCATAGCTTCCATAACAAAAGTTGTTAAACCAGCATCTTGAACTAATAATTCTATGAATTGATTATATGGTGATGAATTGTGTCTAGCATAAGTTAAATTGTATTTTTCAAATTTTTGCCTCATTGTTTTTACATTAACATGATTCCAAGATTTTGTTGCTTTAAATCTATTTTCAGCAAATCTAAAAAATAATAATGCTATAAAACCTGTAGACTTATTAAAATTACAATTAGCCATCATTTCTAAGCCTAACATCCAATTGTCTTTATCATCACCTGTAAACATTTGAGATAATCTAGTATAAGTTTCAACATCAATAATTAAAGCATCTTCAGTAGATTTAGCAGCTAAAGCAGAATCCCAAATTAATTTATCTTTATTATCAAACATTTCATCTAAAGTAGATTTTAATTCTAAAGGTACATAATGATGATAACCTCTTGCTTTAGAAGAGGCATCTACAATTTTTTCTAATTCCTCTATAGCATCATTTTCAGCATAATAATTACTAGGTACATCTACTGTAAAATAATTATTTTGTAAATCCATTTTTTCAAACTGTTCTGATACCTCTGAAGTAAATATTTTTCCTTTATGTCTACTTAGATTTATTACATTTCTAAAATCATCTGTACTCATAATACTATCCCAACTTTGAGCAAATAAACCATTAATAAATTTTTCACTTACAATAATTCTATCAGCTTTAGTAATATCTCTAATTACTTTAGTATTATATTTTTCATTAATAACATTCATTTTTTCCCTAGGTAAAGATAATTTAGGACATCTGTAAAATGTTTGGTCATTTATTGAATTTAAATCATTCTTGCTTATAGAGTCAAGTAAATCTTTAGTTAATTGTGTGTTTTTTTCATTCCAACGATTAGATGACCCTGCATAATAACCCACTTCTTCAACTTGAATTTGGTTTATTAAAAGTTTCTTCTTCTCTGGAGAGAAAATTCTTATTTTTATTAATTTATCCATTGTTTTTAGTTTTTAAATATTTTTTATACTCAGGTTTAAGTTCCACTCTAAAACTATATAAATCTCTATTTTCTATTCTTATTTCTTTTCTAACAATAGATTCTAGATATTTAAATGTTTTAGATTCAAGGATTTCTCTTTCCTCTAGAAAATTTATCATTTCTAAAGCAGTTCTATTATAATGATCTTCTATTTGTGATACATTTATCCAAAATTTCACATCTTTATTTCTACTACTACAACGATATAAATTACCACCTATGTCTTGTGATAATTGCCATAATAAATGATAATTTTCTTTATACTTTATAGTTGGTAATATTGCAGCAACCATGTTTGTATCTTCATCTGAATAACTCTGTGATAGAGATTTTAAATCTTGTATTAGTTGTTCAGTTAATTCAACTTTAGTTGCAGATTGATTCATTACTTTTTCAATATCCCAAACTTCAGCTGCATTAATTTCAACTCTATATGCACAGTTTACTGCTAGTCCAGTTAATAACCAAGAATCTGAAGGCATTGAATGTGGTTCATAATCATCATTATAACGATTTACCCAATCATCTATTTTTGAATCTATAATTACTCTTGCAAATTCACCATTTCTCATGTTATCAGGATCATGTGTATAGTTTGTGATAGTATTACTACCAGCTTCTACAGCATCATAATTCCATAATATAGGCATCATAGTTCTAGAATTGATTGTCTCACCACTTTCAAAGTGTCTATGAATATGATTATGAGTTAAATATAAATCAGCTTGTTCATAATCATTTGTTACTGTAATATCATGCTCTTTAAGTGCAGCTTTAATTCTATCTAAAGATAAATTTGCATTAGGAAATATAAAAGCTTTTTTCAATTTAGTTAAATCAGGAGCTAATGTGTCATCACTATGATCACTTAGTATCCTTTTTATTTTATCATGAGTATAATTTGATTCATCAGCATATACAGTCTGTATTTCTCCACTAGCAGCACTGACCATGATCCCATAAGGATCACAGTCAATACCAAAGTGTTCAATAGCATCTTTAAGATGTAGTTGGTTTACTTCTTTCGTTGCCATTATTTTACAGTCATTTTCATGATGTCTGGATTCATCATTAGTTTATTAAACTTTTGCTTATTACCATTAAAGATTGTTCTAATAACTAAATACTTAAGATCATTAGTAAAATAATCTTTAGTGCATAGTGCAATTAATCTATCAGTAATCTTTTGTGATATAGTTTTCTCTTTTGAGTATACCACGGCATAATTTGCTAATCTTGTAGCAAGAGTTGATCCAATGTCTGCTCTATAAGCATCCCCTGTTCCAACACAACTACCAAGTTCACCTAAGATATATTGCTCATTATCATGAGTTAATAAATCTTTTGGAGTTACTAGTTTATCTAACTTATTATTAATAAATGTAGTAAACATAGATGCAAATTCATCACCTACACTACCTTCACCAATCATTTGTATATAAGAAAGGTTATCTTCAAAGTTATCAAAACTTGATATTGCATTAAAAAATGTAGTTATAGATCTAGCATTAGTTTCTTGAGTCACTAATTCAGGATGCATTAATAAGAAGTTAATACATCTAGTATCAATACCTTCTTCTTCAGCCCACCTTGCCCATACATCTACATCAAACTTTAAGTTAGCTGTGATATATCTTGTTTTTTGTGCTGAGTCAATAGAATTAACCATATAATCTCCATTATCTGGATTTGAAGTTAAAATTATATGCCAATCTTTAGGTAAACTCCAAGAAATGTATTGTTGACGGTCAACTAATTCCATAACAGCTTGAATAAATCTCATATCTGCACGGTTCCAGTCATCAAGAAGAAGTATACCTCCATCTTTTTTATCTGCAATCCACTCAGGAGCACAATAAGACATTCTATTTTTACCTGTAACTTTCCAACCTTGTCTTAAATATTCTTCAACTGCAAGTTCATCAACCCATTGACCAACTTTTTTAGTCATAGTTGCATTACCAACTTGTGCAGATGCTGCTGCTCTTTGTGCTGCAGTATAATTAAGATCATCCATCTTTTTAGCTACTTGCTTTTCTTTAAACATTTGAAACTGTCTAACAGGAAATCCAACTAAATCACCTAATTCCTCTATTTGTGCTAAATTTAATTTAACAAAATTTAACTTGTTTTCTTTAGCTAATTGTACTACAGACGTAGTTTTACCAATTCCTGATTCACCTACAATTTCTATTGCTACTGGTTTTTTACCATTCTCTTGTAGAAATCTATTGTTTTTAATAATGTGGTTTGTAAAATCTTTTACTTCATCAATATTTAAATTTACTTGTGCCATTTTTTTATTATTTTTAAGTTTTAATTAATTTGAATTTTTTGTCCTGGTAAATCTTCATTTATCTGACATTGACTACTATGCACCCAAAGAGCATTTCTTGGGCAATCTTCTGGAGGATAACATTCACCATCTGTTAAATATATAAGAGCTGTATATTTTCCATTTTTGTTATAATGATCTATAACTGGTTGAAATTCTGTACCTCCTCTTCCTTTTACTTCCCAATCCTTTCTTGGATTGAAATCTTCTACAGAGTTTATTTGAGTGTCACATTGCACAACTGTAATCTTGTGCCCAGTCTTATGCATATGTGTAAGTTCATTCATAAACTCTTTAAGTTCATCATTAGATACTGACCCGCTGGTGTCAACACCAACACAAATATGATTTTTAAATTTAATCTTAAGTCCTGGATTACCACTATACCTTTTGTTAAATTTACGCCTCAACTTCTTTGTGTAAGAAATAGTAGAATTACCAACAAATCTTTTTAAATAACCTTTCCAATCAAATGATGGTGGTTCAATATGAGTTAGTCTTTCAATCATCCCTGCTAATTCACCTGGAATGATTCCACGTCTTTTTTCAGTTTGTTCTGCCGTTTCTTTCAATTGATGCTCAATTTGTTTTTGAACTAACTTCTTATCAGCTTCTGATAGGTCATCAAATTCTTTCCATGTTTTATGATCATATGGACTATCTCCATCCATTTGTTGCATAACATTATTTAATGCATCACATGTACCATCTTCAAGAGCTTGTTCTAGTAATCTATAATACTCTGTAGTACCAGCTTTTGTAGGTAAAGCTAAATCTTTAAAGGTTTCTAATGTAAGACCTCCTTCTGGTAAATAATCCTGACTTATATATTGATTAATCTCTATATCTGCAGCAATATTAAACAATTTAAAATTTGGAAATCTATCTTTCATTGTCATGTGCCCAAAAGATACATGTAACAATTCATGTTTTAATAATCCAATTTGATGTTTGTCAGGAAGATTCATAAAAAACTCTGGATTAACTGCAAGTTGCACACCTATTCCTTTTGGACTAACACCTGCTGTAGGTAAATCCTTTCTAAAGACTTTATTAAGTCCAATTAAAAAGAGCCCATAAAAGGGCTCAGTTAATATTAATGTTTTACTTGCTCTTGCAAGTTTTTCTTGAACAATTGGATTACTCATAATTTAATTCTATTTTTATATTTTTTATAATATTATTAAAATTATCATATAATAAATGATGTTTAACCAATTTTATAATTGACTCTTCTAGGAGTTTCTTTTCAAGATCTCCTTGACCATACATATCAAGATGTTTTTTAATTAATGGATATAACTCTCTCCATTCCATAGTGTTACCACTTGCTAAGAATCTATTTTTAAATCTTTCATCATTCATTAATGTATATCTATTATGATGATATAATGATTTTGC
>Ga0209232_1002092_pt1 | contig 10147 bp, 17 predicted proteins | sample ETNvirenome_2_60_FD_184066 | JGI IMG/M metagenome (GOLD analysis project Ga0209232, IMG submission 184066) | Marine viral communities from the Pacific Ocean - ETNP_2_60 (SPAdes) (version 2) | ecosystem: Environmental > Aquatic > Marine > Oceanic | place: Pacific Ocean | collected 2013-06-22
CAATGATGTGGATACTAGTATGGATGCAACTTGTGACCAATCAAGGAGTTGATTACTACCAGTTGGGTAACTACGGTAAGAAAGAAGAATGCCAGTTGGCAATGAAAGAAGCAGTGGTATTAGTCAACCATAGCTCAGAGACACTAGCATGTTTAGAAGTGGATACGAGATGACTGATAAAGAAAAATGGTTAGAAAAGACTTTAAAGAAAGTCGAAGTCCTATACTATGAAGCATGTGATCATAAACTTAATCATGTCAGTAGTGCATTAGGTATGGTTGAAGATACGATAATGCATGAGCAGAAAAGATTAGAAGAAGATACTGAAGACCATGCACTAGCTACGTTTACAGAGGAGTACTAACATGTGGATAATACTTGTTACATTATCTATGGGTGACCCATTCGTTATACCATACAAAACATTCGAGCATGAAGATGCATGTGTAGAATATGTGAACAATTCTAATAACGCAGACACACTTGCTATAGAAGTAATAGCGATAGCAGGTTTTAATGATCCAGTAACAGGTATTGTCTGTACAATTAAAGGAGTAGGTAATGAGATACGCAGTTCTTATTGATGTAGATGGTGACATTATGTATGTACCAGAGAATACGAATGGCTTTCGTAATTATCCAGAGCCTAAGATATTTGATAACCTTGAAGATGCGGCAGAAGAAAGGAACAAATGGAATACTGGTGTTGTCGTAGAGTATAAGGAAAAAGATATTAATACCTCAATACGTGAGATGACTAATGAAGAAAGATTAAGAGCGATGCATAGGAGTAGAATGAATAATGGTTAGAGTTAGATCTACAGCAGAGATGTCTAAATTTTTAGAGTGGGAAGGTGAAGTACCTGATGAAATACCAGAGGATGAAAGATGGTATTGGATTAAGCACAACATAGATGGTGGTGCTTTTTATGAACCTGACCCAACACAAGGAGATTGGATATGGGGAACAGATGTTGAAGTAATAGAGGACGAAGATTAGTGTTGCATTTAATTTTAATTGAGTGCTATAATTCCAACTGAGAAATTTAGAGGAAACAAAATGTCAGATAATCCACACCAACCATGCCCATACAGAGAGTGCAGTTCTTCGGATGCATTCAACTGGAATGACGATGGTTACGGTCACTGCCACTCGTGTCACAGAGCATACCCAATGAAGAACATGCCTGAGACTTTCGAGTGGGTTGCAGAAACCTACCCATTAAAAGAACGTATACAACCACAGAACATACAGGTATCAGGTGTTAAGTATACAGGTATACGAGACATAGACCCTGACGTTTGCCAGTTGTATGGTATCCAGATACAGACAGGCTCAAACGGTGAGGATATAAGATACGCATTCAAGTATCCACACACAATCAAATACAGAATGTGTAATGATAAATCCAAGTCATGGGTAAAGGATCGTGGCCTTGGTATGAATTATCTTTTCGGGCCTGAGTTTAATGCAGGTACAGGTAAACGTATCTACATAACAGAGGGTGAGTTTGATGCGGCATCACTATACCAGATACTTGGTAAGTCATTCCCAGTTAAGTCACTACCCTCATCTTCTATCGGTGAGAAGTTCATCAAGCACAATCTTAAATATCTATCATCGTTTAAAGAGATAGTGTATGCAGGTGAGTTAGACCCACCTGGGCGTAGGGCTGCTGATAAATTGTATCAGGCATTCCCTGAGAAGTTTTTCTATGTACCTATGACAGAGTGTAAGGATGCTAATGAGTTCCTTATGACAGGTAAGCAAGACAAGATAATGTGGGCAGCTAGGTCACCACAGAGATACACACCAGAGAATTTCTTCTGCTCTGATGCTGATGTAGAAGCAGCAATTAAGAATGAGAACCCATATGAGTACATACCTACAGGTCATACAGGTCTTGATGAAAAGATACGTGGTATGGTTAAGGGTGGACTCACATTTATCAAAGCACCTCGTGGTACTGGTAAGACAGAAGTAATTAGATACTTCGAGACAGGCTTACTGAAGAACGGTGAAGATGCTGTAGCTATGCTTCACATGGAAGAGATGAAGTCTACTACATACAGAGCTATGGCTACGTATGAGCTAGGTGTAAACGTGAGAACAAAAGAAGATGCGGCACACAATAACGTATCAGAAAGTAATGTCATTGAGGCGGCAAAGATTGCTACCAAGGGTGAGAAGTCAATCATCTTTGAGATGATGTCACATGATGACCCACTCAAGGTGTTAGACTATGTAAGGCTGTCAGCAACCGTGTATGGTGCAGGGTATGTATTCATTGACCATGTGCAACGTCTTGCCTACTTATCTAACTCAGGTGTTGATGGTGCTACCAGTACACTCACCACATTAGGATCTCGAATGGCTCAGTTAGCTAAAGAATTAAACATTGGTGTCGTATTCATATCACAAGTAAATGATGATGGACGTACAAAGTATGCGGCTTCTCTTGAAGAAGAGGCAATCATTTGTATTAAGCTTGAACGTACAGCAGAAAGTGAGGACGAAGTGGAGCAGAATACTACAAACTTTATCGTAGATAAGAACAGACCGTTTGCTAAACTAGGTAGAGCAGGTTCTGTTTACTATGATCCTACCACTACAATATTAAGAGAGGATTTGTTTACAAATGAGGCTGAAGTAGCATGAGGTGTTGGCATTGCAATACAAGATTAATTTGGGGTGGTGACCATGACTACGAAATGAGTGATGACTTCTGTATGGAAACAAACTTGAGTTGCCCTAATTGTAAATCTTTAGTGCTTGTGTACCTACCAACTGATGAGGATGAAGAGGAAGAAGAATAATGGCGATAGAGCAAGGAATTATATTTGACATTGAAGCCGATGGCTTGCTTGAAGATGCGACTAGGATACATTGTATGTCTTATACTAGAGATGGGTTAAGTATACAGACTACGGATAACTATGAGTATATGCGTAGGATACTACGAAGAGAAAAATGTCTGATAGGACACAACATAGTCAGGTATGATGTACCATTACTAGAAAAGATATTAGGAATAAAAATAAAATCTAGATTGATTGATACCTTACCTATGTCTTGGGTGATGAATACAGACAGAGCCAATCATAAACTAGAATCATTTGGTGAAGATTTTGGTATACCTAAACCTGTTGTAGAGGATTGGGAAAACCTTGATGCTCGTATATATAAACACAGATGCGAACAAGATGTGAGAATAAACCACAAGCTTTACAAAAATCTAAATGATAGATACATGATGTTGTATATTAGTCAGGATCATTTAAATAGATTTTACCAGTACCTAACATTTAAAATGCAATGTGCATATGCTGCAGAAGAAAGTAGGTGGAAACTCGACAAAGAGTTAGCACTTAGTTGTATAGATAAACTAAGGACAGAGCAGGAAGAAAAAGTAGTTGAACTTAAAGCAGTTATGCCAATGAGAACTTTGTTTCGTAAGAAGTCTAGGCCAAAGGTTATGCATAAAAAAGATGGTTCACTATCTAAACAAGGTGAAGAATGGACTACATTATTATTTGAGCATGACCTACCATCAACCTATTCTAGGGAAATAAATATTGTTAAAGGTGTTGAGGAAGCTAATCCAAAATCATCTGATCAAGTTAAAGAATGGTTGTTCTCTCTAGGTTGGGAACCTTGCACCTTTAAATATATTAAAGAGTCACCAACAGAAACAAGGCTTATACCACAAGTCAGGAAAAATGGTGAGCTTACTAAATCAGTTAAACTATTAATAGAAAAGAACCCAGTTGTTGGTGTACTGGACGGACTCACAGTTATACAACACAGACTCGGTATCTTTGAAGGGTTAATCGAATGCGAGAGGGATGGGTATGTACAAGCGAGTGTAAATGGTCTTACAAATACTTTTCGTTTCAAACATAACAAACCTCTGGTCAACTTACCTAGTATTGATAAGCCTTGGGGTAAGGAGATACGTGGGTGCTTGATCGCACCAGAAGGTTACAAGTTATGTGGTGCTGACATGACCTCTCTTGAAGACACAACTAAACGACATTATATGCAGGAGTATGACCCAGATTATGTAGAAGAAATGTCTCGTGATGGTTTTGATCCACACTTAGACTTAGCTAAACATGCAGGTGCTATTACACAAGAGGATATAGACAAGCACAATTCGGGTGAAGTATCTTTAAAAGATCTACGTAAGAACTATAAGGTGGTGAACTACTCTGCGACCTACGGTGTAGGTGCGGCTAAGTTATCTAGAGAAACAGGTATGACAGAGTTAGAAGCAAAAAAACTTTTGAATGCATACTGGGCAAGGAACTGGTCAGTGGCTAAGTTCTCTACTGATAGTCTAAAGAGAGTTAGAAAGATTGCAGGACAGATGTGGATAAAGAATCCTATAAGTAATTTTTGGCATACACTTCGTTATGAGAAAGATGTATTCTCCACACTTAATCAATCCACTGGTTCTTATTGCTTCGATAAATGGTTAGCTATCTATCGTAAGTCCAGACCTAATATATGTGGACAGTTCCACGATGAATCAATCAACCTCGTGAAAGAGGGTGAAGAAGAACGACACAAGTTTATACTTGTATCTGCTATTAATAAACTAAATGAGGAGTTAAAATTAAATGTTGAACTAGGAATAGATGTACAGTTCGGAAATAAATATTCTGAAATACATTAAAAAGTCTTGCATGTGCTTTTTGATACATGCTACAATTCAATTCTAAACACTAAAGGAGTTAGCAAATGGCTAAAATTACTGTAACAGGAATCGCTCAATGGGCAAAAGTATTTGAAGAAAACCGTGACCTAGAAGGTTATCAGGGTCAGTGGAAAGATACTGATGGACGTTGTACTATCAATGTTATCTTAGATGAAGATAATTATTCTAAGGTAAAGAAAGCAGGGTGCATGTCCAATGGTAAGGATGATCCACAAGGACGTGGTATGGACATTAAGTTCTCACGTAAGTTTGACACACCAAATGATTGGGATGGTGGAGCACCTCAAGTTTATAAATCAGATGGTAGCCTTTGGAACTTTGAAACCGATGGTGTCATTGGTAATGGCTCAGAAGTTCTTGTAGAACTTGACGTTTACCAGAATAAAAACTACGGCACTACAACTACTAGGCTTGAAAGAGTTAAGGTTATCAAGCACCTAGAGTATGATTCTTCTGCTGAGAAAGAAGATCCATTCACACAGAATATTTCTTCTACTACAGAAGAAGTTTCTTCAGAAGAAATTCCATTCTAAGGAGTGAGTAATGCCTAGTATTAATACACTTGTTGAAGATATCTATGGTGTCATCGAAGGAAAGGGTGGGTGGGATAAGACAATCACAGATTATCTAGCAAAAAATATTTCTCAAATAGCTGAATCAAGATTCAAAGAACCTCAGAAACCCAGAGGGTATTTAAGTTTATCCTCTGTGGGTTCACCCTGTAAAAGAAAGACTTGGTATAGAATAAATAAAACAGAGGAAGCTGCACCGCTAAAACCTCAACTACTTGGTCTTTTCTTTTACGGGGATCTTTTAGAAGCCTTAGTTCTTTCACTCGCTAAAGCGGCAGGACATGATGTTCAAGGTGAACAGGACAGACTATCAGTCAATGGTATCAGGGGTCATAGAGATGCGGTCATTGATGGTATAACTGTTGATGTAAAGTCTACATCACGTTATGGAATGAATAAGTTTAAGACAAACTCATTACGTGACGATGATCCATATGGTTATATAAGTCAGCTTAGTTCATATGTTTATGCAGGTAAGAATGATCCCCTAGTTACTGATAAAAATCGTGGTGCTTTTCTTGTCGTACAAAAGGATAGTTTTGAGCTACACTTAGATATGTATGACTTTAATAAAGAACTTGATACTAAAGAAAAAGAAATAGACGAAGTAAAAAATCTAGTTACTGGTAAGCTACCAGATCAAAGACTAAAACCTGTACCACAGTCAGGTGCATCTGAGAATACTAAACTATCTTATGCATGTAGTTCATGCGAGTATCGTAAGATATGTTGGCCTGAAGCTCGTGTGTTTAAGTACTCACATGGTAAAGAGTATCTTATTGACGTGGTTAAAAAGCCCAGAGTAGAGGAGCTTATAGATTGAGTAAACGTGCCAAACAGAAAGGGAGATTAGGTCAGCAGGAGATAAGAGATGCTTTACTTGAGTCGTTTCCTGAACTAGAACCAGATGATGTGAAGTCTACAGTCATGGGTGAAACTGGTGCAGATATCCAGTTATCCCCTGCTGCTAGAAAATACATACCTATTTCTATAGAAGTAAAAAGAAGAAAGTCTGCACTCAAGACCGTGTATGATTGGATAAAGCAATGCACTAACCATGACAAAGGTGACCCTGTAGTTTTCTACAGATCAGATAGGCATCAATGGTTGGTAATATCAGAACTACCACACTACCTTAAACTAATAAGGAGTTTAACAGAAGATGGCAAACAGTGACGTAGTACAAATGAAACAGGTTAAGATCTGGGATGTCCTATCAGGCCCATACCCATGTGACCTACCTGATGAACAAGACGTACACTACAATGTATGCAAAGTTGAAATAGAAGGAAAGGTAATACAAATGGAATACTTTTTTGATAGCTTTAATGATGCGTATGAAATGGTAAAATATTTTCAGTCTAACATCGAACCTCTTGAATTAGAGATTGATGATCGTGATTGACTTTGAGTTTTACTTGAGTATAACTAAGGACTTTAGCTGTGGAATATGAGGTAATAATAAAATTAAAAATAGATCCAGATTCTTATATCTTTGAACTAGGAAAAGATAATACATCAGGTGATGTAAAAGAACTTATGGAAAATGTTTTGTATGACATAGAAGATGTAGAAATAGTTGAATGTGAGGTAACAAGACAATGATAACGAAAGAAGATATAGACCATTTTAAATACTGGAATGAACCTAATATGGAAATGACTTGGTATCAAGCTCGTGCTGCTGAAACAGCAGTGTATAAAGATACACACCAAGTAATCTACCCTGCACTAGGCTTGGCTGCAGAAGCAGGTGAGGTAGCAAATAAAGTTAAAAAGATATTACGTGACGGAAACTTTGATAGAGATGCTATCGCAGATGAGGTTGGAGATTGTCTATGGTATATAGCTGCACTGTGTCGTGATCTAAATGTAGAGATGGCTGATATAGCACAAAAGAATTTAGACAAACTACAAGACAGAAAGAAACGTGGTAAGATACAAGGAAGTGGGGATAAAAGATGAGTAACTTATTACCAACAGATTATCAGTCTTTCATACACACTTCACGTTATGCACGTTGGCTAGAGGATGAGGGACGAAGAGAATCATGGACTGAGACAGTAAGTAGGTATGTATCTAATGTTGTTCACACAAATGTTGATGAAGAAACAACAAACAAAATAGAGCAAGCCATACTTGGGTTAGAAGTAATGCCTAGCATGAGAGCAATGATGACTGCTGGCCCTGCTGCTGACAGAGATAATACTTGTATGTATAATTGTTCTTACTTACCTGTCGATGATCCCAAGTCTTTCGATGAAGCTATGTTTATATTACTATGTGGTACTGGTGTAGGCTTTTCTGTAGAACGTCAGTTCATACAGCAACTACCAGAAGTTCCAGAACTGTATGATAGTGATACTATTATTGCAGTAAAAGATAGTAAGGAAGGTTGGGCAAAAGCATTACGACAAGTGATAGCATTACTTTACAGTGGTGAGATCCCTAAGTGGGATATATCAAATGTCAGACCTGCAGGTTCTCGACTCAAAACATTTGGTGGTAGAGCTAGTGGCCCTGCCCCTTTGGTAGACTTGTTTAATTTTGTTATCAAAATGTTTAAAGACTCACAAGGACGTAGGCTATCATCAATAGAGTGCCATGATATAATGTGTAAGATTGGTGAAGTAGTTGTAGTAGGTGGTGTCAGACGTAGTGCTATGATCTCTTTATCTAACCTAAGTGATGATCGTATGCGACATGCTAAATCAGGGCAGTGGTGGGAGAATGAACCACAACGTGCATTAGCTAATAACTCTGTATCTTATACAGAGAAACCAGATGCTATATCTTTTATGAGAGAATGGATGGCATTAGTAGAATCAGGGAGTGGAGAACGTGGTATATTCAATCGTGAAGCGAGTAAAAAACAAGCTGCAAAGTATGGAAGACGTGACCCTAACTACGAGTTTGGTACTAACCCCTGCTCGGAAATTATATTACGCCCTTACCAGTTTTGTAACCTCACTGAGGTTGTCGTTAGAGCTACAGATACATATGACGATCTGGCACGTAAGGTCAGGTTGGCAACAATTCTTGGAACTATTCAGTCTACCTTCACTAAGTTTCCATATCTGCGAAAAGTGTGGCAACGAAATACCGAAGAAGAACGACTGTTGGGTGTGTCGCTCACTGGAATAATGGACAACCCACTAATGACTACAAAGAATAAAGGATTGGAAAAGACACTTGCAAATCTACGTGCTGTTGCAGAAGCTACTAACCATGAGTATGCTGATATACTTGGTATATCTCAGTCTGTCTCTATCACTTGTGTCAAACCTTCTGGAACTGTTTCACAACTTGTTGACTCAGCCAGTGGTATCCATTCCAGACATTCCCCATATTACATCAGGACAGTTAGAGGAGATAACAAAGATCCCTTAACACAGTTTATGATGGATCAGGGAATACCTAGTGAACCTTGTGTTATGAAAGGGGATACTACAACTGTGTTTAGTTTCCCAATCAAATCACCAAGGGGTTCAGTTGTTACTGTAGATCAAACTGCAATCGAACAGTTAGAGATGTGGTTAATCTACCAACGTAATTGGTGTGAACACAAACCAAGTGTGACTATCAATGTTAAAAAGGATGAGTGGTTTGAAGTCGGAGCGTTTGTATATAAACACTTCGATGAAATGTCAGGTGTATCTTTCTTACCATATAACGAGCATACGTACCAACAAGCACCATATCAAGAGGTTGACAAGCAGACTTACAATAGTTTACTATTAACCATGCCAAAGAAAATTGATTGGTCTAAACTCTCGGACTATGAGAAAGAAGATGGTACTAGTTCTAGTCAGCAGTTTGCTTGTACTGGTGACGTTTGTGAAATTGTAGATATAACTTAGGAGTATATAATGCTACAACCAATTAAAGGATCATACTACAGAAAGTTTCAACCTCAATCATATAAGGAGAATGATAGCAAGGCTAAAACAGTAATAACAAATTACCTAGAAGGTATTGGGCATACTATTCTTGATACAGAAGAAGACTTTTCTTTTGATATAAAAAGTGAAAAGAATAATGGTATGTATTACTCTGAGGTGGAGATGAAGAACCAATGGACAGGTGAATGGAATCCTAAGTGGAAAGAGATACGTATACCGTACAGAAAGTATAGGCTTATAAATAAATATAAAAAGGTAGAGGGTGAAAATACTTACTGTAACTTTTATGTTATACGTCACGATTGTAAACAAGCGTGGAGAATAAAAGACTATCAACTTACTGAAGAGTGTGCAAAGGAGATATGGTTAGCTAATGCTAGGCGAAAAGAATACTTCTTTCATATTCCTTATACTGAAGCGGAGCTAGTTACACTATGAAATACGACCCTGTTAACAAACCTGCCCACTATAATTTAGATGGTGGTATAGAGTGTATTGATTATATAAAGCAAGTATTAGGTGAAGATGGTTTTATAGCATACTGTCACGGTAACATGATAAAGTACCAACACCGACATAGATATAAGACTAACCCTATAGAAGATATGGAGAAGGCACAATGGTATCTCAACAAAATGCTAGACGCAATGAAGGTAAAAAGAAAGTAAACCCCTTCCATGAAGGTCAGGTTGCTTTTAAAAAAGGTGAGTTGGGTAATCCCTACCCGACCAATACTAATAACAATAGAAGTTGGGAGTTTGGTTTTAATACAGCCTACTTTGTCAACTTAAAAAAAGTAAAAGAGCATGAGCAAAAAATTAGCAGAAGAAGCGAAAAAGTTTACACAGACTAAGAGAAGCCCAAAAACAATGAAGCCCCTCACTGCGAGAAGATACCTAGCAGGTCAAGCACTTGCTGGGTTACTCGTTCACAGTAGAGGGGCATCTCAAATG
>Ga0209232_1002093_pt1 | contig 10147 bp, 11 predicted proteins | sample ETNvirenome_2_60_FD_184066 | JGI IMG/M metagenome (GOLD analysis project Ga0209232, IMG submission 184066) | Marine viral communities from the Pacific Ocean - ETNP_2_60 (SPAdes) (version 2) | ecosystem: Environmental > Aquatic > Marine > Oceanic | place: Pacific Ocean | collected 2013-06-22
TTCCAGTTCTGATTGGATCTTCTCTGCTAATTCATCTCTACGCTTAGTCTCTTGTTCATCTATGGTTAGATAATGTGCTGAAGCCCCTACACCACTAAAGCTAGGATTTTTAAATTCGTGGACCAACGGAGAAGACGAAACCTTCCCAGTATATAAAGATACAATCACCATGACAGCTACAGTGATGAGGATAGATACTATAAATAGTATTTCTCCATGATTATCTTTATGTTTTTTAGTCTTTCCTTTGGTCATCTCTATCTGCCTTAGCTATTTTGTTACTATCAATCAACTGGGGTACACCTAGAATTGTCTTAATAAGTGTATCTTGTCTGATGATCTCATTGTCTAAACTCCGTACTCTATCTATTAATGCTACCAAGATACCATGTTGTGAGTCCAATTTAGTACCTAGCCTAGCTTCCATTTGTTCTATTTGCTCCGCTACTTTATCATCTAATACGTCTAGTTTAGTCTCCATTCCATCAATAATCCTATTAATTAGCTTCCAGATAAAGAAACCTAGCCCCAATGCAGCAGCTATAGGGAAGCCTACTTCATTTATAAATTGAATCGCTTGTTCCATTCTAGTGTCGTTTAACGGGAGGGACGGGAATAATCTCACCAAATTCTTCGAGATAGGCTTCGGTGGTGTCTAGTAAGAAAGATAAGAAATTAACTAATACTCTTTTATCCATATCGTTTTGGACAGCAATATTAGAAACTAAAATAGTTAAAGCCGTAGTCATTTCCCAAGGACTTAATTCTTCAGTAGCTACCTCTAGGATAGGATAGATTTTACCTACTATATCCTCTATTGCGGACTCCACCTCACTTTGTTTTAAATAATCATCGAAAGAAGACATATTTTAATTATACATCATTCAAACCAACTGCGAACCTCTCCTAGAACTTCATTACTAATCTTCACTTTATTCAGTAAATTCCTTAGTATCTGCTCGTCTACTGTGCCTTCTGAGACTAGATCAACATAGGTACAACTATGCTCCTGACCAATTCTGTGAATACGATCTTCGGCCTGTACTCTTAATTCCAGATCATAGGAGTTAGAATAAAAGATCATTGTGCTCGCTTCGGTTAAAGTTATACCTCTACCACCTGTCTGTGGGTTAGACACAAAATATCTAAGTTCGTTCTCAGGATCTTGAAACTTTTCAATGATATTATGACGTTCGTCTTGAGGTGTTTTACCGTAATAAGAGGCTACAGCACCTTCTCCATATTTATTAGCTATGGCTTTCTCTAGTTCTTGTATGTCGGTTTGGAATACTGCAAAGATTACAACTTTCCCAGATGTCTCTTCTAGTAGATCCAACACCGTTTGTATTCTGTTGTTCTTTAAAACAATAGTTTCCCCTTCTTCATTACGGAGACTGCCAGCTACTACTTGTTGTAAACGCATTAACTGAGTAAGCATATTCATTGTGGAGAAGAGTTCATCATTAAGAATCATTAAGGCTTCTCGCTTCATGGTTCCGTATGCTCGTTGTTGTTCATCGGTTAATTCGACGTGTCTTCTTACATATACTTTCTCAGGAAGATCTAAGCATTCTGTTTTAACCTTTCTAATAGAGAAGTCTTTAATTGATTCTTGTAGCTCCTCAAGCTTTTGGAATCCAACTATCTGCTGGAAAGCATGACTGCCCATTTGTCTTCTTTGTGTTATGGCATACCTGGCTTGAAAGGCATAGAAGCTGCTGAATCCCAATAGATTTGGAGAAAGGAAATAACATTGTGAGTACAGATCAAGGGGTGCCTTAGTAATAGGGAAGCCCGTTAGGATTCTTCTGTAGTCAGCTAGTGGGGCTAACTTAATTAAATGCTTTGTTCGTTTGGCCTTTGGATTCTTAATGGTGGTTGATTCATCTACTGCCATCATCACATCATGGGTAACCAAAAATTCCTCTACAAATTTACATGCCTTAACTGTAGCGAACGCCTCAACATTCACTAAGAATATATTTAAGGTCCCCTCACTTGGTTCAGTTACCATTTTCTTATATTCATATAACCATTTTTGAGTGTGGTTGGGTTGCCACACCAAAACTTTTCTTTCAATACGTTCTGGTAAGTGTTTATTAATTTCATTAACATCCCAATTTCGTAAGTTACCTTTGGGAGAAATTATAAGTAGTCCAGATATTTTGCCATCTTCAAATAGCATACCTGCGTTATCTAAAAGTATTTTGGATTTGCCAAGTCCCATTTCCAAAAAGAGGGCAAATAGGTTACGATGTGCACTTGACTGTAAAGTTTCTAATTGGTGCTCGTATGGTTCGCTCTTAAATTCATAGTCATTCAATTTCATAAGTTCCGTCCTTTATTCTTCGTTATATATTCAAACACATCTTTAAGTGTTGCAATATATTATATAGATGATATGATGCTCTTGCAACTTTGAGTTGATGATGAAAGAAAGAAAAGAAAACGGACGAATAAATAGACTACAAGTGGAGGTATTTTATGACAATACCTCGCATGAATTCTTCATAGACATTACCGACCCCAACGATTTTCTAGCACCTTATACAATAGGGGCCTTTGGCTCTTTAGATGAGGCGCTGAGATATACCTACACTACTCTAGATAAACCAACTGGTGTGGTTGAGGTAGTTGGATTGTCGACTGGTAATATCTCATTTACTTTAGAGCCGTTGAACTCTTCTCCTTGGCCCGAAGTTTCTAAGAAAGATAACGTAGTAGATATAAGGAGTAAACATGGAAAAGATAAATGAACTATTTGAGGAGAGCACAACAAAAGCTGTTGAAGAAATCTCTGATGATTCTATTGGGGACCTTAGTGCGCTCTGCCAAAAACTGCTTAGAGTTCAGGCAGATATTGGAAACGCAGAAGAAAGACTAAAAAGAAAGAAGGAACAGGAGAGGGAACTTTCCGAACAACTCATACCAGACAAGTTAGCACAACTTGGCGTAACAGACATTAAACTAAATGACGGATCTCGCATCTCTGCGGATCCTTTTTACAGTGCTCGTATTTCTGGTGACAACGTAGAAGCAGCTCACGCATGGCTACGAGAACAAGGACATGGAGACATCATAAAAAACACAATGACACTTTCGTTTGGTCAAGGTGAAGATGATCTCGCAAAAGAATTGGTTGTATCGTTAACTAAACAAGGGTTTATACCTGAGGAAAAGGAAGCGGTCCACCCAAGCACTCTGAGGGCATTTGTCAAAGAACAAATAGAATCAGGGAATCAATCGTTTGACCAAGATATACAGAAGAGATTCTCTGTGTATCAAGGCAAGCGCACAAAAATAAATCGTTGAACGAAGAAAGAAGGAGTAAAAAATGGCAACGAAGAAAAATGGTAATGGGACGGCCTTAACGTCCCTTTTTGAAAACATCGAAGAAAAAGGTTTCGGAGATGTGGGTGCGGAAGACCTCAAGACTCCGCGTGTCAGTATAGTCCAGGCAATGTCTCCGCAAAGACAGAAAACCAGTTCGGACTATGTTGCAGACGCAGAGGAAGGAGACATCTTCTTTTCAGGTAACAATGCTTGTATAAATGGCGACGAAGGTCTGCTATTTCTACCTGTCTACTACAACAAAACTCTAGTTGAGTGGCGTTTGAGGGAGAAAGGTGGTGGACTTGTTACCGTGCATTCCGCAGATTCAGATCTGTTGAACCGATGCACACGCGACGGTCAAGGTAGGTTAGTTACGCCAGGAGGGGATACCCAACTGACTACAACTGCCAACCATTATGGCTACGCGCTGGTTGATGATTCACCTCAAAGGTGTGTCATTAACATGACAGGATCTCAACTTAAACACTCGCGTTCTTGGAACACTTTGATCCAAGGTACTAAGCTGCAAGGTGCTAAGGGGTTATATACTCCTCCTGCATACTCGCACTGGTATAGTTTAAAAACGCAGGTGGAGTCCAATGATCGTGGATCGTGGTATAGCTATAGCATTACCCAAGAAAGGATCTTGGCGGAGAAAGAAGTTGACCTCTTTAAAGAGGCAGAAGATTTCTCTAAGTTTTGTTCCTCTGGAGGCATGGACCAGTTACCCGGTCAAAAGTCTTCAGCAATAGAGGATAAGTCTGATTCCAACAAGGATTGGGAAGACTAATCACCCTAGGCCTCGATATTTTACTCACTTGAAATATCGAGGCCTTCTCTTTGAGATTATATGGAAGAAATCGCGAAAAAATTCAAGGAAGTATTCTCGGGTTTAGATAGAGCGCACGGCATTTATGAAATAACCGGGCAGAAGAATACTGCTAAAGGAGTCAAGAAAGACGGTCGAGGACGGACCCTACAGGAGCCTTTGACTCTAGATTTGTGGGAAAGTCACCTGAAAGGTGATACGTCTATTGGTGTAATTCCGCTTACAGATGATGAAACTTGTAAGTGGGGGTGTATTGATGTGGATGAATATCCGATTGATACAAAAGGTCTAATCCAAAAGATTGAGGAGATGCAATTACCAGTGCTGCCTTGCATGACCAAATCAGGAGGAGTTCATTTATTCTTATTTACTAAGCAGCCTATTCCAGCTTTTAAATTCCAGAGTAAGCTAGAAGAGATAGCAGCAGCCATGGGGAGAACGGGAGATGAAATATTTCCTAAACAATATGAGTGGTCTAAACAATTACCAAAGGAAAGGCAGACAGGTAACTGGTTAAACATGCCTTACTTTGCTGGGGAAGACACCACCAGATACGCACTAAAGCCAGACGGAGAAGCAGCAGACATAAACGAGTTCTTTGAGCTCGTAGAAAAAATTTCAATTACCGAAGCACAACTAGACAAATTTATCCCGGTTAAGAAAAGCAGAAAGAAACAAGTTACTAAAGAAGGAACAATGTGGGATGAGGCCCCTCCTTGTTTAGTTCACATGAAGTTAAATGGAATCCCAGAAGGAATGCGTAATAATGCTTTACTAAATTACGGCGTGTTCTTACGCAAAGTCTACCCAGAAGGAGAGGAATGGAAAGACCAGCTACAAGAAATAAATAAAACCGTATGCAGCAAACCTCTCTCACATAGCGAATTAAATACAATCATCCAAAGCCTAGAAAAATCAGAATATAGATACCAATGCAGTAAACAACCTTTAGTGGATTTCTGCCAAAGCGGTATTTGTGTAACACGTAGGCACGGCATAGATGCGTCAGAAAGAGATCCAAATTTCGGCGGTTTAAGAAAATATCTAACAGATCCACCTTTATGGCATTTAGATGTAGACGGAAGAACAATAGTATTAGACACTAAACAACTACATAACTTTTCAATGTATCAGCAAAGGTGTATGGAAGTCTTAAACATCTGTCCGCCTGACGTGAAGAAATCTGATTGGGTAGCGAAGTTAAATACTTTATTACAGGACGTACAGGAAGTTGAAGTCCCAGCAGATATGACCAAACAGGGCTTACTTCAAGAAGCTATATATGAGTTCTGTAGATTATCAGAATCTTCTTCAAGACTATCTATAGCCTCGAACGGAGTATTCAGATTTGAAGAAGAGGGAGAAAAGCAGTGGTGGTTTACAGGTAGAGATGTCGTTATTTTTATACAAGAGTTTAAGAAGATGCGTCATATCAAAGAAGCGGAAGTGTTTACTGAATTAAAACACATGGGAGCAACCAACATAGCTAAGTACATAGACAGAACCGTAGGAAATAAAAAGATTTGGATATTAGATATATATGAAGTGGATGAAAGTTCAATAGACTCCACAGATTTTAAAGCAGTTAAAGACGCATTGCCATGGGAAGAATAACAAAATACTTTGGTCCACCGGGGACAGGTAAGACCACCACCTTAATGAATATCATTGAGAAGTATCTTGATGAAGGTACTCCCCCTGAAAAGATTGCGTTCATTTCTTTCTCTGTTAAAGCTGCTGAGGAAGGAAAGAACAGAGCACATTTAAGATTCGGACTGGGGTTTGATGAGATGCCTTACTTCTGTACGAGCCATGCTTTCTGTAAACGTATCATGGGAATATCACAAGTAATGACTGGCAGAGACATCTTTGATTTCTTAGAAGAGTATGAATTTAATTTAACTAAGAAGTATGGATCTACTTCTAGAGGCGTTAGGTCCGTAGTCCAAGATCCCTACTTCGATATTATTGAACGTTCAAAAGCTAACTGTCGTTCACTTAAAGATGAACGATTGTCCCTGGAGAAAGAACAAAGAAGAGGAGTAGTGACTCACATGTTGGAACCGATAGCTGAAGCTTGGGAGAGTTTTAGGTTATCTAGAGTTCCTCCTGTGTACTCGTTTGCGGACATGATTAATAAGTTCTTGGACGACGGTACACCGCCTGAATTAGATGTGTTGATTGTGGATGAAGCACAAGATCTGGCAGAATTGAATTGGAGATTAGTGGATAAGTTAGCTTTAAATGCAAAGAAAACTTTTATCGCCGGGGATGATGACCAAGCTATATATGAATGGAATGGAGCAAGGCCACAACGTTTTGTTAAGTATGAAGGTACAAGTATTATTCTGGACCAGTCCTATCGCATTCCGTCAAAGGTACATCCGATAGCTGAGCGTATATCAAAACGTATAGTACAGCGTGAGCCAAAAAGTTATAAACCTAGAGAAGAGAAAGGTACAGTCAATAAAGTGAGTTCAGTAGAACTACTTCCATTAGAAGAAGGAGATTGGTTAGTCCTAGCTTCTTGTGACTATATGTTAACGGATGCTTCTAAGGGGTATAACGTTAGAAAGTATTTAATAGATAATGGTTACCCTTTTACCCATAATCATTACAGATATATCCCTCGTAAAATGATCGCGGCCATTCAGATCTGGGAGAGATTAAATAACGAAGAAGAAATAACCTTGGCTGAACTAGATGATCTATATACTTATTTAGGTAAGACAGGTGTTAAGAGAGGATTTATCACACAAGTTTCCCAAGCCCCTAATCAGGGTCAATCGCTTTCCCTTCAACAGATCATAGACAACTATGGACTTAAACCCGACTGTTTAGGTCAGGAATGGAAAACGGTTTTTGAAAAAACAATAGACGTAGAAAGAAGAAGTTTTATCGAGAAAGCACTAAAGAATGACGAAGATCTATATGGAGAACCACGCATTGTCATTTCCACAATTCACCAGGCAAAAGGTGGGGAAGCGAAGAACGTAGCTGTGTATTTGGATTTATCTAAATCACAGAAGCGAACTTCTATGTTACAACCAGACGGGCTACACAGACAGTTCTATGTTGCGGTTACACGCACAATAGATAATCTATATTTAATCCAAGCCCAAGATGATTACTACAGGTATGTTATATGAGTTTTGTTTATAAACCCCCCACGGAGTGGATTGCACCAGATAGTTTCCCAACAGAAAAATTATGTCAGGCCAAAGAAATTGCCATTGACCTTGAGACCAGAGATCCTAACTTGAAAGAGAAAGGTCCGGGGTACATCAGAGGAGATGGAGAAGTCGTAGGTATTTCTTTTGCTATTGACGGTTACGAAGATTACTTTCCTTTTGGACATGAAGCTGGTTTCAACTTCACTAAAAAGAAAGTAATAGAGTTTACCAAAAAGATATGTGCCACCGATAGCGATAAGATATTTCACAACGCTACTTACGATGTAGGTTGGTTAACCAATGAAGGTGTTCCTGTTAATGGCAGAATTATTGACACCATGGTCGTCGCTCCACTCATTGATGAGAATCAATACTGGTATTCACTGAATGCTTTGGGTCGCGAATACATAAATGAAGGCAAGACAGAAGCTGAACTAAATGCTGCTGCGGAGGAGTGGGGATTGGATCCCAAGGCTGAAATGTGGCGCTTACCATCCGCTTATGTGGGTACTTATGCAACACAGGACGCCGCCCTCACGCTTAAATTATGGAATCATTTCAAGATTTTAATAGAGGAACAGAACCTCTGGAACGTGTTCGATTTAGAGATGAGAGTGCTTCCTGTCATCTTAGCGATGAAACAAAAAGGAGTTCGCGTTGATTTAGAGAGAGCCGAAACATTAAAGAAGCAATTAATTAGACGTGAGAAGAATATTGTTCAACAAATAAAGAAAGAAGCTGGTGTCCCGGAAGTACAGTTATGGGCAGCCAACTCTTTAGCTAAAGTATTTGATGCTTTGAAGTTAACTTATTTAAGAACTCCAACCGGGAAGCCTAGCTTCACTAAAGCGTTCTTAGAAAATCACTCTCACCCTATTGCTCAATTAATTAGAGAAGCCAGGGAAGTTAACAAAACACACAGTACGTTTATTGATTCTATTCTGAAGCACGAACATAACGGAAGGATTCATGCTGAGATTAGACAGTTGAAAGGAGAATCAGGAGGAACTGTCACAGGTCGGTTGTCCATGAGCAATCCGAACTTACAACAAGTTCCAGCTCGTAATAAAGAGATAGGTCCATTGATTAGATCTTTGTTCTTACCAGAAGAAGGAGAGCAATGGTGTTCGGCTGACTTCTCTCAACAAGAGCCAAGGATCCTGACGCACTATGCCAGTAGATCCAGATACGACGGAGCAGATGCAATTGCTGATGCTTACCATGAAGGTGATGCTGACTTCCACCAAGAGGTAGCCAACCTAGTGGACATTGACAGAAAAACTGCAAAGACAATAGGACTAGGAATAATGTACGGAATGGGGAAAGGTAAACTGGCAGATCAATTAGGTGTTACCGTTGATGAAGCTTCAGAAATCCTAGGTAAGTTTAATACTTATGCACCATTCGTCAGACAGTTAGCTGATTCAGTTATGCGTAGTGCTAACTCAAAAGGATATATTAAAACCATATTAGGTAGACGTTGCCACTTTGATATGTGGGAACCTCTGAAGTATGGAACAGGTAGACCGTTAAAGCACAAAGAAGCAGTGCATGAATACAACGGAGAAATCAAAAGAGCATTTGTTTACAAGGCTCTTAATAAACTTATTCAAGGGTCAGCAGCTGATATGACCAAACAAGCGATGGTTAACTGCTATGAAGCAGGCTATCTTCCTCTCTTACAGGTACACGATGAATTGGTGTTCTCTGTTAAGTCTCAGGAGGATGTGGATAACATCTGTCGTTTAATGGAAGAAGCTGTGCCTTTGGATATTCCAAACAAGGTTGACGCTGAGATTGGAAAGAACTGGGGTGACTCAATGGAAACCCCTAAGAAAAATTAGGATATATCCTAAGATATAATGTATAATGATATTTACAGGAGTAAAAATGGATACAAATAAATGGAAGAGCGTAGCAATACGTAAAGAGATTGTGGAAGTAGCCGCCGATATTGGTGACAAGACTGAAAGGCCTACTAGCAATGTATTTGCGTATGCAATTAAGAGATTGAAAGATGATCTTGATAGCGGACGTTTGAACGACGTACCAAAGGCGTAACCATGAAGCATAAGATACTGTACGAATCTCCGTACGAGTATGGTGTGTTCTCTAGCGAAGACCGACGTAGCGGTCGATTCTATGATTGCAATGGACAGAAACTTCCCTCTGTTACTACTATATTATCCGGGACTAAAGAAGGAGACTTCTTAAAGAAATGGATTGATAAAGTAGGTGAGGAGGAAGCGGAGCGTATCAGAACAGAAGCTGCGACTAGGGGAACCTACATGCACGACATTCTAGAGAAGCAACTTGTCAACGGTGACATTTGGGATTTCAAACCCAGAAACGCTGAGGAAAAGAGAGCATATAAAATGGCCTGTACGATCATGGACCAAGGGTTGCCTAATGTATCTCAAGTATACGGCTGTGAAGTATCACTCTACTATCCTGACAAATACGCTGGCAAGACGGACGTTATTGGTATTCATGACGGAGATCTATCTATTATGGATTTCAAACAAACCAATAAACCTAAACGTAGGCAATGGGTTTGGGATTACTTCCAACAGTTAGCTGCTTATTCATTAGCGCACAACGAACTGTATGGCACAGACATACAGAAAGGAGTAATTATGATGTGCTCAGTTGATTGCTTATACCAAGAGTTTATTCTTGAAGGAGATGAATTTAAGAGAGCTGCTGATGCGTGGCTAGAACGTGTGGAGAAATTCTCTAATCTTCGTAAGGAGGAAGAGGAAGAAGCAAACTAAAATCTCCTTTTCTATAAAACTTCTCTCTTTCTTTCAAC
>Ga0209232_1002094_pt1 | contig 10146 bp, 16 predicted proteins | sample ETNvirenome_2_60_FD_184066 | JGI IMG/M metagenome (GOLD analysis project Ga0209232, IMG submission 184066) | Marine viral communities from the Pacific Ocean - ETNP_2_60 (SPAdes) (version 2) | ecosystem: Environmental > Aquatic > Marine > Oceanic | place: Pacific Ocean | collected 2013-06-22
TTCGACATAAGTGCAGATCATATCAATCCGCATGTCATTAGCATAACAATCATTCAGGCTATCATACCAGAAATCAATGTTATCTTCGACGATTGTGTGAGGATTGTTGTACGTGACTGCGTACTTGTGAAGAGTAGGTGATAAACTCATCCTATGTTCTCGTAAACAGCAGCATCATTAGATACATAAGAAGCAACACGCATGTACATGTTACCTATCTTGCCTGTGATACTTTCCATCTTTGATACGTCACCATGTGTGTCAAGTTGTATGTACTTGTCCCTGAGACTAGTCGTTAACTTGAACACGGTTGGTTGTGCGTAGCGTGTGTCCGTGTGGATCATCAGATAACCTCCCGAATGTCAATGGTAGCATGTGGTCTCCATTCAGACCACTCATCTAACGCATCGTCTGCGTCCTTGATGTCGTGATAGTATCCGAGCGATTGCTCAAACCCATCGTCCGTGAGTTGATAAACTTGGTACACGTTAAGTGTGTGCCCCGCTCAGTGCGTGGGCAATACCTGGGCAAGGGTTCGCACCTTGCCACCCGCTTGAACGGATCAGGCTGCGTCGTAGGCAGCGTCTACCTTGCTGTGGCAGAACGTCTCAACGATGACCCATACGGCCTTCTCTTTGATCTCCTGCATAGTGTAGAACTCGTCTGTGTCCACGAGATCATGGAACCTGTACCCGAGGCCGTCTAACTCTAACTCGATCTCGTCCTCGTGCTTGTCAAAGAACTCGCAAAGCTCGGTTGAGTAGATGAAACCAGAGACACCAGCAGCGCAGCCATACTCGGCTACGTCCTTGATCTCGTCCATGTCATCGAAGCGATCACATAGCGCATTGTAAAGATCAGTCATGATGTGTGTATGCAAAGTGTACATGTTGACACATAAGTGTCAGGCTCATGCCAGGGATTGCACCTGGCGACGGGCTATGATCCCGTGAGCATCAAGCGTAGCTAGGCAGGATGGCGTAGCTGGTCCGTGTAACGTCGAGCAGGTTACGGTTAACCCAGAACCCTAGGCTCATGTTTGGGTTTGCCATGAGGTTAGCAATGGCACGACGGGACACGTTCTTGTACTCGTACATGTGTCCCTGCTTGAAGGACACAACAGCAACGCCGCGAAGCAGGTCAACGTGGACGAACTGCACAGCAGCAGAGGTACGAGTTGCGGAATAAGTGAACATGAAATGAAAGCAATGTGAACAATGGCTACGACCTTGAAGGTGTAGCAAAGCCTGGTCAGGGACTCGAACCCTGGTGCACGCCGATGCATGTCAGGCACCCATGAGCATACTTGTAACGCGGCTGTGGGTCGCCGCAATGTAACAAAGATTCACATACCCTAGCCGGCCAACTGGTCAAGCACCTCTAGGTCCTACGGTCTGCTGCAGATGACTGCACCTCGCCGTCGCAACGGAGTATTAAGTTGTCAAGGTTCGGTGAGGCAGTGAGTGGTGATTGAAGATCGAGACTCTCCTCCCCCTTAACAGGGAGAGTCGAGATCAAGATCGTCAACCACTCATCTGGATCTGATGATAGCCCCTCTTGCTCCCCATTTGTGGTGGACAGTTGGATAAAGTGGCACAACACACCATCAGATCCCAGTCATACCAAGGGTTATTATCTTTGCTTATCAGTGTTGATCTGATTGATAACCGTAGGTTAACCGGGCCGACAGATCGCGCGAGATTGATACCCGCGTGTCGTGTGCGGGCGCGGTAGTTAGATCCTGCGCGTGTTGTCACCAAGTCACACTACGGCTTCCCAGTTAGCCCGGTTAAGTACAGCAAAATACTGGGCTAAACCGGTTGCTATGACTGGGGAGTCGCCGTTTTTTCTGCATTACGCGACCCCTACCGGGGGGTACTCGCGACCTGCTACTACGCTAATAGGCTTCAGACATTTATGTCATTTTTTAAGAGCTTCTTTCTCAGCATGATATGGTTCATGCAGTACAAACTGGATGTAATCATCAACATATGCCGGCATATACTCCCAGACACGTATGCATTGACCTGCATTAAACCAGTTTGACGTACATACCATCCACATACCTACAACATAACTAATTATTGTCATAAGTAAGTATCCAATAAATAACGTACGACACCCCTATAAGCAAGATAACAAGCATCCATATAACGGACCAAACAATCATAATGCTGCGTAAACCTGTGGATAACACTGTTGAATCAAATCACGACATTGTTGTGCAATCTCTTGATGTTCAACCTGTGTACCGTTAGCGCATCTTAACCCAGTATAATGCAGCCAGGACCGCAACGTACCGTTCATGTACAGCCTTGTAGGCGTGCTTAGGGGTAAAACCTCACGAGCACACTCTTTAGCGACTCCAGCGGCCAGCATCTCGTTATAGAGCGTATAGGCCATATCATATACTTGACTTGCTTTTATTTGAAAGTCTTGTTGTGTATAAGGATCTATGTCATCAATACTATTTTGTCTGTTTTTATTGTCTTGACGTCTGATGTTAAGGGTGTTAGGTTTGTCGGTTACCCCAGCATAACGCTGTGAAAACTCTTGAAAGCTGAATGATCTGTGACGCAGTATTTGTGCTGCGATAGACCGTGTGGTATTAATCTCTACACACATGTTAACCATTTCAAATGGTGACCAATGTTGGTGTTTAATGAGATACTTAATTAACTTAGCACTGGTCTCAGTGTTGTTTTGGTTGTTAGGATTAGATACCCGTGCCATATACGACACAAGGTCATCACCATCGTGGGTGTAATGAATGAGTTTAACGGTGGACATACAGTAGTAAGGGTGTTTTAGTAGTCACTGTTTTTATTACAAAAATAAAAGATATTGTCTCAGTAATCTAGTTACTGCGGTGGTCTTAGTAAAAGGGACTCCGAAGAGTCCCCAGTACAGGAGGTCCACCCTTCCCCCTGTATAAGGCAGGGTTTGCACTAAACCCAGTTCTCAACACCGTTTTGAGCTTCGCCTCTTGACTGTCGTCTTTGGTCCATATCCAAGTTTAAAACCATGTGATTTGCAAAACAGTCAAGGTCGTCTTCCCAATGTGTAATGATGTCTTGCCAATCTCTTTGACGTCTTGTAACTATTTCTTGTTGTGCAGAAATACTTAGTGCATCAATAAAATATTGTACACCTTGTGCAAGAGCGTCAATGCGGTCGTCATGTCTAACCGCACCTTTTTCACGACACATACGGCTCATTTGATAGAACAGCATGTATTCTAAACGTTTTTCAGGTGCTGTGTCTGGGTTAGACGCATAGTCCCATTCGATAACAGACTTATCGACCACCAGACGGTGCTGGTTAAGCACAGGTTCTAGTGTGTCAATAATACGGTCTTCTTTACGAACGTTAGCCCGTGTTTCTTCTACGTTTAGTGTTTGTTTAGTTTGTGCAATGTGTTTTTTAAACAGTTCTGCTACAATACCGTCACCAAAGTTAGATTCAATAAGAAGTGTCGTAACGTTATATTTACGACAACCTTTTAGAATGTCCAAAAGCGTAGTGTCTGAGTATCCTTCCTTGTAAGCACGCATCTCGTGCAAGTACAGAACACCGTTTCGTTGGGATAAATAAGCTGCTGTTGTCTCATCCGATCCACGGCCCGACGGGTCAACAGAGCATATTGTTTCGCTGTAAACATCCCACTCTCCTTGTAACCGCATTGGAGAGTAGAAATAATCTCCAGGGAGTCCGACAGTGGGGAGTTCCTTGATACAATTTGCGGGGTCTGAGCACCAGATGACGGACTCAGGAGCAGAGGTAGGGTTAACGCTAGTGACAATAAGGTCAGCGTTTTTAAGGGGGAATTTTTCTGCGTCAGATAAGCTCGTGTCGAGCATAAACTGAAGCATGAAGTTACTGCGTCCCATGGACGCTTCACGTTCAAGTAGGTCATCAGAACTAAATCGGTCAGGGTCAGTTACATCCCAGGGTACTGCTCCGTTGTCAATGTCAGCTTGTAGCTGAGGAGCTATGATACCCTCATAGTTAGCCATTTTACGAGGTACCCTCGCAGGCCATACAAAGGGCTTGTAGTTGCGTTCTGCAAGCTTTTTGTACACTGTGAATGTGGTTTGGGGTGTACCCAGGTACATAATACGGGAATCATTTTTAGGTGTCAAGATAGATTCAGCTTCAGTACATAATTGTAAAAGCTTACCCCGCATCATTTCTGTCATTGAGTTACCAGGTACTTCGATGTCGTCAAGGATCATTAGATCCGCACGACTACCAGTCAACTGTCCGGTGATACCGACTGACTTAACAGAAGGTGCTTGGCTTGGTGAGCAGTTGACATCAAAACTAATACGTGACCACCGTGCATCGTCAGACTTAGGTTGTAAGTGGCAAAGCCAAGGTGTTTCAATAATTAGTTTTTGTAAGAAAATAGACATGTTATCGGCTCTCTCTTTAGAGGCCGAGATGATCATGATTTTCTTTTCAGGGTTATTAAAAAGCGTCCACAGAACAAAGGCTCCTGTAATCCAGCTTTTTCCCACTCCACGGAAAGCCTGAATTTGAAGACGCTTAGGTCCAGACTGAAGATATTCTGCGATTGCATATTGTGCTTTTGTTGGTTCGGGTAGATCTAGCTGTTGCCACAGTGCTTGTAGAAACAGTTTAAAATCGTCTTGTAGGGCGGTTAGGACGTTGGTCATCTGGTCATCTAGTCATTAATATCAGTGGTCGAGGAACCCAGGTTTTTGGTTTTCTAGAACCCTCTTTGTGAGTATTGTTCTATAGGTACAAAACCGAGTTGTTGCGAAGGTGACATAACCATTTCATCTTCCATAGGTGCTGCTAAAAACCCAACACCAGCAAACCGTTTACCTACAGAACGCATTATGTCTGCAGCGTTACCACTTACAGCAACACGCATACTTGCACGTTGTTGTAAACTAGCTAGGCTTGAGTCAATATCCATACCAGGTTCAACAGTAACACCAGGTTGTCTTGACACAGGTTGGAATTTGTTGTGGTATTTATTATCCACTACACGCGGATAACCAGATACTTCGTCAACATCTACAACATACTGGTCACCAAACATACGAGCTGTTTTTTGTTCTAGAGTATCTTTAAATGACTTAAAATTAGGATCAGAGATGCTCATAAATTCGTTAGTGCCGCCCGATGCAAGTCGAACGTCATGTTCAGCAATGCTAGGACGTCCACCAGAGGCATGTTGGTGCAGAGTAGATCCGGTTTGTTGACGTGCTTGCCGCCTAACCCTACGTACAGCCATTGCCTCTTCTGATGTCTTAGGTGTTTCGGCAGCAACTCTACGAGTCTGAGACTCAGAGCTTTTACCTTTGTAAGACACTCGAACTGGCTCACCTTTTCTGTGACGTGTTTTTAACGCAGGACCAGAATAGTTAGCATCTTTTCTGTAGTCAGCTAAATTTTTACCAGGGTTGTCGGTTAGCCATTGTTCGGCGTTTCTAAAAAGCTCTGAGCCTTCCATTAGTTAATATGTGATAAAATAAGAGACTCCCGTAGGAGATTATGTCCAAATTGTTCTCTCATCCAAGAGAGCCAGTGGTTACTTCCTTTGTCCTGATTGCAACAGGTACAGGCCGGGACAACATTCGATGTAATGTCTCTGCCGCCCAAACTGCGAGGATGAACGTGATCAATAGTAAGTTCATGTAATTCATAGGTTTTTCCGCAATACACACATGTGCATCCAAAGTGTTCTTTGATGCTGCGCCTCCAAAGGCGCTTGGCTTCGGGAGACGTCATGGTGATTAGGTTGTAAAGGTAATGATCAGGGGTAGGAAGTAAAGGGGTCATGCTTTAGATCGGTTTCGGGCGCGGTTCTTTTTGGCTTTTTCTAGGAAAGTGCTACCATCTTTACGATGGGAAACATCTTTACCGTCACCATTGCCATAAGTTCCACGCTGTCTGTTTTCAGCTTTTAACTTAACTCGTCGGTTAACTTCTTTTTTCTTTTTATTGTACTTACGCTGATAAGCACGTTTTACCATAAGGGATCTCCGGTTGCCAGCGTAATGTGCAGATGATTTACCGGATTGTTGAGCCATAAAGACGTCTTTGTACCATTTCAGGGTCAATTTCTGGCATAACGTTTGCCAGTTTAGATAGTGGGTTACCGTCGTAGGCAACACCACTGATATCGTTAACCTTTAGCCAATCACATGCTGCTTTTAGGTCTTGAGTAGTAGCTTCACCCGATTTAATTCGGGCAAGAAACTCCTTTGTAATGAGGTTGTGTAGTTCGTTAAACTGATCCTCTGTTGCTTTTTTTTTAGTCATTAGACGTTATAGCCTTTTCGTTGTCCAGCTAAACGTGCTTGTTTAACAGTAGGAGCGTAACCAAGACCAGGGTAATATTTAACGTTAGTCTTGTTAGCAGGTTTTTTTGGATTGCGAATGCTAGGTGCATTCTTTGGAAAGTTTGGCATTTTAGGAGTTCCTAAGTACAATTTGGTCTAGTTTTCCTTCAATACGTATCATATGATCTTCCATACGGTCAATCATTGACTTGAGTTCTGTTTTAGAAACGTAATCCTGAGCAACAGTCAGTTCTACGTGGTCGATACGACGATCAAGGCTACTGATACGTTCATGTACGTTATTAATTCGTTGGTGTAGTCTGTTGTTCAGTGTTGCTCCCGCTGCTACTACTGCTATCGAGAGACTTACTATCGCTTCTATCATTTAATGATACGATTGGTATAATGTCATGACACAACACTTCTACACGGCTACCGGGTCTAAAAGTAAAACCGGCTTTCATAATCTCCGTACATTTCAGTGCACGAACCATCTCGTAGTTTAACCGCATCTTCTGTTCGTGTCGTTTAGCAATCTGTTTGCACTGCTCAATCATGCCACCATCAAGTGGAATCATAAAGTTGATCTGTGCTCCGTAGTTGTTAGACCGAACGTAGCCGTCAGATTCCATAGGGATCGTGTCGTTGCCCATATAAAACGGGCTAAACGTCATTGTTGATCCATTACAAGAACTGTTGGCTCCAAAGTATTGTCGTGATGGTGCTCCATTGTTCTGGAACTGCACAGCCTGATTCGTAACATTTCCCGTTGCGGCTGCTACGGGGTTAGATGTATTTTGTACTTCAGGTTCTGCAAATGCAGGTGTTACTGCGAGAAGATAGAAAGCGATGTAGTAGTAGAAGTTTGGTCGATGCTTTCTGTGATATCGATTGTTTCCACTACGCCCGCTGATCGTGTTGTCAGCTCTAGAGTCCAAGGATCTCCAGCCGTAGTTACAGAAAATGTTGTACTTTCTCCAGCGATATCGGAACTGGGTGTAACGTTTGAACCACTCCATGATGAATAATCACCACCCATAACTTCTTGTTCGATAGTTCTTTCAATGTCAACCGTGGTGGTGGTAGTCGATTGCATTGACCCCTGGGTAAACTGTGGGGTTACAGTTTGTGCTGAAACTGGAGCAGCCAACAGCAGCAACAAAAGTAGCTTTTTCATTCTTCCTTTTTTTTAATGTCAGGTGATTTGGAATTCTGTTTACTGTTAGATGTAGTTAATCCGAACGTAGCTAAGGCTCCAGTAAAAACACTGGCAACAAATGTTATATCACCACCACTTTGACCTTTTTTGATCATGGGCAGTTCGACATAGTTAAGGGTAATAATAAAACCACTCCAAATAACTACACCTAAACGGACAAATGTACCGAGAACTTGTAATTCATCTTCTGTGTTTTCTTTAACTTTAACTAGGAACCCTTTCTTTTTTTGTTCGTTGTTATCTTGGTCCATGCTTGTTTAAGAATGGGTTTCATGGCAGTTACAGTCCATTTAAAGACTGCTGTTGCTGTAAGGGTGGCTGCAACAGACACGGTGGCAGTAGTACCAGCCGTGACAAGTATTTCGTTAGACGGGAGAGGCATCGTGACATCCGTAAATGGAATGTCTATCTCTCGTGTGTCTTTAGGTATTGGTATGTTCGGTATTTTAACCGGAGGTGGTTTAGGTTTTGGTTTCTCTTTGTCGGACTCTGTAGTTCCTTTAACTCCCGGAGGTGGCCGAAGGTCGCTAGGAGGCACCACAAGCGGTCTGTATGAAGGCAAATCCGCTCGTGGGACATCTAGTACCGGACGGGGTAGAAGAAGGGGCTCAGGGAGCCGTATATACGGAAGTACAGGAGGCTCACCTAAGTCCATTACTTGCTAGGGAATAGTCCGTTGCGGATAAACTCCACAGCTTTATCATCTACATCGTTATCAGTAGACTCAGCCAATTTGGTCAGCATATCTACGATGAGTAGCTTGACCTTTGGAGATTGAAGAAAAGAAAAGAGAATTGGACGGATAAGTGTAATCATGATTAGCTCCAGGGTGTACCGCTGGCTTTGGTTGGTGTTTTTTGTTCGTCGAGTTGTGCCTGCAATGCAGCTTCAACTTCAGTTACTTTTTCAGCAGTTAGCTGTGATTTAACCCAGCCGACCACTACTTCTTCAGTAAGGTCTGCATAAGGTGTCAATGTTTCTGGACGTTCAAGACCGATAGAACCGTATGCACCGCTGGAATAGGTGCCGTCATTAGCACTTACCGTATAATGAACAGTAAAAACAAAACCGTCTGCGGTTTCACGCTCAAGTTGTGCAATAGACCAGGTGTTAGTTGTAGCCATGTTTAATAAATAAGTGTTTTGTTTGTTATAAGCCCCACGTTGCCATGGGGCGGTTTGCTATCCAGCCTCAAGAGCTGCAACTTTGGTTTCTAGGGTTTCAATAGCTGTTTGTTGACGTTTGATAAGGCTTAGCAAGTGAGGCACAAACCGATCATATTGAACGCTTTCAACGACTTGATCGCCGTTTTCATCCACTCCAAAATGACACAACCGAGGATCAATTTGCTCTACTTCTTCGGCAATAAATCCCCAGTGACCCCAATCAGGATTATCATTAGCGCATTTTGACTTATACCAAACCGGGCGGCATTCAAGGATCGCGTCAGCGTATGCGTCTTGTAGAGTTTCTACGTCTTTCTTATATTTGATGGACGACGTGGATCTGTGCAAGATGTAATTTGTTGGATGCACATATACATTTGCAGCGCCTGAAGATGTAGTGTCGTAGATACCTTGTGCGCTAATTTCCCCCGAGCTATTGATTCTCATCCGCTCCGTAGGGCTCGACGCACCATCGGCTGTAGTTCTAAAAAGTAAGCGGCCTGGCATGTCATCAGAGCCAGGAGTGCCATCTACTTCTCCTATAATTTCTGCTCCAAGGCTATTAAAATCAGTCCCATCGTGTCCGTGAAAACGAATTTTACCAAGTTCGTCACCATTAGCAAGTGACTGATTTGAAGCTTCGCTACCTCTTGCATGAGCAAGGATTATCGATGGACCAGAAGTACCTGACTCAAAGCGAGTCTGTCTAATAGAACTCGTTGCAAAACCAGTACCAGAGACTTGAAATCTTGAATCTGTTGGGGTAGTTTGAGCACTAGACGTCCCCACCAACAGCCTGCCCGAGCTGTCGATTCGCATCCGCTCGGCTGGTGAGTTATTGCCAGTGAAAAACTGCATCTCGGCGTTATGACTAGAATTGCCACTAAATGCTTTTAACTTGAAAGCATCACCAGAAGCTTCAATAGATCCAAAACGTGGGTTATTGCCTGCTTGGGTTAGTTTTACGACCCCCGAGCTGTCGATTCGCATCCGCTCCGTCTGAGAACTCGCACCATCCGCAGTTGTGAAGAATGTGAGGCGACCTGGGAAATCATTGCTGCCAGGGGCTGCATCAGCAGAACCTTTCACAGAGGCAAAAGTGCCACCAGTGTTGTCGCTAAATATAAGTTCTCCCAAGGTGTCACCAGATGACATTGCAGTTGCTGCTTCATCTCGTGCAATAGAAATAATTGCACCGCCAGGACTTCCACCTGCATAGCCAGCAACAAAGATTTTTGCATATTGTCCTGATCCGCTTGAAGGAGAAGAGCTCTGACCCACCACCAACCGACCAGTGCTGTCGATTCTCATCCGCTCGGTTGCATTTGTCCTAAAAGCTAGAGGCGTTGAAGATCCTTGAGCTTGAAGTATAAATTCTGAAGCTGTGTTATAAAGAGAGCCTTTTAGAGTGCCACCATCTTGAAACTCAAGATTTCCGCCAGTT
>Ga0209232_1002095_pt1 | contig 10145 bp, 2 predicted proteins | sample ETNvirenome_2_60_FD_184066 | JGI IMG/M metagenome (GOLD analysis project Ga0209232, IMG submission 184066) | Marine viral communities from the Pacific Ocean - ETNP_2_60 (SPAdes) (version 2) | ecosystem: Environmental > Aquatic > Marine > Oceanic | place: Pacific Ocean | collected 2013-06-22
GGCCTAGTTCTCTTTTTAATCTCATTATAGCTGGAGAGCTAGATCCAGTGTCGTCTATAACAATATTTTTACCTTGCTTTTTTAACTTTTCTATTTGAGAAAGAATATTGGCACTAGCTTTTGATTGTAAATCTCTCCACTGATCACGTTGTTCAGTAGTATGCTGATTTGTATCAGCAGGTAAGCCAGCTTCTTTCATTAGCCTTTGGAGTTCTACGTCTTTATCTAATACAATGTAATTTTTTCCAAATCTTTTAGCAACTGTTGATTTGCCAGCAGCAGCCCCTCCGGTTAAAAATATTACTTGCGGCTTATTAGACTTATTTTCTTTATTAAGTTGGTTTACCCTATTTCTAAACCACGTTGCCCCTCCAAAAGAGATAGCATTACTGTCACCCCATTGTGTAGGTTTAAATCCTAATTCAAGTAATTTTTTATTTAATCTTAAGAATAAATTTCCAGGATTAGAATCAGCTATATCTTCCATATTAACTTCTATAGACATTCTACCTCTTCTTTCTTGTAAAAAAGGAGAATTCCATATTTTAACATAATCCTGTAGAAATTGCGGCACATTAGCCATTGCTTTAGCCATCATCAATGGATTATTAAAACTCCAGTTAGTATAGTTAACTATGGATAATTGCTGTAATATAGCAGACCTCATATTAAGGGCCATCACAGCACCTACAGATTGATTAATCCAATTCATTACTGTATTAAACTCTTTATCTTTCCCTTTCTTACGGTTTATTCCCGTAGTCATTCTTTCCAAGATATTTTCTAATGCATTTACAAAATCATTTCCATAAGCTTGTTTAATTAATTTTAAATTTTGCTCAGAAAATATTTGATTTTTATTATTAATAAAATCTTGTAAAAACATTTGCCTTAAAGAAGTATTAGCCGTATTGGCCATATCTGTATCTATATTACCACCTAACCATTCTTTAGTAATATTAGGATAACCATTTTCTAATTTAGTTATTTTACTAACTTCATCTGCAAAAGCTTTTAGTTCTGCATTGCCCTCTACTAAAGCAATTAAATCCTGTGTATCTGCTTTATTTAATCCTAAGTCTTGCCCTGCTTTATCATAGAGATATGCTCTTATTGCTTGCTCATTAGTATATAAACCTCCTAATACTTTTTTAGCTAAAAGTTTTTTATTCTTAAATCTTTTCTTTAATTCTTTATAATCATTAGCAAGTGATACTTTAGCAGAGGTCCAGGCATCAATACCTTTACCAAATGGATCTAATAAATTATCTTTAAACCATTTTTGTTGTTGCTCTCCTTTTTTACCACTTCCTACAAAGTAAGATAATAACCCTGCAAAATCATCAGCTCCCGGCGGAATATAAATATTAAGTTTATTTAATATTCTTCCTAACTTAGAAGGTTTATTGGTTCTAACTAAAGAATCCATTTCATCTTCTAAGGTTTTTTGACCATCTTCTTTTGCTTGTTGTACCCTCTTCGTTACACCTAAGTCAGTTAACATTTTTTCAACAGCATCCACATTAGACTTAGAATCATCCGCAAAGAAGATATCATTGTATCCTTCGGAAACTTTTTCAGCAATCCACATAGCTTTAGCCCCTGGCGTACCGTTTTCTAAGCCAGTAATATTTTTTAGTGGAATACTAATACCTAATGTGCTTCTTAAAAATTCTTGTATAGCTTCCGCCGCCTCGGCTGGTCTAGCTGTTAATACAAATACATCTCTATCTCCAACTGCCTCAGTAAATCTTTTTGCTAAATTTGCTAACGGACCTTTTGACCCTTTTTTCACTTGATTAAATTCAGAATAATCAAAAGTTGCTCCGGCTTCTTTTAAGGAGTTATATTGTTCTGCAAACTGTGTAGCATTTAAACTTCCTTCAGTTCCATCTGGGAGCTTATAAAGTACATTAGATTGAGTTTTAGCAAGCGTATCATCAAAGTCAAACACCCGCGCTTTCTTAGTTGGGTTTTTTGTATTAGATGCTTCGCTTTTAGCTTTTCTTAAAATACTTAATTTTTCAACTATTTGATCAGTAGTTAATCCTTCAATGTCTATCCCAAATTCTTTTAATAACTCTTCATCTTGCTTCCTTGATTTCTCTTGCATCTGAGCCACTCCTTTTTTAGAAAGAATAGCTAACTTAACATCTGCAGGGTTCTTTTGATTTTTAACTTCTTGTGTGCTTTTAGAAACAAAATCAGCCCATTCTTGCGCAGACATGTAATCTTTTATTTTAGTATAACCCATATCAATGGCTTTGGCTAATGCTTTACCACCTTGATAAGCTAACTTGACTGTTCTTAAAGCGCTAATAATTGTTTGTACTGGAATAGTTGCTAAATTCATTTGTAATGTTCCCTTGCTTCCAGTAAGCTCAGTTAGTTTAGCAATAGCTCTATCAATTAAATTTTCAACTTGATCTTCTGTTTGCTCTGCAATACTTTCCTGTTGTAATTGTTTAATATCAGGAGTTATAGCGCCGTCGGACTTAACATTAAATTCTTGTGCAACACTTTTGCCATTTCTTAATATAATAGTATTAGGGTCTATCCCTCCATTGTTATTATTTACATTTATATTAAAATATCTAGCCCAAATATTATCAGTTAGTTCCCAACCATCTGGTGGTCTATTTTTATAATTAAAAGGTTTGCCATCAGGGCCAATTCCGCTTAATTTATTATCATATACATCTAATAATGCTCCTTGGAAATAGTTATTTTTAATTAAATTAAAATTATCTTTAACTGTCCCCTCAGCGGCTTGTTTAAATAAATATTTAGCAACAGCGGATGCTGGTAAAGTATGTTCTTCAGTAAATAATCTTTTCCCATTAGAGTCAAACATTTTTTCTGAAGTAGTAAATTTAATAGGAGATAATTTTCTGACAAAATGTTCTTGCCAAGATGAAGAGGATGTTAACAAGCCTGCTACAATAGCAGCCTTTTCTTTATTTAGTTTCCCATCTTCAATCATATAATCTTGAAAAATAGTAAATATATCTTCTAATGCTGTTAATTTATTATCTTGATCTTTTACAAAAGCCGGATCATTTATATCTATACCCTCTTTCTTTTTGTTAACTGTTTTAGCATAAGAATCTTTTGTTTTAGAAATAGCTTTATATATATCTTTTTCTTTTGCAAAATTTTCTTTCCCCACTTCTTTTATCCAAGCGTCGGCTTCTGCAGTATTTATAAAGAATACATTTCTGGCGTGTTGCCTTTCAATTTTTCCAAACCCTTTTTCCTTTTTATCTTTTTTAGATAAAGAATCATATATACTTTTTAATAATAAGTCACCATTAAGATTTTTTACATATTTTAACCCATTAGATTCTATAAATATTTTAGGATCACTAGTTCCTTGGAAATTTCTAAAAAAACTAGCAGGTAATTTTTTAGTTAATCCTGTAGTAACTAATTTTTCTAAAAAAGCTTTTCTTTGGGTCTCATCATTTAAATTAATATCTTTAATCCCCATTCCTTTAAGGAAAGCTGGCCACTTTTTATCATAAGTAGCAAATTCTCGTGAAGTTTTTTCAGTAAGCTTTTGAAATACATTTTGTATTTTATCTGCAGCTTTTTGGAATAAAGTTTTTTCTTTTTCTTTTTGTTGTTGTTCTGCAAATTGTTGTCTAAACTCAATATCATTTTCAAGTAATGATATAGCTTCCCTTGCGCCCATTGAAGTAGCCAATGCTTCCACAAGGTTCATTTGTCTATCAGATCTAGTGCTTGCTTTTAAATTAGGGTCAACGAAATAATCCAAAAAGTCCCACCCTAAATCTTGGTTGTACTTCTTTTTTTCTAAAACACCATCTTTATTTCTAACTAAAAATCCGGCTTCTTCAAAAGGATTTTTACCATCCTTATTTCGGGCCATTCTCATAGATTCAACCGACAAAGAATTATAAAATGTCGCAGGATTCTTTTCAATAGCTTTAGTTAATCCTTTGTTCTTTTTAGTATTTTTAAGACCAAGTTCTTTTTTTATTTCATTATATAAATCATCTTTAAGAGCTTTAGCTATATCTCCTTTAAATTTAAGATTATCAACACCTTGTTTAGCAGTAAGTAATGCTTTTTTAGCAGCATTTTTAATTGTATTCATTAAATTTTTACTTATCTCTAAATCTTGGGCTGTTTCAATATTTTTTAGTTCTGAAATAATACCACTATCTTCTTCAGAAATTATGCCCTGAACTTCAGCAGAGCCCATATCTTGTTGAAATTGTTGATTAGAAACTCCCTCTAAAGCTTTTTTACTTACCGCTCTTTTTCGTAATTGTTCTTGCAAATAAGCACCTAAAGGAACGCTACCATTATAAGTTCTTAATAAATCCAAGAATCCCCCAACTCCGCTTGTTATATTAGACTCTAACTGTTCTTTACCACCGTCTTTTATTCTTTTATTTTTTGGAATGTTATTCCAAATAGAATTTGTTAATTGTTTAATAAAAGGCAATTGGGTATCAAGGATTTGTTGCATAGATTTATCCCCAATAACATTTTTTCCGTCTTTATCTTTAGTTATATCTCCATCTTTAATTCCCTTATCAAATATCTCTTGTAATTTTGTAGAAGCTTTTATACTACTTTCTTTAACCCCTTGTACACTTTTTTTAACACTTTGTGTAGCCTGTGTAGCGCTTTTTAATTTAGTTGCATAGTCTTTCATCATAGCAGCCCTATCAGCAGTATATTGAGATTGGGATAATTTTCCTGCTTTAAAATCGTCATTTAATTTCTTGCTAGCTAATTTAAATTCATCTATAACTACTTGTTTAGTTGATCTTGTTTCTGTTTGTTCGCGTATTTCTTCTAGTAGATTACTATATTTAGTTTTAAGGGTTCCATTTTTATTTCTTATAACAGGTTGGTTATTTGTTTTAACCTCTTCAACAATTCTGTTAATAACTTGATTAGCATTATTTATAGCACCTCTAAATCCGGCAGCACCTTTTTTAAATTGTTCCTTAGTAATTCTATTAGCTTTTAAATCATCTTTTAAAGCATCTAATTTTTTTTGATTTGCATCTATTTTTTCTTGTGCTTTAGCTGATCTTTCTAATTGTTGAGGAGTTAATCGGCTACCTAAATCATTACTTTCTTTTAATATTTGCCTTAAATTTTTAGTTTCTATTTTAATAGCTTCTGTTAAACCCTCTTTTACTAACGGGTTTGTTTCAAATTCTTGATTTTGTTTTAAAACTCCAATAGTCATTAAAGAATTCGCAGCTGTTCCTGCAGTGTGTTCAGGACTATGATTTCGCATAGCTTTGTACCCACTGTTTAAAGCTTTTCCCCCTCCAGTAAATAATAAGGTGCCAAAAAATGATTGTAGTGCAGTTTCAACTCCTTGTTCTTTTACACCTTCCCAAACGAATTCTCCAATATCATCCCCTTTTAATCCTTTACCTAAACCTTCATTATATAATTCTATAGGTAATTGTGCTAATTCTGTACCGCTTTCTCCGCCAGCAGCCCAAAGGCTAGTTACCAAACCCTTTCCCCCATAAGCTCCTTTATTAATTGCTTTAGTTATGCCTTTTATTCCTATTTTTTCTAAAGCAAAAGACGGAATAGACAACGCCACAGGAGTACTAAACTCATTTTTATTTTGCTCATGCAGTTTAACCCATTGTTCTTCTGGACTTAAATTAGGAAATAACTGCTCCGCTTTTTGCCTATTATAATTTACATACATTTCTGGTACAATTTGTGAAGCAATCATACCTTGCCCTACCCGCGCCGCCAATACAGGGTTCCTAGTTATAGCACCGGTAGCTATTGTTGCAGCAACAGTTGGTGCCACACTAGTAGATACCGTGGTAAAAGCTTGCGCTAGGCCAGGCACAAATTGTTGCGCACTTTTATTTTTTATAGCCGCTTCAAGACCAGGCCCAGTGTATTTGTGTTTGCGTTCTAATTCAATAAGCTTTGTTATAAAATCTTCTTGCCCATAACCCGCAGAATGTTCTCCTACTTTTTCTTTATTATGATCCCAAAGCTTTTCTATATTTTCATACTTTGGCCCTTCTTTTAATAACTTTCTTTGTTCTTTATCTATATAAGTAGAAGTTAATTTACCTTTGAATTCTTTATAGTAATCTATATCATCATGAATTTTATCTAACTCTTTCCATCTTTCTCTATTATCTTCTCTAGAAACTTCTTCATTATTTTCAGGATCAATATATATAGGGGCCCTTCCTTTAAAGCCTGTTGCTTGCGCTAATTTATTTTTCCAGTCGGCACTTAACTTTTCCCCTTTTTGTTTTCTTTCCTTAATAAATTCATCTAAAGTATTTTTATCTATTTTACCTTCTTCAAAGAGCTTTGTAGCATTTTCAATTGCTTCTTTACCCGCTCCCTTTTTTCCAGATTCTCCGCCTAATAAAAATCCCAATGCCCCCATACCGGCATATCCTCCATGTTCCTCCCATGAATCTTTTGCACTAGTAATAACATCCGCCCATTCAGGCCCTACAATTTCCTGCAACATCTGTGGAAGAGTATTTTTTAATTTCAGTCCTTGTTTCGAAAATTCTATGGGTAAATTATGTGCTAATTCAGTTTTGATGGCTTCCCAAGGCCCCATTCTTTCGCCTGTTTCCGGATTTACTAAATAACCTGCTTCTTCTGCTGTTGGCAAAAGAGCTTTAATTTCTTCTTCAGAGGCTCCTTTGTTCCAAGCCTCATAAGCTTCTACTAAATCATCGTCTAAAGAAGGCCCTCTTCTAAAACCACCCTTACCGTCTCTTCTTGGTTTATTTTTTTGTTGATCAAAAGTAGTAAAAGTATTAATAATTTCTTGAAATTCCTCTTGATTAACATCTAAATTTGGTTGACTAATAGGGGCTTGCTGAGTAATTGGTGCTTGCTGGTTTACTGTTCCTAAAGTTGAAACTGGTGGTTGAGCAGGCACAACTTCCTCTTGTTCAATTGTTTCAGTAGGTGTTGAAACAGTATCTTCTATAAGCTCTGCATCAGGAAATTCTTGTAAAAATTTAGCTTCTCTTTCATTAGATACTTCCCACTCCTCTCCATTTACTTTATATATTTTGAACATATTTTATTAAATAAATTATTAATATCTTCTTCTATTAGAAGTAACTGACCCCGGTATTCTACCTTTATAATCTGTATGGGTTAATGACCCAGGATTATATCCCGATCCAGTAGTATTCATACCTTGTGCCTGACGGATTAAATTTTGAGTTTCCTCAGGGCTTGCGTTGAAAGGTATATAAATTGGTTCTGCATTAGGATTTACTGAATTTTGTATATAAATACCAGTTGGAGGTCCTTGCTTCATATATGCCTCAGTGACTTCTGTTCCATCAGTACTTACTTTAGAGTCTACTACTATACCAGGCCCAAATTCTACTTGGAAACTATCTAACCCAATTTGCCCTAAATCTCCTTTCATCCTATCCATCATCCCACCATATTGTTCTAGTGGCACATTGCCTGCAAATTCACCCATGTCAATATTCCAAATCCTTGGTTCATTAGGGTTGTTAAATGCTTGTTCTGTAGCTATTCTATTATCTTTAAGTTTCTTTCTTTGTTCTTTTTCTTTCCAATGCTGCATCTCTTGATCATCTGCCCTATGGTGATAATCTTGAACTGCTTTAGAATTTACTCCATACATAGACTTTGCTTTGTCAACCCACTCTCTTTGTAGAACACCATATGCTTTATCGTATCCTTCATTTAATAAGCGTTTAGCTTGCTCCTCAGTATACCCAAAATTATCACTCAATAAAGCCCCAACTAGCCTATGCCTATTTTCAGGGTCCTGATCTAAAGTATCATCAAGTGCATCTAAAGCAAATTGTGCAGCTGATGTACCCTGTACACCATCTATCCCAGGCGCTCCTTGATAAAAACCTAAAATATTTCCATTAGGAGTAGTCTGAACTTTCATGGAACCTTCAATAATACCATCTACATCTTGTTTAGCTACTAGTTTACGTTTAAGATTTTTCATCTCTGACAATGCAAATTGATAAGGCTTACCTGTAACTGTTTCGCTAACCCAAAATTCTTTTCCATCTATAGTTTTAAATTCACCTGTGGGGTCGGAACTTTGCATGTCCATTATAGCAGCGCGAAGGTCAGCAGAGACATAGTTAGATAAAGTACCCTCTTCATTCATAGTATTAAAAGTAGTCATAAGATCTACGGCAGTTCCTTTTAAAGCTTTAACATCAGTAACTTGTCCTTTAAGCTTAGACATTTCTCTAGCATATGTTGCATAATCCCCAGTACGTTGTACTTCTTGCGCTAAATGGGCAGCGTGATCAGCTATATTTCTAGAGGTTTGTTGAACTATAGCATCAAATCCACCTGCACCACTATCGCCAGGAATATAAAGGTCATCTTGGTCCTTTGTTATGGCTTTACCCATATTATAGTTCATGATATTCCTTTTAAGCTGTCTGTCTTGTTCGGCCCTTGTCCTATCAGTGAGTAGGCGTCTTTCCGCCATTGCTTGATCGATTGACCTATTTGTAAGCTGACGATCTTTCATACCCCCACCTTTCCACTCGTGCTCTTTAGCCCAAAAATCGTAATTATAATTTGCCATTAATTAAATATTTTTAAATTGAACATTACCAATTTTATTTTAACCGCCTCCACCAAGTTTTCCTAATGTAGTTGCGAATTTTCCACCGCCTAAAGCTCCACCACTTGCAGCAGCAACTCCAGCGTCTAATAAACCACCTATACCGCCTATAAGATCAGCTTTAGCTTGTGCCCTAGCAGCATCAGCGGCATTTGCTCTAGCCATTGCTCTGCCAGTTTTATCTTGCAGTTTATTATATTCAAATTGTTGCTGTTGATCCATTGCAGATCTACCTAGTTTTTCAGCATCAAAAGCAGCCATTGCGCTATCTCTAGCAGCTTGGTTTGACATTTGAGCGTTATTCATTGAAGCAGCATTTTCTGCGCTCCATTGAGCTTGTTGAAAGGAATTTGATGCACCGGTATTAAATTGGTTCATCGCATTTTCAGCTCCAAATTCTGCTAATGAAAATTGGTTACCAGCTTGAGCACCAAACATTGCAGCTTGATTTTGAGCTTGTGCCCCAAACCTTGCAGCTTGATTTTGAGCATCTGCAGCAAATTGTGCAGCTTGATTTTGAGCACCTACATTAAATTGAGATTGTCCTAAATCAAATTTAGAAGCCATATTTTCTTGAGCTAATTGAGATCTTTGTAATTCAGATTCTCCTTGTGCCCTCATCATTTCATTTTGCTTAACTTGTTTGTCTATATCTGCTGCAATTCCAGCTTTTGATTTTGCAGCAGCCGCCGCTAAAGCTGTAGCACCACCAGCTCCAGTTCCCGCTTGTGCCGCTAAATCCTGTGATGCCGCCAATGACTGATCTGCTTCTCTTGCAGCCATCTCAGCACCAGCTGTAGATACTTGTAAGTTACGCATTGTATTAGTTAATCCCGCATCAGCACCTCGCTGCAAACCAGCTATATCAGTTTGAGCTGCATCATAGCCTACTGCACCATAGCCAGTTGCCTGATAACCCCGGGAGTCACCTAATGCACCCATTTGTGCTTGTCCAGCTTGTCCTAAAGTGCCGACTTGACCTTGAGTTGTATCATAATTAACCCCCTGCATATTTTCCCAGTTATTGCCCCACTTAAAGGCATCTTGGGCAGCTTGCGCAGTCTTTAACCCCGCATGGGCTTTCTTTTGCTCTTTACGCCTTTTTCTACCCCCGAAGGCAGAGGCAACGCCTTTTACTATTGCTCCAAACATATTAAAATTTCATTATTAGTTCATAAGATGGATTTCCATCTTTATAATATCCTGTTTTTTTAAATTTTTCTAATAAAGTACCATCTTTTACCCATGAAAATGTGCCTTTATAACCCATATCTTTAGCAAAATTTGTGGTAAAATCTATCAATAGTTGCAATGCATCACTTCTGTCTGTATCGCGATAAGATTTATCGCTTATTACTACAGCTGGAAAAGCAACCTTACTATTGGTCATCCAAAGCCACATGGCTGCAATAGGATCTTCTCCTTTACAAACCATAAAGCCACCTAGACCTTGTCGTTTTTCTTCTTGTTCTTCCCCTACTTTAAAAGACCCAGGTAAAAA
>Ga0209232_1002096_pt1 | contig 10136 bp, 17 predicted proteins | sample ETNvirenome_2_60_FD_184066 | JGI IMG/M metagenome (GOLD analysis project Ga0209232, IMG submission 184066) | Marine viral communities from the Pacific Ocean - ETNP_2_60 (SPAdes) (version 2) | ecosystem: Environmental > Aquatic > Marine > Oceanic | place: Pacific Ocean | collected 2013-06-22
TATAAACAGCTCCTGCATTTGCTGAATATCTTCCTATCTCCAATGGAGCTGTTCCTTGCTGCATCGATGCATAACTATTGCTGTCCGATACGCCATATTCTGCTTCTGCTACTCCGTTAACATAAAATGTTATACCATCATGAGCATCAGATCCTCCTACACCACTATATGTAGCAGTTATATGATACCAAACACCAGTTGTAAAAGTTGAATTAGTATCTATAGATTGTTGATAGTTACCATTTAATGCCCCTTTTAAAAATAGTCTAGCTCTATAACCAGAATTATTAAAAACTGCTAAAGTCCATTCTCGAGACGTATTACCATTGTCTTTTGACACTAATGCTCGAGCTCCTGTTAAATTATCAAAATTTACCCAGATAGATATTGAAAATGCACTATCATTGGTTCCATTAGTAAATTCAAATTTATTTTCATCTTGAAATTGTATATAATCATTTCCGCCATCAAAATCAAATACTCCACCGTTAGTTGAAATAAAAGAAGTGCCTCCTTTTAATGAACCAGTAGTGCTACTACGTAAATCATTAGTATTAGTTCCACTTCCTCCGTAAGAAGGATCGTTTGCTGGATCTACTGCAAATAATAAAGAATCCATTACTATCGGGTCTGGTCCGCCTACTACTCCCATTATAAGTATCCTCTTGATTTTGCAAAATTAAAATTCTTAAGTATTTCTGTGTCAGTTAACACTCTGTCATAAAATATTATGAATCCTATTTCTATTGGACATGGATATGTATTTGAATCATTTATAGATCCTACACTAAGACCGTTGTTGTTCAGGTTAACAACTTGAGACTCATTTCCACGTATTATTGATAAATCAGATCCGGTGTATTTTGTAGTATTTTTCCATATAGCAATATTTGCTCTGCTGAAAACACCAGCTGCTTTTGTCCATGTAGCAAAACACCATTCATCTGCAGGATATGTTTGGCCGGATGTGAAAGTGGAAGCGCCCCATAAGTCAATGGTAATTTCTGATGTATTATTAGAGTTCCAAGAACATACTCCTTGATTGTTAGTGTCGCCTCCTATGCCCCAACATCCTTTTTGTGTGAAGGTTGCAGTTCTACGAAATACTCCGCAAACTGTGAAATTGGAATCTCCTTCTAACGTATTTGGTGTATTGTCAGTATGATAATATCTATTACTTACACCGACGTCATAATATGTTTGATTTGATCCAGAATTGATAAATGCCAAATTTTTTGGTACTAATGGATCTGCATCTGAAAGTACAGTTGATAGTCCTCGTTTGGAATCAAAATAAGCCACTGATCCACTTTGTGCTACTGGTGCTGTTGCATAATTCGTTGCCATTACTCGAACCTCCCTTTCATTGCGTTATAGTTTTGAAGTACTTCTGCATCTGATAATGCTCGATTATATATATGTCCTGGACCCATCAGTCCTGCATAAATTCTATCAGGTCCAGCGTTATTTGAAGCTCCTACTCTAAACGGTTGAGATGAAGCACCTGCTGTTTTGGTAAAACTTACTGTTGATGATAATACTCCGTCATGATAAAATCTTGCATTAGATCCATCATAAGTAACTGCAACATATTTTATTGTATTATCATTGACAGCTACTCCTGTATCAATAGCTTGCGAACCGCCTGAGCCGTTTGTTGGTGAACAATATAATTGTAACTTACCATTAGCTCCAGAAAATCCAATACCAAATAAAAAGCCTTTATATGGATTAGCTTGTTCAAATGTACAAAATAATTCACCTTGCGAATCAGATGATTTAATCCATAAACCGAATGTTAACGCTGATCCTAGTTCTGGTATAGTACTAGCAGTATATGTTAAATAATCATTACTCCCATCAAATGCAAATACTGGAGTACCAAATGTTGTAGTATCATAAAATCCAGCACCAGTAAATGTTCCAGAAGTACCACTAATAGTATCTGTTACTGTAGTTCCAGAGCCTGGATACATTTTATTATTTGCTGCATCTAAAACAAATACTAAACCGGTTGATACTATTCTTGGTGAATGATGAAATGCCATAATCTTTTTAATATAAATATCAATCTAATAAATTATAATTCCAATATTGATCTTTGTCTTTGTTATATGGATTACCTGTTTGCATGTAATAACAATTTAAACATAACAGTTGTAAGTTGTCTATTTGATGATTGCATACGTCTCCATCTTTGTGATCTAGCAGTAATGGAGTAGTATCATCTGTTATTCTTCTTTCTTCATAATCGCAGCTGTTACATTTTTCTGGTAATATACCTAATGCTATTATTCTATTGCGTAACTTCCAAACCGGGTAATTTGGATGATCTCCATCCAATATCCTATCTATGGCATATGGACCAGCGGTAGCTCTTGTAACGTCCTTATTTATACCTTTTCCGGCTTGATTCTTATGAAGTTCCCATAATGTTTTTCCAGATTCAGAATCAGTATATTGTTTTGCATATTTCTTGTATGTGGAAAATGATACTTTAAGAAATCTAGCAGCTTCAGAATTAGATTTGGTGTTTTCTATTGCATATCTAATTTCAGACTCTGATAAATTTAAAGCAGATCGTCCACGACCATAAACATATTTATAGTCTACACCCACAAAATATTTTCTTTTATAAGCATTTGATAAGCTTGTTTTGGTAATATTTTTTGATTGTATACTTCTTTCATTCTTTCTCTATGCTTCTCTGGAGAAATCATATCCATAAACGATCTATCAGGATAACCTGTTAAATCTTTAACTGCATCCATCCAATCAATATAACTTGAATACTTTCTATCAAACTTTTGCTCTTCGGATTGATTCTCCCAATATTCAATTTGATCTTTTAACGGCCACATATCGATAGGAACATCTTTTGCTTTTCTTCTTCCTGGTAATAATTCTTTGTGTTTATTCTTTTTTTCTTGTCTTTTAATAAACTTATCCATTATATCCATGGATCTGTCTTTAGGAGAATCTCCAATTGTTGCTTTTTTACTCATTTGAATATTTCTTTTTTATTATAACTATTTGTTTCCATGCATCTTCTGAACGATATATATATTTTTTAAATTTATTTATATCTTTTTTATTTTTTGCTTGTTCAGCTTTTTTTAAATTTTTATGATATTTTGCATGATAAATACCAATCTTTATTTTATCTAAATATTTCATTATTTAAGTTTAACTACTAATCCTACTTCTTTTAACTCTTCATAAATAGTTTCAGTTAGTTCACGTTGATCTTTAAATATTTCACAAGATCCATTATGATGAACCAAATGTGCACATTGTATTGCTTGAAAATAGTTATGTCCACAAATTTCTTGCAGTGATATTACAACATGATCAAATGTATTTATATCATCATTTAATAATATTATAGAACATTTTTTATTGTATTTTCTTTTTTTCATTTATTATTGTATCACAATATTCATAATGTTCATTTGTTTCTAACCATTCTAAACATTCATCTAAAAATTTATTTTTTAAATGTTTATTCCAATGTTCAGGCCAACTCCATTTTGTTTTAGCCATAGCTTCTATAGAAGATAGTAATACTTTATCTAAATAATTCTCTTCCATAATATATTATAATGATTTTTTAGTAGAAATACAACCTATAAATTTTGTAAAAAGTGTTTACTTTCTTTTTTTCTTCTATCAAGTAATCCTGAAAATCCTGATTTTAATCGATATGTTAAAATTTCTTGAGCTGCTTGTTTGTAGTTTTTTTGTTTAATTGACTGTATAAAATCAGACTCTAACATTGCACCACATCCTGTATTGTATACTAATGAAACTATAACATCAAACATTTCTTGTGTTATTGGAATATCTAATTTTTGTTCAACATCCCAACGTGTAAATAATCTTCTTACACAATTAGCAGCTATTGTTAAATCTTTATACATAAACTGTAATGCTTGTTGTTTTGTAATAGTCATATTAGGTGCAACATCTTTCGTATGTCCATATCCAATTGTCCATGGATCATTTTTATATTTATAAGATGTTAATACAGGTTCGCCTTTTTTCTTAGGATCTCCTTCTTCAAATTTAATAAAGTCAAATAACCATTGACTTCCTCGAAGTTTACTCCCGTCTTTGTAATTACTAGAAGACTCATTTAATATAGTTTTTAATTTAATCATGATTAAAAATAAAGAATGGATCTGTAGTCAAGAGCTTCAATCTTTATAGCTTTTCAAAGTCCTACATAGGTTTAACATTCCTATCGACCCATTCTTTGATTATTATTTCCTTTTACGTGGAAATAATTTATTTAATTCTCTATGGTTCTCTTGTCTGTAATAATTAATATTACTAAAAAATATAAATTTCCAATTTTTTTGATATCTGATATAGGTTCATATCCAAATTTTTCAAATAATTCTTCGCCTCTTGTTTCTAAGTTAGACTCGCTAGGATCATATATACCACTTAATGTTCCTCTCGTACTTCCATTTGTATGTGCCTTTATCCATTGTTGTTTTGGATATATTTCGACTTTAGAATAGTTATCGGGTTGAAACTTACGCATACCTGGAAGTTCATTTCTAAAAAACATTCTTAATTTTTTTACATCATTCATAATGTCTATAGGAATACCAGTTATGTTTTTTGCTCCCTCGTTTAGATTTTTTGTACCAAATCTACGCATATTTTCATATAATATATTTTTCATTATTTATTCCTTTTACGTGGAAATAATTTATTTAATTTTTCTTGTCTACGATCACATCCGCAATCGCTATTTGTAAGATCAGCAATTCGTTCTGCTAATTTATCTAATCTTGTAGCTGATGTAATTTTTTTTATATCGTCGCCTAATCCTCTTGATTTCATTTAATTGGGCCTCCTCCAACCCATGCATCACAACTTCTTGCTCCAGCACACTTAAACCAAAAGAATTCACAAAATCCTATATTAGCATTTTTAACTATGGTCTTGCCTTCTTCACCAATTGCTTTTTCAATTTTTCTTAATGTAGATTTTTTTTGATCAAATGCTCCACAGTTAGCACATCTAGATTGTTTTGCAGCTTCTACAGTAGTGTTCCATAATTCTGCTTTATCTTCCCAAAACTTTTTTGATCCTTTTTCATCGTCAGGATTTAATGGTCCATAACTATATTTTTTAACAGTTGTGTTTCTATTTAATGTATTTAAATCTAAATTCTCAATAGCATCATTAGGCTTAGTTTTAATTTTATTTTTTTTAATTTCAGCTTGTTTATCTATTGCAGCTGGTGTATTGTATCCATCTTTAGATTCTAAAATAACATCTTTTATTACTGACTTTAGTTTCATATAATCTTTTATATAAATATATTATTTTTTCTTTTTACGACCAGATTTCATATTTGCACACCAATGATACATTTTACCTTTTTCTCCGCCATATTTTTTAGCTTTACGTCTTAAACTCGTAACAGATCCTTTACAACTAGCACCTGATTTTTTAACACGTCCCGGACGACTTTTTCCTTTTACTTTACCATCTGCAAAGTTTTCTGTTTTATAGCCAGTTATTTTCTCATCTTCTTTTTCTTCTTCTCCTCTACCATACCCAATTGATTTAGTTGGAGTTCTACCTGGTCCTTTTTTAAAATCTGTTTTGTGTTTACGATCTCCAAATGGGCCTCCATAATCTGAATAGTCATGTTCTTTACCAAAAGGTCCAGATGGCCATTGTTCATTCTTCATTCTTAGAGTATTATCATGTCCGCATTTATGACACATAAATAAATCATTACCTCCATCAGCAATTTTCCAACTCCAATTACATTTATCACATTCAATTTTATCAGCTACGATAGCTTCTAATACATTTTCAGCTGTTGGTGTTAATTGTGTTAACATTATATCATTTTGTAAATCACTAAGTTTTTCTAAGTGTCCTGAATTACGTAATGATTTAAATGCTAGATTTTCTACAGAATATTCTCCCTCACGTTCTAATCCTGTTTTTCTTAATTTTTTTAGTCTATCTTTTAAATTTTTAATTTTATCTAATAATGAATCTTCATATGGATCTAATTTGTCTATTTCAAATTTATATGGATTTGCTTTTTTATCAATATCCATGTCATCTACTGTTACAATGTCTGATTTTGGTTTTTTTATCCAATTATTTTTTAATAATGAATATACTCCAGTTGATGTATGAGGTTCATTTTCGTCTTGAGCATATAGTTCTATATTCATATCTTTATACTTTAATGGATATGTATTATTCCATATACTTTTTTTGGCTTGCATTAAGTCACGAACTAATGTATCATTTTCATCAATATCATTGTAATTAATAATTAAATGTAAATCTATATCTGAATTTTTTGTCCAATTATAATTTGCATTACTTCCAGTTAATGTAACATCTTTAACTTTTACTTTAATATCTAAAAATTTTAAAAATGCTTGAGCAATTTTCAATAATTGCAGTCGTAATTTATCATTGAATACTTCATTAGTCCATAGTTTAGGATTTAATTCTGATTGTGTTTGATATTCTTTAATGTATTTCATTAATATTAGTTAAATTCATCCATGATTTCTTGAAAAGCATCACGTTGCTCTTTATTCTTAAGTTTTGGTATAACATTATTAATTTTTTCTTCTTTGGTATTACCTGGAATTAATTTATATATGGTATCTTCTAGTTCTTTACGTGTTGTCATAGTCAATAGTCCCATACTATATAAATTAATAAATTGGAATACTGGTATCATAAAATCATTTGCAACTACTTCTTTAGCGTTTTGATATTGATCAGCAGTAACAGAATTTTTAATTGCTTCTATTGCTACGGCCATAAATAAACTATCTTTGTTATCTGAATAATTATCTTGACTCAAACCTAATTCATCTAATATTTCTTGTAGTTCATTGCTCCATATATCCAATTGTTTTTTACCCATAAATTGTATATTTTTTATGTAATCACCAAACATTTCAGCAATTGTACCTGCAACTTTTTTATCTTTAACTATTGCATTATAGTATTGTTTAGGATCAATAATACCACCTACTTTTAATTGTGAATTACCTAACTTAGTAAAGTAAAGAAAATTGTTTTGTTCTTTAGCTACTTTAATAATATCACTAGCAAATTCTTTATATGCTATAGGATTAACGGTTTGTAATTGTTTTGCAAATGCTTCAAATTGTGCAGGAGTCTTTAAATTTTTTAATATGTTTTCATAACTAAAGTTTTTAGAAAATTTAATATTTTTTACTGTAGAAGGGTCCATTGATTTAGATATTAATAATAAATCACCAGCATTTTTTGGATCCATTAATTTATCATCAAATGTTTTTTTAATATATGTTCCAATATCAGTTAATTTTGTTGGATTCATGTTAAATAGAGCTTTTAATCGTCTCATTTTTAATGGATTAACAGAAAACATTCGAAAAGCTCGTTTAAAAAATCCAGGATTTTGGCCTATTTCTTTTGCTGCTGTTCTAAATACTGGAACTTTTCTTACAAGATCAGCTAGTTGTTTTTCAGAAAACTCTGCTGCAACTCCACCAGCTTTTTTGTATACAGCATCAGAACTTTTTCCTAATATATTTCTACTATTCTTAAAAAATGCGTCAATATCATCAAGTACTCTCATAAAACTAGGAGAATCAAAATTAAATTGTTTTGCTGTTTGTTTAGTTTTAGTAACATATGTTCCCATATCTCCTAACCCACGTAATAATACTCTTTGACTACTTGGAGTAATCACACCTGCTTTTTGTACAGCTGACCAGAAGTTTCTTGTAGCAACTAATTTAGATGCAGCAGATCCTTTAAACAATCCTTTTGCAAATTTAGCAACTGGTTTACCTATGTTTTTAATTCCTAATTTAAGTACTGATCCTGCTACTGGAATAACAGCTATTGCACTAAGTGCTGCATCAAAATATTTTTCACGTGCTGCATATATTATTGCATTTATAATATCAATTGCATCTCCAATTACTGGTATTAGTCCTGCCCAATCTAATACTGTTTGTACTGTGTCTACCCATGTTCCTCCTTGTTCTAAATCTTTTTCGTCGACACCTAATGTAATTTCTCCATTTTCATCAGTTAATACTCCTTGCTTGTTACCTGCAGAATCATAAAGTACAATATCTCTACCGTTTTCAACTTCATATTTATAATCATTTGATTTTTTAAGTAAAGATCGAGCAGTACCATCAGGAAAAAATGTTATTGTATCAGCAACTCCTCCTTGTTTAGCAGCTGATTTAGATCGTAATTTAACTCTGTATGCAACAGTTGTGTGAAATTTTTGTGAAACTGAATCAGGCAATCCTTTCAATATATTTTGGGCTTCTGGATATATAGCTCCATATTCTTGCCAAGATTGTCTATTTGATTGTTCTTGTATTAATGATTTAATATTTCTAATTAATTGTACACGCTTATATTCTTGTTCAATTAAATTTTCTAATTTTGTTGTCATATAATAGTCCTAGTACTATTTTATATATAAATATAGTTATTTCCAAAATAACTGGATGACAATGATGCAAGATGCTAATATTAATGATACTGCAGTTTTTAATGTTATTCCTTCGCCTTTAAACATATATGTCATTAATGTAAATATTAACATTCCAGAAACAAATGATGCAAATCTACCAGGCCAAAATAATCCTTCAAATCCTGATACCGCAAGTCTTGTAGCTTCCATGAAAATATACGTAATTGGTAATCCAAATAAAATTAATAGTAATTTATATTTTTTAGCCCAAGGCCATATTAAAGGACCGTTAACTTGAATCCAAACCATTCCTTGACCTATTGTAAATAAAATAATTGCAAATGTTATAAATCGATAATTCATATAACTATTATATGAAAAAAATTTATAAGATCCTATTTTTTAGAAACTTTATCTATATCTGATTGAAGTATAATACCTTCTTCTAATAATTTTTTTCTATTTTCTAGATGTTTGTTTTTAATGTCATCTTTAGATTGACCATGATATGCAACAGCATGTCCTTCTTCAATCATAATATCTGTTATCATTCTACCATCAGATGAAACAAAATCTCCTAATACTCTTCCAAACTTTCCTTTCATATCCTCGCCATTTTTGTTGATTTCTGTTTTAAGAACACAATGTTCTGAAAGAAGTTCTTTTAATCTTTTCTTTGCTGCCAATCCAAAAAGTTTTTCAATTTTATTTCTTGTTCTCGATTCTGGAGTATCAATTCCCATTATTCTAACTCTTTCATCAGTTAGTACTACTCCAAATCCTAAATCTATATCTACGTCTACCGTATCTCCGTCTATTATTTTATTTACTGTGCATTTATATTCATACATTAGAATGATTCCATTACCGTTTCATCTACAACTGTTTGAATGTCTTCTAACTTGGCATCTATTTGCATCATGATATTTGCTTGATATCTTTTTACTTCTTCGCCTTGGTTGAAAACTATTATGGTCGGAACTACTATTATTTTATACTTTGCTTGTGATGCTTTATCAGTTACAATATCTACTTCACCTGTTTTGCAATCTGATAATTTATTTAACCAATTTACTGAATTAGCATTATTCCAATTTGCATTAAATTGTATAACTTGTATCTGTGAAAAACATAATGTTGATATAAATAACCCAATTATTGTTAAAAACATTTTCATGATTATCTCCTTTTTTCAATCAACTTATCTAACTTCTCCTCAATTCTTTTCATATCTTCTTTTACTTCTTCTACATCTTTTTGTGTAGTCATAATTGTTTGACGAATCAATTGATCCTTCATATCAAATTCCATTCTTGTTACATCGGGTGGTAATGGTGTAGGTAGCTCTTTTGCTTCTGCTATATCTGCTTGTAGTACAAACCACATACTTATTACTGTTGCCATTGCGGCACCTATTCCAACTAAGCTTTTTATACTTATTCTAAAACCTGTGTCTTCATTTAATTCTGTTGCCATTTTTTTATCTCTTAAAAAATTATATAATTTAATCCTACACTAAAATCATGCCATCTTCTATTCCAATACTTATTATACTTGCCCTCTATAAATATACCCAAATGTTTATTTATTCTATTTCCCAATATAAATCCTCCACCAAAATCTATCCAAGTTTGCTTAGGAGCTA
>Ga0209232_1002097_pt1 | contig 10135 bp, 17 predicted proteins | sample ETNvirenome_2_60_FD_184066 | JGI IMG/M metagenome (GOLD analysis project Ga0209232, IMG submission 184066) | Marine viral communities from the Pacific Ocean - ETNP_2_60 (SPAdes) (version 2) | ecosystem: Environmental > Aquatic > Marine > Oceanic | place: Pacific Ocean | collected 2013-06-22
AAGTGGTCATTCAATACTAAGTCTTGTTACAAGTACTACAGGCAATTCTTCTGTTTGGTTTGGAGATACAGACCACCAAAGCATTGGTAGAGTTAGATACGAACATGCAAACAATCAAATGGAATTTTGGACTAATGGTATTGAAAGAATGGCTATAAACTCATCAGGTAATGTAGGTATAGGAACTTCATCACCTGGAAATAAATTAGAAGTAAGGGGAGATATAGCAGTAGCAATATCAGACACTCAAGACATTATAAAATTATCTGATGCAGGTAATGATGGAAGTATTGAATTATATACTGGAGAAGCAACACCAGTATTGAGAACTAAATTAACTTCTTATGGAGATAGTTATTTTAATGGTAGCAGTGTTAAGCTTGGTATAGGAACTTCATCACCTGCAGGAAAGCTTGATGTATATCCCGATACAGACAATTATGCAAGAATTGGTAGAGCTTATGTAGGGACTGTAGGTCACGCAGACTTTGCAGGGTATGGACATATTGACGTAAGAAATGGTAGTAGTTATGGATTATTACAAAGTTCAGCAGGACATACTATTTTAAATGCAGCAAGTGGACAACATATATCTTTTAGAATCAATAATAATACTGCTGATATGATGAGAATAGATGCTTCAGGTAATGTCGGTATAGGAACTACATCACCGAGTGCAAAGTTAGAGGTAAATGGTACTTCTAATTTTACTGGAGAAATGTATATAGATCACGGTGGTAGTGATTATGCTCCTGGTATTAGTTTTATGGGTGGCTCAAACACACCTGGTGCTAATACTTATGAAAATGCACGATTAGGATATTACGATAATTCTGGTACTGGTTTGATGAGATTTTCCATTGGTAGAGGTGCTGGTAATTTTGATTTTCTTATTGGTGGTAATAGATCTTTTATAGCGGCTACTACTTATTTAGCAGTTCCTGATGGTGCTTATTTAGCAGCTGGTAATGACAACGATATATTTATACGACACGATGGTAATGGACATCTTCAAAGCAATGCTGGAACTATGTTTATAAATCAGGTGTCAAACAATAGTATGATTTTGAGTACAAGCAATACCGAAAGAATAAGAATAAATGGTAATGGAAATATTGGAATCGCCAATACAACTCCTTATGAAAAGCTTGATGTAAAAAGTGCTTCATCAACAAGTCCAGCTATTGTAGCAAATGGAGCTGCAGTAAATGGTTGTGTTCATATGGCTCACGGATACGCTGGACAAAATGGAGATTATGTAAATACTTATGGTTCACAATATAGTTCTAATGCTACTGTTCTAGGATATGGTGTAAAACCAAGCACGACAGCTAATGATACATTCTTATGTTCTGCTGACAATGCAGCTTTTGTAAGAGGAGCTTTGGTTATAGATGATGAATTAAGATTTTGGCAAGGAGCAGCAGCAAATGGAACTTTAAATAATAATTTTTCAATGACTGAAAGATTTAGACTAACTGCAGCTGGTGTAGGACATTTCGATAATGATGTAGTTGCATATTCATCTACTGTATCAGATAAAAGATTAAAAGAAAACATTACTACAATAAATAATGCTCTTGATAAAGTTCAGGCATTAAGAGGTGTAGAATATGATTGGACTGCTACTTCAAGAAAAGGCACGCACGATATAGGATTAGTTGCACAAGAAGTAGAAGAAGTATTACCAGAGCTTGTTACTGAACACGAACTTTGTACTGGAGAGTTTGGCGGAGAAGGTAACGAAAAAACATTTAAAACAGTAAACTATGATAAAATGGTTGGTGTTTTAATAGAGGCAATAAAAGAACAACAAGTTCAAATAGATGAACTTAAAACTAAACTAGGAGAATAAAATGGCTAAAGTAATTTCAGAAAAATCTGGAGAGACTCCAGCAGTTGCAAAGCAAGTAGAAATTAAACATATTAAAACTATGAAAGATGCAGATGGAAACGATGTTTCTGTTGTAGATTATTCAGAGAATATGGAAGTTGATACTGCTATAGAACAAGCAGAAGCAAACAAAGCAAGTCTTGAAGCAAGATTAGCAGAAGTAGAAGCTGAATTAGTTGAATACAAAAAAATTAAAGACGCTGAATAATACATGGGTTTACCAGCAATAGGGACAACAAACTTTGGTATAGGTAGTGTAGGTGCTGATATTAAAACAGGCACGGGTTGCAATCAAAGTACCAATTTAAGTTTAAAAGGTTTAATGGATGGTACTGGAGGACTTACGTTTGCTTCTTCTGGTGGACCTTGTGTAGATATGGACGGTGGGAGTCCACCACCAACAATAGGAGATGCACCGTACGCAATGAGTGAAGTAAGAGGATTATTTCATGATGACGATCCAGGCGGTGGCGGTGGAGGCGGTCCACCAAATCCATAAAAAAGATTAAATGGAATAAAATATAACACATTATAGGAGAGAATAATGGAAGTAAGTAAAGATAGTAAATTTACGTTTAGTTTAGAAACACTTATAAGTATTGCTGTTACAATATTTATGGTAGTAGGTCTATGGTTTAATTTGCAAGCTGATATAGAAGAAGCTAAAGCATTACCAGAGCCTCCTGTAAGTAGAACTGAGTATGACTTAAAAGATCAGATGATTCGTAATAGCATTATGAATACTGAAGAAAAAGTAGAAAAACTTGAAGATAAAGTAGACGACATTAAAGAAGATACACGTAGTATTAATGAGACTCTATTGAATATGAATAAAAACTAGGATGGATTATGCAAAAATTGATAAGTATGTGGTTATTGGGACTTGGATTGTTTACCTCGTCGCTATATTCGCAATCAGTATCTTTGGATAGTTTTCAGCAGATACAAGCATTAAACATACAGAAGTGTGCAGTAGTGCAAGTAAATGCGTCTTGGAACTATCAAAATAGAGTTAATTTAACACAGCTAAATAATTTGTGTTACATTGCAGAAATAGATATTGAAAATAAAACAGTTGGTGCTGTAATAGTAAAAGAATGGGATATAGATGTAGTTCCTACTATTATAGTATTAAAAGAAGGCGTAGAAATAAAAAGATTTGAACCTGGTATTTCTATGAGTTTTGATCAAAAAACTATTATAGAAAGCATTAGAAAAGAAGTAAAATAGATTTATTGATTTGTATATAAAAAAATTAATAAGTTTGTATAAGTAAACAACATGGAGAAATCAATGTCTAAAGAAAAAAAAGTAGATCTAAAACAAGAAGCTCAAACTAAAATGGAAACACTGGTTGAGCAGCATAATGAACTTGTTAAAGATTTAGAAAGTGCTAACGCTAGATTAGCAGAAATTAAACAAATGATCATTGAGCATCAGGGATATATGAAAGGCCTTGAAGCTTGCGAAAAAGATTGTGAGGTAAAATAATGGGACCGATTTTAGGTAAGTTGCTTGCAAAACTAGGTACTGAAAAAGTATTAAAAGCTATCGTATTGCATTTAGGAGAACACTTAGTTGCTAAGTCTTCAAATAAATTAGACGACAAGTTGTTTGCAGAAATTAAAAAAGCATTAAAATAGGAGGTTTCATTGAAACTCAAAAAACGTGGCATTGTAATACCTGACCAGCATTATCCTTTAGAGGATAGAGCTGCAGTAGAATGTGTAAAGAAAGCAGTACTAAAGATTAAACCTGAAGTTTTTGTTAATCTTGGTGATGTAGGAGAGTGGGATTCTGTATCGGCGTGGAAATACAAAGATAAAAAATTACCACCTTTGGAGTTTCAATTACCCTTAGTAGATGAAGAAATAAGGTTAGTAAATAATGGATTGGACGAGTGGGATGAAATACTTAAAAAAGTTGGATGTAAAGAAAAGTATTTATTACAAGGTAACCACGATCTCTGGTTGGATAATTTCGCTAACAAGTATCCCTATCTTAACGATTATACATTTTTTAAAGCGTGTAAAATAAAAGAAAGAGGATATAAATATACGGAGTATAACTTACCTATTCAGGTTGGTAAGTTAGCTTTCTTTCACGGTGCGTTTGCAACAACGTATCACGCAAAGAAACATTTAGAAACGTATGGAGAAAATGTAATGTATGGACATACACACGATCTTCAAAGACATACGCAAACAAAGCTAGGTGGTAATATAGCTGCTTGGTCTTTGGGATGTTTAAAGAATATGTCTCACGAAGATAATAAGTGGTTACGTGGTAGATTACATAATTGGGCACACGCATTTGCAATTGTAGATTGGTTTACAAATGGTGAGTTTAAAGTAGAAGTAGTAGAAATAATTGACGGAAAAACAACCGTATGGGGTGAAATAATAGATGGAAACGACTAATACAATATCAGATGATGTAAAAGGTACATCTATAAATAACAGTAGAAGAAAATACAATTTTACTGCTAAAAAGAAAAAACCTAAAAAACTTAAAACTATGATGGATATAACTAGAAATGCCAAAAAAGATATTAAATATAAATAACTTTAGTGGTGGTCTTAATGAAAAGACTACTCCAAGAGACTTAGCACCTAACGAGTTTCAACGTGCAGATAATATGAACAATGAAATTCCTGGTAAGCTAACGGTATTTGGAGAGTCTGTAGACGGACCATATACTGGAGATATAGGTGCAAATCCAAATTATTTGGAAACATTAGCACACGGTACTGGGTTGTATCATATTAATTTAGACAGAAATGTAGACGATGAATCTGTAGGTTCTAAAGAATATTTATTTATAAACGATCGTTCAGATTCTTTGTTACGTATTGTAGATATTACTACTACTGGTGCTATGGCAACAAAAGTAATATCTTATGGAAATAATGCATCAGATGTACACGTGTATATTGTAGACGGAACTACAAGAATAATACCTAGCTATACAGCAGGTACAAATAAACCGAAAGTATTTGAGTACTATAATTACAATAGAAAACTTGGAAGTTCTAGTGGTGAAACAATTGTTAATGTTGCTGATACTTACGCAACGGAAGATTTGTATTTAAAACCTATATTTGGAGGTTTAAGTTCTAATGTAGACTATGACGTAGAAGATTTGCATTATAATAATTTTTTTGATCCTGTATACGAATCAGAAGTTTTTAATTACCATAATATTGTAGTAAATAATAATAATCATATTACACAGCCTAGTAAAACTCAACTTCATAATGAATTAAATCAATACAGTGTTTACAATTCAACTGATAAAGGTTCTATGTCTATTATTGCACATTTTACAGATGGACCAAGCAGCGATACTAACTCTAATATATTAGTTAGTGCTCAATATAGATATGGATTATTTTGTTCTTTAGTATACAAAAATCAAGACGGGTTGACAGCTCAGGAATCATTTCCAGTATTTTTAGGAACAGTAAATCAAGACATTACTGATATAGCAAATCATGCAGATAAAAATCAAGATTTGTATTTAATGATGTGCGGCAGAATGGGCGAAAGAACAAATAGGTATTCAGGGTTTAAAGTTTATTGGGCAAGAATTAACAATTATTCTGCGGGATCTGTAGGAAGCCCTGGTACTGGTAGTGTAGGTCCAAAATATTTATTATGTGAAGTAGACTTTGAAAAAGGTTTAAGATATGGTGGAGAAAAAGATTATGGTCCATTCGGAGACATAGATTTAAATTCTAGTAATTTTAATTTTATATTTCCTTCTGATGCTTTTCAATCTAGTAGTAGCGACTTTTTAGGTGAAAAAATAACAACGTTGTCTGTATTAGAACCTTTTACAGGTTCAAAAAAACCTACAGCAATCGGAAGACAACAAACTACATTCAAAAGCAGTGTAATGATAAATAGAAGAATTTATGCTGGTAATATTACTTATTACGATGAACATAATAAACTAATTAGTAAAAATGATAGAATATTAAAATCGCTACCAAACAAGTTTGATTATTTTCCTACTAATAGTTTTTTAGATGTTTCTGTGGAAGACGGAGATGAAATAATACATTTAGCTACAGTTAACAGTAAGTTGTTGCAATTTAAAAAACAAAAATTATTTATTGTTAATTGTCAAAGAGATTTAGAGTTTTTAGAAACTACTTTAGAGTTTAAGGGTTGTGAATATAAACATCATGTTGTATCGGGCCCAGGGTTTGTAGCGTGGCTTAACAGGTTAGGCGTATATTTATACAATGGTCAACGTTTATTAGACTTAGATATGTCTAAGATGGGCCAAGATCGTTTTAAAAGCATATACGACAAATTAGGAGGAAGTACTGTAGATGCTGGTTTTGCTGAAAGTCAATTAGGTTATTTATCAGAAACTAAAGAAATTATTATTACCAATCCGTCTGGGGAAATATTAAAGTATGATATGAAATCAGAAAGTTGGTCTGAAGGATTAAATTTTGATAGCAATGCAAATTCTTCCAATGAAGTTACTAGGGCAATTGATGCTGATATTACTAATTTCGTAACTACAAATACTGGAGAATTAGTATATGGAATAGAACGTAATGGGTCATCTCCTAATAATAGAGTAAAATTACGTAAATGGAATAATGATTCTGCTGCTTTTACAGCCGACGACCAAATACTACTAAAAACAAAAGAGTATGATATGGAAAGTCCTTCTGTTAATAAAAGCATAGTGAATGTATATATAAACTATAAAAGAGGTGAAAATGTATTAATTAAAGGGTTTGCAAGTAGAAATGGTACTGAAGTTTTAGATACTTTAGCAGCTGGATCTACACAAGCATTGACTAACACTAGTCAAGATTTTCAAACTCAAAAAATACAAGTTAGCAATAGTTTGTTTAAACATGTAACTAGTTTTGGATTACAAATATATGCAGCGGGATCTGGTACTATACATAAAGATTTTACTATAAATGATATACAAATAGTATTTAGAGAGAAAGTTGCTAGATGAGAAAAGGATTTGGTTCTGTAGAAACAAGAAAATCTACAAAGAAAAAAACTAGACAAGGAACTGGGAAACGTACTAAGTATGGTAATAAGTTAAGTAAAAAGTATTATAAGAAACGTAAAAGAGGACAAGGATAATGGCTAAGAAAAAAGACTCAAGATTAACAAGAGCTGGTGTATCAGGTTATAATAAACCTAAACGTACACCTGGACATCCTAAGAAATCGCACGTAGTAGTTGCAAAAGTTGGAGACAAAGTAAAAACTATACGTTTTGGACAACAAGGTGTTAAGACTGCTGGTAAACCTAAAAAAGGTGAATCAGCTAAACAGAAAGCACGTAGAAAAAGTTTTAAAGCAAGACATGGAAAAAATATTGCTAAAGGTAAAATGTCTGCAGCTTATTGGGCAGATAAAGTAAAATGGTAAAGGAGTAAGTTATGCCGTACGGTAAAGGAACATATGGAAGTAAGGTTGGTAGACCGCCTAAGAAAAAAAAGAAAAAAACTACAAAGAAAGGTAAGAAAAAATAATGGCTAAAACAGTAAGTTGGTTGTGGGGTGGCAAACGATATAAAGGTACTTTAATTAGAGAAACTAAAACGCATAAATTTGCTAGAACGCACAACGGAAAAATTAAAAAGATTAAAAAATAATAATGCGAGAAAGTATATTAAATATTTTAAGAGAGCAATCTAGCAAGGTTGAAGAAGTAGAAAGTTCTATGGAAACACCAATTATAGTTAAATCTGAAGTACCAGATAATGGTGAAGGATTTAGTGGAGATCGTGTTGTAGTAGAAAATGACGCTGGTAGTTTTTTATATATCAAGGTTGCAGAGAGATGGATGAAAACAGATTTGGAGGAGGCGTAATGTCTGAAAATACAAGAGATAAAACAGTACAAAGCATATTGGGTGATACTAGTTTGCAACTTATGGAAGAACAAGTAGATAGAAGTACAGAATTTCAAGATAGCTTATTGGGTAAAGCACTTTTTTATGGACCATCTATGATTATGGGTGCTAGAGTAGGTGGAGCAGTAGCTGATACCGTATCCCCTTTAACAGAGTTTTTTAAGCAAAGAAAAGATGCGAAACAAGAATTTAAAAATAGTCCTGAATTGCAACAAATTCACGGTGGATCTGATAATAAAGCGTTTAGAAATTACTTTAAGACTCAACGATTAAAAACTGGTGCAGTTGCAAGAGGTACAAAAAGAGGCGAAGATATACTTGTAGGAGATATAAAAGGAGAAGGAGCTGTAAATTCTGTTGTAGACTCTGTTATGAAAGCAGAGGGTTTTACTAGCGGAGCTTCTACTGTAGCTGTAGAAAACAATAATCCTGGAAATCTTCAATGGTTTGAAGGTATTGAAAATAAATATAAAGGAGCAAGCAAAGGAGAAAGCTATAAAGATGCACAAGGCATAACTAGGTTTCACACTAAGTTTGATTCTTTAGAAAGTGGTAAAGCTGCATTAAAAGATGTTGTAGCTAGGAAATGGTCTGAATCAAATCAAGACGCTAATGTTTTTGCTCAAAATTATACAGGCTTAAGCTCTGGAGAAGAGTTGAGTAATTATGTAAATATAATAAAAAGTGATTTACAGACTAATAATCCTACTGCTAACTTGGGTGTGCGTAGTGGAAAAAATTTAGTAGATAGAAATAAAATTAGAGCATTTTATTTAAATGGTATGAAAGATTATGAATATGATCCTGTATCAAATACAACTACTCAAAAAACGCCTGTTGTTAATGTAAAACCTATAGTTGGTGATGATATTATTAGCGGTATACCTGGTACTAACATGATGGATTATGGTAATAATGGATATAATTTAATTGATCCGTCTACTATACCTGCAAGCCAAGGTAGAGGTAATACTCAATTTGGACAACAACTTAATAGTGCCTTAGACTACGGCTTAGAAAAAGGTTCACAATTATACTCAACAGGTATGAATAAAACTTTTAGTGCAATGGATTTTTATAGAAACAATCAAGCAGCAGTAAATAATAACGTTGTTACTGGAGTAAGAAATTTTATGAAAACAAGATTTGGTTTTGGAGGAAATGAAAATGAATAATTTTGAAGAAAAATTATATGAACACATGAAACTTCGTGAAGGATATAAAAACGAAGTATATCTTGATACGTTAGATAAACCTACTTGCGGTATTGGTCATTTATTAACTGCATCAGAACGTGAAGATTATCCTGTAGGAACTGAAATAGATGATTACAAAATAAAAGAATGGTATATGCAAGATATTACTACTGCATTAGAAGCAGCAAAAAAGCAGGCTAAAATATTGTCTACAGATAATGAAAGCGTAATTATAGCTTTGACTTCTGTTAACTATCAGTTAGGGACTAGCTGGACTAAAAAATTTCCTACTGCTTGGAAATGTTTATGTCACAAAGAGTACGATCGTGCTATAGATGAAATAATGTATGCAGACAAGGATGCTAATAGATATTCACGTTGGTACAAACAAACACCAGTACGTGTAAAAGATTTTGTAAAAGCAATAAAAAAATTAAAGGAGATACACAATGGCTAATCGTGATTTTATGACAGACTATCAACGTGGGAATGCTCACGCTTGGGGAAGAATAAGCGGAGAATCTCAAACTTTGAGAAGTAGCATTGGATCTACAATAAAGCATGGAAGTTTATATAATAAGTTTGAAAAAGATAAAAATTTTCAAAAATTTTATAAAGCTGAAACAACTGATAAAAAAATAAAAGTTATTAAAGATGTTTTAGGTAAAAAAACAATGGCACCTTTTGATAATTACAGTGTTGAGGATTATGATAAATATTTTAAAAAACATATGGCTGTTATGCCCTCAGAACCAGTGCGTAGTAAAGTTATACAACCATATGTAGATAGAGAACAAAATAAACAACAACAAGACTTTGATGAAATGGAAGCACAGGTAGATGCTATTAAAAAACAAGCATCTCAAGAGTATGCTCCATATTTTAAGGAGATGAACTGGTTAAAAGCTATTTCTCCTAATTTAGAATTTAAACCGTTTGGAACACAAAAAGAGGAGGGCTAATTATGCCGTGGGGATATGTTATTGGTGCTATAGGTGGAGCTATTGTAGCTAACGATGCAAAAAAAAGAGAAGCTTCTAAAAAAAGACAGGTACGTTCTACTGTTACTGAAGGCATTTTAGATTTACAACCATTGTATGGTCAATACAGAGAAGATGCTGCAAGAGCAGCTGGTTTAAAAT
>Ga0209232_1002099_pt1 | contig 10126 bp, 10 predicted proteins | sample ETNvirenome_2_60_FD_184066 | JGI IMG/M metagenome (GOLD analysis project Ga0209232, IMG submission 184066) | Marine viral communities from the Pacific Ocean - ETNP_2_60 (SPAdes) (version 2) | ecosystem: Environmental > Aquatic > Marine > Oceanic | place: Pacific Ocean | collected 2013-06-22
GTTCATTTATTGACTCTCAAGGTGACAGATGGAGCACGGCAAGTCCATATGATGAATATGGTAGTAATGCTGGAGGGTGGGAACTCTGGAGTAATTACTGATGAATTTAGATGAGCAGATAGAATTAAATCATCTATTACTTACTGATAGAAAATGTAAGAGTTGTGGAGATATCAAGAACCTAGTAGACGGGTTTTATAGGACAAGAAAGGATAGGGGACCAGTACCTTCCTCTTATTCATATGTGTGTAAAGAGTGTTTTATTGAGTATGTGAGAGAAAAAAAGAAAGATAAGTGCCCAAGGTCTCGATGGGAGTATCCAGACTGGTAACTTACGTCACGTTTACGTCTTCAAAAAGGTCAAATTTCTAAATAATATTAGTTAAATTGAGACCATAGGAGAGAGAAAACATGGCTACTCCTCAATTATCTCCAGGAGTATTAGTCAGGGAAGTTGACTTAACTGTTGGAAGAGCTGAGAACGTTCTTGACAACATTGGCGCCATCTGCGGACCATTTCCAATCGGACCCGTAAATGAGCCAATTACGATTGAAACGCAACAACAATTCCTGGATACTTTTGGTAAGCCAATCGGAACTGACAGACAGTATGAATACTGGATGACTGGAAACTCTTTCCTCTCATATGGTGGAGTACTTAAGGTTGTACGAGTTACTGGTAACAACCTCAACAACGCAAATGCTGCCGTTGGTACTGCATCGACCACTGTCGTAATTGAAAATGTTGATGATTACGATCTGAATCACACCAGTGACACTTCCTATTACTGGGCAGCAAGAAACCCCGGTGAGTGGGGAACCGATCTGAAAGTCTGTACTATTGACAATAAGGCAGATCAGATTATTAGTATTGCAAGTACAAATCCTGGCGCATTAAATCTTGTTGTCGGTAGTGCTGTAACAACTTCTAGAATTGCTACTAACATCCCTGGTGCAGGTGCTGTTAATACGTTTAATGGTGCTATCAAAGGTATCATTACTGGTGTTAATACCGATGCACAGAACAGTAACAGTTCTATTGAAGTTAGAGTTCTGAGTAGAAACTTCCCCGAGGTTCAGAACATTGAAAACCTTGGTGTAACGACTATCTCTTCAGCAGCTGCTGCAGGTGCAACGACGATTAACGTTAATAGTACCTCTGGTATTACTACCGGAACTGTGTTCCTATCTCCAGGTAACGGTGGTATCAAGATCGCTAGTTTCGTTGCTAACACTTCGGTTACTCTTAACGCAGGAATTGCCGCTTCACTTCCTACAGTTGGTGCAGGTATTACCTACCAGACTATTGTATCAACGGCAGGTACTGTAACTGATGTAAATTATCAGCAATTTAATGACGCTGCTTCATTCAAAGAGAGTGATGTTCTGTTCATTAAGGATGCTTCTACAACACATGGTACGGTAACTAGTGGTGCAGTTAAGGACTGGTATGATGATCAGACCCTGAGTCTTCAAAACTCCACTATCTTCTGGAAGAGCATTGCTCCAAGACCAGTTGATAATCAGTATGTAACTCAAAGAAAGGGTAAGAACGACGCAATCCACGTTGTCGTAGTTGATGACACCGGAAGCGTAACTGGAGTACAAGGAAATATCCTTGAATCATTCATCTCCTTGTCGAAAGCATCTGATGGTGAGGCTGACGCCGATAATCCAACCAAGACCTTCTATAAGGACTTTGTTGCACTGAACTCCAAGTTCATCTTTGCAGGTTACAATCCTTCGCAGAAGGAAGACACCTTCCATGGAACACTTCCAGTTGCATCAGGTTTCTCGTCTGGTAACACACCATACACTGTAGCACAAGGTCTGTGGGGTCAAGTAGCACTGAATAATAACTTTGCTTCACTTGGTTCTGTATCATACTCACTCAAGGGTGGTGCTGACTATCAGGCAAACGGTGGTATGTCCGCTGACCTGTCGAACCTTGTAACCGCTTATGGTCTGTTCGACAACAAAGATGAAATCGATGTAGATTTCCTCCTGATGGGTCCTGGTTTGGAAGTTGAGAGTCAGTCTCAGGCTAAGGCCAACTACCTCATCTCTGTTGCAAATGGTAGAAAGGATTGTGTAGCAACCATCTCTCCACACAGAGCTAACGTTGTTAACGTTTCCAATCCCGCAACTCAGACGACCAACGTTCTTCAATTCTACGCACCTATTTCATCCTCCTCGTTCGCTGTACTTGACACTGGTTACAAGTACATGTTTGATAGATTCAATAACGTGTTTAGATTCGTACCAACCAACGGTGACGTTGCTGGTTTGATGGTAAGAACCGCAATCCAAGCATATCCTTGGTTCTCACCTGCAGGTATCCAAAGAGGAATCATCAACAATGCTATTAAGATGGCATACAATCCATCTAAGGCTCAAAGAGATGTTCTTTACGGATCCAGAATTAACTCTATCATCACTCAAAGAGGTGCTGGTATTGTTCTATTCGGTGACAAGACTGCTCTGGCTTACTCCTCTGCATTCGATAGAATCAACGTAAGAAGACTGTTCTTGACTGTTGAGCAATCACTTCAAAATGCTGCTAATTCACAGCTGTTTGAACTCAACGATTCAAATACAAGAGCTAACTTTGTTAACATCGTTGAACCTTTCCTGAGGGATGTACAAGCTAAGAGAGGTCTGATTGACTTCCTCGTAGTTTGCGACGAGACAAACAACACTCCTGATGTAATTGACAACAATGAGTTTAGGGCAGACATCTTCCTTAAGCCATCCAAGTCTATCAACTTCATCACCCTGACGTTTGTTGCCACCAGAACTGGTGTTGACTTCCAGGAAGTTGTAGGAACTGTTTGATTTTATTAAATAACTAAGGAGGCTTAACCAATGGCAGAAACAAGAACCCTTTCACAATTTAAATCGAGACTAGCGGGCGGAGGGGCCCGCCCCAATCTATTTGAAGTCTCGATTCCTTCCTTCCCCACCTCTATCACTGATGCATGGGGAAGTGGAGACCAGTCTGAAAACGGAACGTTTAAGTTCCTTTGTAAGGCTGCAGTTCTCCCAGCATCTAATACACCTTCATTCCAGGTACCTTTTAGAGGTAGAAACTTGAAGGTTGCTGGTGATAGAACCTTCGATCCTTGGACCGTCACCGTCATCAATGATGAGGACTTCCAACTCAGAACAGCATTTGAAAGATGGGCTAACGTAATCAGTAAGCTCGACGATGCTACTGGTGTTACCAACCCTGCATCTTACATGTGTGATGCTTACGTTCAACAACTTGGTAGAGGTTCTGAAAAGTTTGCAACCACCAATGAAGGTGGTGAGTCTGCTATTCTTAGAACTTACAAGTTTATTGACATCTTCCCAACCACGGTTAGTGAGATTCAGTTGAGCTATGATAGTGGCGATACTCTGGAAGAATTTGATGTCACCTTCGACATCCAGTTCTACACCATCGGTAATGCAACTCAATCTACCGGAGCTAATTCTGGCGAAGTTCTGATTACGTGATAAATAACTAGACAAGCAGTCTAGTAACTCATAATGACCAGATTATTTGGTTTTTCAATTGAAGATAACGAGAAGAATCCACCTGGCGTTGTTTCTCCGGTCCCTCCTTCTAATCAGGATGGATCTGAGGCCTTCGCCAGTAGTGGATTTTTTGGTAGTTATAATTTAGACATTGAAGGTCTCTACCGTAATGAGACAGATTTAATTAGAAGATACAGGACAATGGCACTCTATCCAGAGTGTGATAGTGCGATCGAAGATATTGTAAACGAAGCAATTGTAGCAGATACGAACGATTCACCTGTAGCCATTGAGTTGTCTAATCTCAATGCAAGTGATAATATTAAAAAAATTGTTAGAGAAGAGTTTAGATATATTTGTGAGCTTCTAGATTTTGATAGAAAGGCTCATGAGATTTTCCGTAACTGGTATATCGACGGTAGACTCTATTACAATAAAGTTATTGATCAGAAGAATCCTCAAGAAGGTATTCAAGAACTCAGATATATTGACGCTTCTAAATGTAGATACGTAAGAAAACTCAAGAAGCAAGATAAAACTGTAGGCAATGTAAGGGATGATTTTGGTAGATCAGCCAATCCTACCGCATATAATTTCCCAGAGATTGAAGAATACTTCATGTACACACCAGATATGGGTACTGCCCGTGGTGGATACGCAGGTAATGCACAAAAAGGTATCAAACTAACCCGTGATTCTGTCACGTATTGTACCTCTGGTCTGGTTGATAGAAACAAAGGACTTACATTGTCCTGGATGCATAAGGCAATCAAACCTCTCAATCAGTTGATGATGATTGAGGATTCTCTGGTTATCTACAGATTGTCAAGAGCACCAGAACGTAGAATTTTCTACATTGACGTTGGTAATCTACCCAAGGTAAAGGCAGAACAATACCTGCGTGATGTCATGATGCGTTATAGAAACAAGATGGTCTATGACGCAAACACTGGTGAGATGAGAGATGACAAGAAGTTTATGTCCATGATGGAAGACTTCTGGCTCCCTCGTCGTGAAGGTGGTCGTGGTACTGAGATTACTACACTTCCTGGTGGTCAGAATCTTGGTGAGATTACTGACATCAACTACTTCCAGAGAAAACTCTACAAAGCTTTGAATGTTCCTGAAACCAGAATTGGTGGAGAGGAAGGTTTCTCACTGGGTCGTTCCTCTGAAATCTTGAGAGACGAGATTAAGTTCTCCAAGTTTGTCGGTAGAATGAGAAAAAGATTCTCAGCAATGTTCAATGACATGCTGAAGACTCAACTTCTCCTCAAGAATGTTGTTACTCCTGAAGACTGGGAGTACATGGCTGATCATATTCAGTATGACTTCCTGTATGACAATCACTTTGCAGAACTCAAAGATGCTGAGCTGACAACCGAGAGATTGAATCTTGCAGCTTTGGCTGAACCATATGTCGGTAAATATTACTCTGCTGATTACATTAGACGTAATATTCTCCGTCAGACTGATGAGGAGATTATTGAACAGGATGAACTGATCGAAAAAGAGATTGAGAATGGTGTGATTCCCGATCCAAATGCAATGGTTGATCCTGTAACTGGTATGGCTCCCCCTGCTGGAGCACCTGCACCTGTTCCTGGTGATACCACTGGTGGATTGATGGGAGCAACACCCCAAGCTCCAGAAATTGACGAGAACCCAATTGAAACTCCGCCCGCTACCAAGAAACCCCCTGGTGGTGAAATCTAAATACCTTTTGTAGAACTAACTATTTTTATGGACGAACTTATGGATTTGCTCGTCAAGGACGACGCAAACGCTTCACAAATCAGTGACAAAATTAAAGACATTCTCTTTCAAAAGAGCGCTCAAGAGATTGAAACTATCAGACCTAATGTAGCAGCATCGGTATTCGATGATCCTACTGCTGAGGTAGAAGATACCGAAACAGAGGAAGATGTTGTTGATGAGGTAGAGGCCTCGATCGAAGAAACAGAGGATGAGGAAGAAGAATAATAAATAAGTATTATAGAACTATTGAAAATAATGAGCGCTACCAGACCTGTTGGAATTAATAGCACTGTAAGCACCAGTACATCCTCTGCTCAGACCTCTGCAATTTCGCAACAGTCTGATACGTTGAGAGTTGTTGCTGAAAGTGTTGGTGTATATGTGAATTACGGATCTAATCCGACTGCAACAAATGAAAACATCTACGTTGGAACCAGTGACGATCTAAAGATCTCTCTGGGTCCTGTTTCTGCACAGAAAGTTGTAGGTGTTACCAAGGGATCATCTACAATCATTGATTTTCCCGAAGGAACTGGTAGTCCTTTTGATGTGGGTGATACTGTATCTCTGACTGCACCAAGTCAATCCGCGTTTGATTTCAGTCATCAAACAGTTACTGCAGTTGACAGATCATCTGGTGTCGGAGGATTCTTCGGTACTAGAATTACTGTTAGCTACAACTCTTCTGGAGTATCTGGAACATTTGCTGATCCCGATGCAACGTTGAGAAAGTCTTTCAAAGTTGCCGTTAAGACTGAAGCCGGAACTGGCAAGGCATACATTCAACAAGTACAAGCATCCTGAAAACAATGAAACTAATCAGAGAAGAAATCGAATCAGTTGATTTTATCGTCGAAGAAAAGAACGGTAAGAAGTCAATGTTTATTGAGGGTATCTTCCTCCAGGGAGATATCTGCAATCGAAATGGTAGAATGTATCAGATGGATACCTTGAGAAAGGAAGTCCAAAGATATAACGAAAACCACATTCAATCTGGGAGGGCTCTTGGAGAACTCGGACATCCAGATGGCCCAACTGTTAATCTGGATCGCGTCAGTCACAAGATCGTGTCGCTCAAAGAGAGCGGTACCAATTTTATTGGTAAGGCAAAAATCCTTTCTACTCCAATGGGTAAGATTGCAGAATCTCTCATTGGCGAAGGAGTCAAACTTGGTGTTTCTTCTAGAGGTATTGGATCTCTGATGCAAACCAAAGAAGGTGTCAATGTTGTAGGACCCGACTTTATGTTGGCTACTGCAGCTGACATCGTAGCCGACCCCTCTGCTCCTGATGCTTTCGTCGAAGGTATCATGGAAGGTAAAGAGTGGGTATGGGATGGTGGTATTTTGCGTGAAGCAGCTGCTGCTAGAACCTACAAAGAGATCAACACTCTGGTTGATCAAAAACAACTTGACGAGCAAAAGCTCGACCTGTTCAATAACTTCCTCAGTAACCTCTGATAAGTTATTGAAATATACAAATTATAAATAAATATAGATTAAAAAAGGTTAATCGGAGTAACTTAAAATGTCTCTTGGAGATTTACAAGAAATGGAGCAATCTAAAACTGCTGTGAATGCTAACGCCAAACCTGCCGAGGGTATGGGTAAGCTTTCCAATGCCGGCGAAGGCCTGCAAACTTCTTACGAAGATCTTGGTGGTCCTACCCCCGAGAACTACAAACCTGATAACGACTCTGCAAAGCTCAAAGAGCCTAAGATCGCTACCGTCAAGGATGTAGTTAATAAGGGAGCTAAGGCTGCTGATCCCATGAAGAAAATGGCTAAAGAAGAAGCCGAAGTTGAAGAGGAAGTCCTGGAAGAGGAAGAAATTGTTTCCGAATCCGAAGAAGTTACTGAAGAGTCTGTCGATATCGATGAGGACGTAAATGCCCTCCTCGGTGGCGAAGATCTTTCCGAAGAATTCAAAGAGAAGGCGAGAGTCATCTTTGAAGCTGCATTAACCTCTAAAATCAAAGAAATCCAGGAATCCCTGGAGGTCCAGTACGCCGAGCGTCTGGATGAGGAAAGAGAAGCCCTTAAGGGAACTCTTACCGAAAGAGTTGACGCATATCTTGAGTACGTCTGCCAAGAGTGGATGTCCGAGAATGAGTTGGCTATCGAACATGGTCTCAAGACCGAAATGACTGAATCCTTCCTGTCTGGCATGAAGGGTCTTTTTGAAGAACATTATGTAACTATTCCTGAAGATAAGTATGATGTACTTGAGAGCATGGTAGAAAAACTTGATGATATGGAGACAAAACTCAACGAGCAAATCGATAAGAACATTGGTCTGAATAAGAGACTCGCCGAGTCAACTGCAGATGGTGTACTGAATATCGTCTCTGAAGGTCTTGCTGAGACCCAGAAAGAGAAGCTTGCTTCACTCGCTGAAAGCGTAGAGTTTGAAAGTGAAGAAGAATATCGTGAAAAGCTGGAAACCCTGAAGGAATCGTATTTCTCCAAGGCTCCTGCTGCAAAGTCCGAAGCACCTCAAACACTGTCTGAGAGTGTTGATTCAACACCCGCTCCTGTTGGAAACAACATGGAAGCCTATCTCAGAAGCCTGGGTGCCTTCAAAAAGTGAATTTAACATTCATTCAAACCTAAACCTATAAAGTAAAGCAAATGTTTCAATCCGAACATCTGCAGGAAAAGTGGAGTCCACTTCTCGACTATGAAGGTCTTGATCCCATCAAAGATTCTCATCGTAGAGCTGTAACCGCAGTCCTGCTCGAAAACCAAGAAAAATTCCTCCGTGAGGAGCAAGCATTCCAGTCAGGTATCAACCTGATGGAAACCCCCACCAACCACGCCAATAACGCTGGTGCATCTGGTGGTTTCGGTGCTAACTCACCCGACGCCGGCCCTACCGCTGGTTTCGACCCCGTTCTGATCTCCCTGATCAGACGTGCAATGCCTAACCTGGTCGCATATGACCTGGCTGGCGTTCAGCCTATGAATGGTCCTACCGGACTGATCTTCGCGATGCGTTCCCGCTTCACGAATCAGGAAGGCGACGAGGCACTGTTCAACGAGGCAGATACCTCCTTCTCCGGTAACGACGACGGCCGTAATCTTACTGCTGGTGAGTCTGACGCTAACGTTGGTCTGGGTACCACCGGTCAGAATGGTGATAACCCCTCTATCCTCAACCCTGTCGGTACCGCTACCTCCACTGCCTACAACGTAGGTCAGGGTATGGTAACTGGTGACGCTGAGAACCTGGGTTCAGGTACTGGTGATCACTTCAACCAGATGGCCTTCTCGATCGAGAAAGTCACCGTAACCGCCAAGTCAAGAGCGCTGAAGGCTGAGTACAGCCTGGAACTGGCACAAGACCTCAAGGCAATCCATGGTCTGAACGCTGAAGCGGAACTCGCCAACATTCTCTCTACTGAGATCCTGGCTGAGATCAACCGTGAAGTTATCAGAACCATCTACAAGATTGCTGAGCAAGGTGCCGTTTCTAACACCGCTACTGCTGGTGTATTCGACCTTGACATCGACTCTAATGGTCGTTGGTCTGTTGAGAAGTTCAAAGGTCTCCTCTTCCAAATCGAGCGTGACGCTAACGCGATCGCACAAAGAACTCGTCGCGGGAAGGGCAACATGATCATGTGCTCTGCTGATGTTGCATCTGCACTGACCATGGCTGGTATTCTCGACTATACCCCTGCTCTTAACTCCAACCTTAACGTTGACGACACCGGTAACACCTTTGCTGGTACCATCAACGGTAAGTTCCGTGTCTACATCGACCCATATTCGGCTAACCTGTCGGCTGCTAACGCTGCAACCAACGGTGGTAACCAGTACTATGTTGTCGGTTATAAGGGTACTTCACCTTATGACGCTGGACTGTTCTACTGTCCTTATGTTCCCCTCCAGATGGTTCGCGCCGTTGGGGAGAACACCTTCCAGCCCAAGATCGGCTTCAAGACCCGTTACGGGATCGTTGCTAACCCCTTCGCTGAAGGAACGACTCAGGGTCTCGGTAGACTCCGTGTTAACTCCAACCGTTACTACAGACGTGTTGCTGTTAAGAACCTCATGTGATCGAGGTTGTTGTGGGTCAGGATGTCCCACATGTCCTTACAGACCCCCTACTTCAGGGGGTCTTTTTTTGTCTATAAATATCTACACTGACCATTCTTACTATGAAATATAAAAATAAGACTCTTTGGGGAGTGGTGGCTTTAGTAAGTATATTAAACGTGGGTGCATTTATTGGTAACAGTATGAGGAGACCTCCTGTATCAATAAATTATCCACCAGTAGGTGATTTAAGTTCCTATGAAATTACCATGTATCCTAATGGTAGTTACTCAATTACCTACAAGGGACATGATCCCACAGTATTAAATTCAGACACTTACGTTGATACATCCAATGGTGTCTTTGGTATTGGTGGAAGATCAACAACCACTAGATCTAACCAGTATGTACCTGGTAGAACTGGTGAAGGAGTGGATGCAGACGGAAAAAAGATTGTGAGATCAGAAGAGTGCATCAAGGCGGAAGGTGGCGGAGAGTCGAATGGTGCCCTCGTAGGCGCTAGTGTTGCTACAGGATTCGCACCTATGCTTACTGGTATTCCTTATGTTGGATGGTTGGCTTCTGGTTGGTTGGTAATGTTTGGTCAGGATGTAGGTTCACAGATTGGTGGTGAGATTGCAACATCCATCAAGGGTTGTGATAAATAATCAAAAGTATCTTTGATCGATGTCAAGGGCAAGTAACTTAGCAGGATTTACAACAGCGATTGGAGTTCCAGTTAATCTTAATGTGGGTGTCATAACTGCCACATCATTTAGTGGTTCGTTTGATGCAAGTAATTTAACAGG
>Ga0209232_1002102_pt1 | contig 10121 bp, 14 predicted proteins | sample ETNvirenome_2_60_FD_184066 | JGI IMG/M metagenome (GOLD analysis project Ga0209232, IMG submission 184066) | Marine viral communities from the Pacific Ocean - ETNP_2_60 (SPAdes) (version 2) | ecosystem: Environmental > Aquatic > Marine > Oceanic | place: Pacific Ocean | collected 2013-06-22
GCTGCTGCTCAACCTTACGAGCCTCGAAGCGAACCTTGGCGAACGCACGGAATGCCCACTCTTCTCCCTCGTCCATGGCGTCAAGGACACCTCGCCACCACTTGTGCTCAATCATCTGCAGCTCTTGCTCTGAGATTGGGTCGGACTCTGGGAAGTCTTCGAAGAACCAGACCATGAATCCCTTCTTCTGAGACCACTTCTTGAACTCGCTGGGCGTGACCGGGTGACCCTTGAAGGCTTCCGACTCAGAACGAGCGCTGGCACGATACCAGTCCGCCTTGAAGTACTTGCCGTTCAACACGCAGTTACGAACACAACGACGAAATGCAGACTGCCGATCGGTTGGCTTGTAGTCCAACAGCTCAGGGTCAATCCAGGGTGTAAGCTCGGTCTTTCCGTTGCGTGCCATATCTACCTCTAAAATAATCGTATCACGCAACTCAACGTCGTGTCTTATTAGACCGACCTCGGTTCATGCCTCGGTCCATCGTACGAAGGTTGCCAGACTTGTTGTTGCGAGGGTTTCCATCCTTGTGGTCGACATCCAAGTTCTTGGAGAGACTTTTACCGTGTTTCTTGTAGTAGTCCCTGACCTTCTTGCGAGCCGAGTTTCGGGATGCACGGTCCTTCTTGTCTTTCTCGGACTTGTGGTCGCGCTCGTACTCTTTCTTGTAGTCCCGCATGCGACCTCGTGAATCACGCGCCTTCGTCATCTTGTACCTCACGATCCCGAACGGATTTAGCTGCTGCGCCGCCGACACCTGCTCCAACCAAAGCTTCGAAAAGCTTAGCTGACTTAGAGGTTTTTTCCTTCACTTTAGGGGTCATCTCGATGAAAAAGTATTCGACATCTTGCAAGTCATCGATCGATACTCCGGAGGTTTCACTGACATCGTATGGAGCTTTTTGTTTTGTCACGGATCCCTTGTACAGCTTGTTCAAACGAGTGGGCACAATTTTTCCGTAGAAACTTTCCAGACCATCAATTTGCTTTTGTTTATCTGCTCGTTTGGCGGCGGTATCGAAGCTGTCGATCCAAGTTTGATAAAATTCACGATCAGCAACGTACGATGGACCTGCACCGGTCACGAGAGGCCCAGTCACGGACGCGTCCGGAAATGCTACGCCATCGACACCCAAGTCTTTAGCCTCTCTCATGATTCTGTGAATCGTCAGATCCAACCATCTTTGTGTCTCTCGGAATGGGACGTCGGTCGGCGTCTTACCCTCATGAGTTCCGCCAGGGAGATGGGAATTCCTGTAGTCTAATTTAAAGCTGCCGTCTGAATGTTGCTCTGAGTTTTTCTTGATGTAGTCCATTGCCTCGTCACTAGAGCCGACTGTTTTTTGCACGTTGCCTTCGATATCTATGATGTCGAACTGCTCATCTCGAGGAACTAGTTTACGCTTTCTGGCTGCCTGCATTGAGTCCGATTGCATCTCATCCACGTACATGATCAGACGACCATCTTTATCCTTTCGAATGTTGAATCGAATATGCGCGATTACATTAGGCTTGTCAGGTCTGCCGGGAAGTGAATGATGAGTCTCACCCAGACCTGTTTCTCGAAGGAACGGAGAATCTCCTCGAATGAGGATTTCTTCATATTGAGATGTTCCGGGCACAGTCAGTTTGCTGGTCGAAGCTCCGTAAAAACCTCTTTGTACGTTCTGGCCTTGAACTTCATTCAAGCGTCTTCTTTGGCCCCTGATTACTCGTTGGCTACCTGAAAAGTCCGCTCTACTCTCCAGTTCGGCTGCCTGTTTGAAAAAACCTCTGTATCTGTCAAAGTCGGCAGTCGTGTTTTTCAACTGACCAAGAGCAAGATTTTTGAACCGTTCAAAGCTTTCATTTTGAGCCGGATGCTTTTTAGCTAAGTATTCTGCAATTTCGACCATTTCTTCGAATTTATCCAAATATTTGACTGCCTCACGCGCGTCGTTTTTAAAGAAAGTAGGGTTTATAAATTCACGGTCTAGTTCTTTTAGCCTCATTGCAGCCAGTTGGTCGTCGGCCCCTGCAAAATCAAACAGATCGTTAAAGAACTGTCTTGCTTCTTCGGATTTGTCTTCCAAACGATTCACGAGTTGAATCGTAGTATCTTCAAGCGGTGATTTTCCATCCATCGCTTTGGATACAAACGAACCGGAACCGTCGCCGTACAATGGATTAGATACAACCGGAACAAACTTTATTTCTCCTGTTTTTATATCGAAAGTGTGTTCACTGAATAAATCTAGTTGTTCCTGTCGATTCTTCGTTGAGAGAAAATCTTGTATCGCCGCAGTTACATTTCTTTCTCCAACTCGAATATCATCTTGAATTTCTTTCAAATTCTTTTGGAATAAGCTGTCTCCGAACCTAACATCGGAAATCTGTACTTTGTTTTCATTGAGGTAATCAATCAGTTCTTCTTTAGGAAATGATTTTTTTCCTTGTCGTTCCATTGTCGAGAGGAACGAATCAAGTCTCACGGAATCGATTTCTGCGTCAGTTACTCCCGCACTTCGCAGTCGACCTCGAAGACCTTTTACGCCTATCTTTTTATCTTTGAACCCTTCGACAGTTTCTTCCAGCACAGACCTAAACACCGGCTTGCTGGTCGTTTCTAAAGATGGAGGCAGCCCTCGTTCCATCCGCTCCGCATCAGACAGTCGACGAATCTCATCGGCATCAGGAGCGCCCTTCATGATTGACCGGGCAAATCCTGAACCGACCAACGGAACGGCTGCAAACACGGTTGATACTGCAGCCATGCCTATGTCGGACGGATCCTTAGTCTCAACCGCCTTCTTGACGTCCCGACGAGCCAGCTCAACATCAGCGACCTCGGTCACGCCTGGAACAAAGGACATAGAAGCGGCCACAAGCGCGTCCTCTTGCGCCTTGGGGTCTCCTTCCAAGACCTTGGCGGCAAACGCCTTGGCTTCCTCTGCAGCGCCCTCAGGGTCCAACATGGCCTTAACCTTGGCTGCTTGAACGTCGTATATGATGTTTCCGATACCACGACCGACACCAGTTACAGCATCGAAAGCTGCGCGCGCTTGTGTTCCTTTGGGGTAAACTTTATCTGCTCCACGACCAACCCTTGAGAAAAATTCAGAAGCCATGTCCATCATTCCGGGCTCTGCCTCTTCCCGACGCATGGCGACATCCTGTGCAAGACGACGAGCTGCCATCTCATTGGAAGTCTCAACGTCGTCATTCACAGCTGGTCCCATGTCGATTGGGCCAGTAAATGGCGTGTTCATCGCAGAGATAAGTTCGTCGTCTGACGACGAACGCTTCTGCAAGATGGGATCCCGAAGACCCGGAAGCACGTATCCGGGGTCTCCAGGCCTCAATGTCATTGCCAAAATTTCGTCGTCAGTCACGGATTTAGTCCCCCAACAATTCTAAATATTCATCTGAGCCACTAAGACCAAGTCTGCGTGCTTGTGATTCGAGCTCGTCCAACTGATCAGCCGTTAATGCTTTCTTTTCTTGATATGTGTAGGGCATTTGTTTTAGAAAGTCATCTTGTAGGTCCAGAAGCTCATCTACACTACTAAGACCGAGCCTACGCGACTCTGCTTCAAGCTCGTCCATTTGTGCTGCAGTTGGTCTTCTCTGAGTGACCGAAGAGAAAAAATTATCTCCCATGCGAGCGTACTCTTCGTCAGACGGTCCCCTCAATCCTCTTGGTGGGTCCTCGCCGAAAACACGTTTGTAATCTGCCTCTTGCTTGCGACTGCGAAGGCGTGCTCTTTCAATTTTTCTGTCGAGGAGATTTTTTCTCAACGCCTCACGTTCTGAAAAACTGCTTCGTGTCCTCCTGCTACCCAAATTCAAAAGCTCTCGTATTTGGTCACGCTCTTCTCCCAACTGGGCCGCAAGTCTTTGTTCGTAACTGTCTTCAGTACGTCTTGGGAAACCCTGTTCCCTTCGAAGCTCAAACAATTGTTTGTCTGCTTCTTTTAGATCATCAAATCTCTGTAGCAGTCTGGTTCTCTGATCAGCGGTAAAAGCTGGCTCTAAAGACGAGACATTCTGATCTCTACCCACGATGTCGTATAGACTTTCTTCTTCCGCAATTTGATTGAAGGACTTGCGACCACTTGAGCGATCAGCGACCTTGAACTCTTGCTCAATCGCAGAGCCAATACGCTTGGCCTCTGCTTCATCAATGCTGCCCGCCTGTAAACGAGACTGCAGGTCTTCAAGACGATTCATAGCAGACTGCGCCGCCTCAGTGCCCCCCTCTGTGATGCGCTTCAAGGCACTTGCGGAAACGTAAGGGATCAGAACAGAGGTAGCCGCGATTGCAGCACTGCCGTAGTCGCCGCGTTCGATGTCTCGACCCATGACGAATGCATCCGCACCAGCTGCAGGAATCTGACCTACGGGGCTGGCAGCGACGATTTCTGCAAGGTCCTCTGCGGTTTCGAGACGGTCGCTTCGACCACGCTCAGCTTGTCGTTGCATAGCGCCCGCCTCACGCTCATCAATCGCAGCCTTGTAACGTTCCTCTTGGTCGGCAGACATATCTGGGGGCAGGGTGAATCCCTTGTACATCTTGCCATCGTCCGCCATCACAAACTTGCGACTCGCGGGCATGGCCATCATCAGTGTTTGATCGTCGGTAACCATTGTCTTCCTTTTTAAAAATTAGAGGTTCTCATTACGTCTGTATTCCTAAAACGTAAACCGATTTAACGTACTTCTAATTACACTCGATGGAGATTCCGGGGGATTATACGCTGCTACCGTTTCAGCTTCAGGAGTCGTGCGAATAGCATCTCCCTCATGATCAACGAAATACGAGCTCAATGTGCCGTCTTCACTTTTAAATAGATAGTTCATCCCCTCAGGAGTCTCATACATCTCAACGGTTTTGTCGTTTTCGAATGAATCAGAAAAATCTTTTTGAACTAAATCGACGATTTCTTTCGGGTCATCGGTGTCGTAGAACTGACCTTGTTGCTGAGCTGCTTCGTTGAGCCTTTGCATCCGAAGTTCTTGAGATTCTGTAAGCCCTACACGGGGACCCATAGTGTCACCAGGCATTTTAGGCTTCATGTAATTCTCAATCATCTCCTGCATTGAACGCAAACTTTCATTGTCGTACAAAGTCTCGGGCTTTTTCCTCTCAGGCGGCTTGTAGCCCTCCCTACCGCCCAAGGGGATGACATACTCGTCTCCCTCGTCAGGAATGACCTGGATGCCTTCTGCAGTGATTGCAGTGACCTCTCCTTCAGGCAGTGAGTCACCAACGACAATCTTACGCATCGATGGGTCCGATGCAGGCGCACCAAATCCACGCTGAGTCTCAATCAATGCAAACTGGTCATCAATGTTGCCTTGCTTCGGATCTACAGACATTACACGGTATGAAGGGGTCTCAGCCATTACTAAATCTCCTTGTCTTGCTCTGGGTCTTTTCTAAGACGACCCAACAACTCACCAAACACGTCGGCGCTAGTCTCAGGCTTCGGTTTTGTGGATCCAGCGACCGGAGGCTTACGCGTAGGAAAAGCGCCCCTTGTCTTGCCGCCCAAACCAAATGTTTGCCTCTGAGAAGCGACGCTTTGCTGATACAACTTACCCTTGCCGCTGTACGCCTTTCGCTTTCCAATGTTGCCGTACCTTTGTTCAAGCAAAATCTCGTCACGCTTTCTCTGCATTTCCGGGCTTTCGGCTCTTGCCTTAGCAGCGGCAGCCTTTTTATCAGCGGCAGCTTTTCGCTTGGCAGTCTTTTGAGTAAGTTTTGTTTGCTGAGCCTGGGCGCGAAGGTCCTCTTTGGTCTTCAATTGCTCTGATTTACCCTCCAGTCTAGCTTGACGAGCAACGTTGCCTCGCGCACCAGCCTTTTCGGCTCGCGCAGCAACCCTTTCGCTTCGAGGGGTAGGACCACCATCTTTAGCCGCAGCATTCTCGGCTCCGTGCTTTCCAGCCATTACCGCAGAATCAACAACTGCTTTGACCATATTTGACTTGAGCTGAGCCTTCTTGGCCGCATCTTCTTTCGCTGCCGTCGACTTGCGCTTCTTAAACCTGCCAACCTGTTCCTTGCGATCTTCGTCCAACTCACGGCTCATAGCAGATTGGATGGACTGCTCGTCAACACCCGTGCCCTGCTTATTCACATTTTGACCCACTCGAGCCAACTCAGACGCGCTCATTCCATATGCCATTACTTTTTCTTCCTCATGTTTTTCTTCAAGGTCTTATCGTCACTCTTTGAACCACGACGAATCTTAGCAGCTTCCTTCTTACCGAAGTCGCTCTTCACTCGAGCCATCGCCCACGCATGCTGAGAGGTCTTGGGACGGTTCCCTGAACTCATATACGCAGCAAGACCACGCTTGTAGACCTTCTTTTCGGCTGCATCCAGACCAGCCATTCCGCCTTTCTTCTTCTTGCTCATATCTTGTCTCGTTCCTTCATCAGCCGGTCCAACCGCTTTTTCACGGCAGCAGAATACGGTTGCTTTTCATTGTCGTAGATGTCCGCAATCTGACTCATCAACTGCTTGCGACGTTTCACGTTGGGCGAACCCTTCGTGTACTTCTTGTTGAACTTGCGCTTCTTATTTGGGCGCATGCTCTTGGATAGCTTTTTGTCCGTCTTGTCCACGGGATCTCCTGAGTACTAGTACTCTTTCATCGAGTAACCAGGATTCTTCGTACGCTTCATGTCCTTGGTGACCTTTTCCATGGTCTTGGCATCTCGCGCGTGCATCGCAGAGGCTGCAGCCAGCTGCTTAGATTGACCCGCGTGCATCTTGGATGCCTTCTTGAGCGCCTTTGATTGACCCTTGTGAAGCTTCGATGCTTTCTTCAGATTCGAAGTCACCTGCTTCATGGCCTTTTTGGGATCTTTCGGCTGGTCCGCAGGGTTGTGAGCAAGAGTCTTGTCGTCGTCGTTGAGTTTGTATCGAGCTTTCATGGTTTGTTTCTCCTAAATCGGCTTTAGCCCTTTACCTTTTTGCTTCGTCGCCATTGAGAGCACGACCAGTACTTCGCAGTCAGCTTATTCTTACCCGCTGCAGTGTCACACCCATGACGTGACCGAAAGTTTTTACGACGCTTGGGATCATCACGCTTAATCTCCATCTTCGCATCACCAAAACGAATCACCTTCTGCTTACCACCTGAGCTCGCCTTCACAACAAACTTCTTCTTGCCGTATCCAGGCTCACCCTTCTTGATGCGTCGAGGTGAGTTCGTCTTAGTCGGAATGCCTGCCTTCTTAGCCACAATCAACCTCGCATTACACGACCCACGCCCTCGCGTGAATCATAAACAAATTTTACCAAACCCATCTCAGGTGAATCAACCGAAAACACAATGTGACCATCGGACTCACCCTCCAATATCGCCATCGCATCACTACCAAACTGCTCCTCAAGAGCTGCCATCGCACCGTTCATCGGGTCAGACATGTCCACCATTGATGTCTTATCCATCGTCACAGACAACATGTCGTCCAAATCCATGTCATCCAAATACGATGGCTCAGGACCTGGGTTGAGCTCCATCGCTACCTGATCACCACCATACTTTTTGTACTTGTCATAGTCCTGCTTAAACGCCGACAATGCCTTAGGCTCTGATGGCTCAGGACCCTCGTCCATGTATTCAAACAAAATCATCTCAGGATCTCGGACAATCATCTCGTCGTCGTACTCCTTCAATGCAGTATTCATGTCCACACACTCGTGGTCACCCTTAAACTCGTGCGTCACACGACGCTGAGAATTGCGAGCTACCTCGCGAAGACGCTCCTGCTCCTGCTCCTTCTCACTCATCGGAGACAGATTCAAAATGACCGTCGTTCCAGATCCACCGTGCATGTTACCTCCGAATTGAATCATACAATAAGTAACACACAAAAAAACCCCCGGCTGCACAGAGAATACAACCGGAGGCAAAGAGAACAACACAACGGTGTTGACTAAACTTGTTGAGAATCGGGCACCACCCCAACTCCAAGCCCAGCAACACCAAGCTACTCCAGTGGACCTACACCGTCAATGGCAGACAACCTAAGCTCCACACACGGACCCTCATCCTTCGATGCATAAACTGACTTCGCAGTCAGAATCACAACCTGCGTGTCATCTCGTATCACCCCTGCCATCACCATAGAATCCAAGGTGCTCTTACATACATTGTCTATGTCAGGCTTACTGCTGTGCCAAACCCTGTGCTGAGGATCCTTCTTACGCATCAATCGCTTAGGCCTCGGAAACACAGCAACTACATCAACTCGACATACACAATCCAATGGTGCCGAACGCCATTCATTCTTCATAATCAATGCACTGCTTCTCTCCCAGTCAGCAGTACGCTTCGGTGTGTACAACCTCACATGATTGCCCATCTTCGTAGCACGAGGACGACCCTTACCAATCGGTGCCCCAGGTATCACACACTCAAACTGCCAATCACTCATGACCAACCTCATCCTTCAATGCATTCAATGAATCCCGCAGCTCATACATACTCTTCGGAAAATCTAAACCCTCATGACGATCCATAGATAAACAAATCTCGTCTACCTTGACCACCAGAATACCCAACATACCAGGCCTACTCACCGCATCATGCAATGACTCAAAGGCCCAAGGCATGTCCAACTGTGATGGCACATTCTTCATCCACCACTCACAGTCATACAACCATGTATCAGAGCTCAACGCTAAACGTGACAACAAGTGATACCAATCACTGATCGCTAATCTCAGATGACGCTCCACATGACGACAACGAGTCTGTACCTTCTTGTCAATATCAACAATAGCTACTTCCACATCCGTCCCCCGTGACCCTTCCTAAATGATTGAAACCTTACTGGTCCCCCACGTTTCCACTCTGGCCACCAGATACAACTCAAGTACCAATCCATCTCATCAGGACTCACTGCTACCCACCTTGCACAGAAGTGGTCACGTATCAAACGCACCGAGTGTGGCATCACATCACCAGAATCCAACATGCCGAAACACTTGTCCCAGAACTCCTGATGTCTCTTAGCTCTGTACTTGTACATCTGAATAATACGACCACTGCCAATACGATTCCTCAATGCAACACGCCGCATGTAAATAGTCTCCGCATACCGCATACACTTGAGGAACTCTGGCGTTGTCATGTCTCCACCACAATGACCCATTGCATACCGATGCATAGTCTTGAATGCACACCATGATGCAGCAACCCTGTATGGCTTACATGCATACTGCTGATGTATCTTCAACATTGGACACAGCTGTTCCATCAATACTGTGAATGAATCACCCCAGTGTTTACGTGCAATCACAAGAGCTCGACCCTGAGGATCAACAACAACAAATAGCTTCTTCTTACGATAAGCCTTCCACTTGTGTCCCTCTATTGCCTCCTGTCGTACCCTCTCAATCTCCGCTTCGTATTGAGTGACATCTACCAAGTATGTGCTGTACCACCTGTCCTGCATCGGACGTATGACATCGCATCTGTCCTCATGCAATCCAAGCCTGCGACAGATGACGTCCCCTGGTACAAACCAAGTCTTTGCCTTTCCCTTTGAACGAACGACTTTCTTAAAGAGAATCTCATCATCGAATCTAGCACCAACAGCTGTTCTGTATTTGTCTACCTCAGGCCCATAGACTGACTTCTCTACAACACCATCTACACCAGACAATGGAAAGTATTGTTCAATCACCATGTGTTCTGTGTTGATGTCCATCAGTTGTAAACTCCATTCTTCCAAGTCCAATGAAATGGAGAGAATGTCATAACCCTCAACCACATCACACTCATACCGAAATCCATCCTTGCCCAAATACCCAGATGTCCGTCAATGTCTTCTGAACCCATGGCCTCTCCTAAAGTCATCGATGGATACTTGTCATCTAGAAACGAAGCAAGAGAATACCAAGCTCCCTCAAAGTACCACTGTGTATCTAAGGAGAAGTCGACGTCCTCAATCGGAAACAAACCAAGATCATCTTCGTCTTCTTCTTCAATCACATGTAGTTCATCGTTGTCTGGATACATTCAGCCTCCAACCTATAAATACCTCATCGAGGCCATTTGTGTACAGAGCTGCAACTTTACTAACGATAAACAACAACTCGTGACAGGCCGCTGAT
>Ga0209232_1002103_pt1 | contig 10120 bp, 16 predicted proteins | sample ETNvirenome_2_60_FD_184066 | JGI IMG/M metagenome (GOLD analysis project Ga0209232, IMG submission 184066) | Marine viral communities from the Pacific Ocean - ETNP_2_60 (SPAdes) (version 2) | ecosystem: Environmental > Aquatic > Marine > Oceanic | place: Pacific Ocean | collected 2013-06-22
TATATAGTAATCATTACATAATATAAGTCAACAACTTTTTTTTATTTTTTTAATTGACATGTTTTGTAATCATTGCTATAAATATATTATTCTTAAATATTGAATGAAGAGCCGAGATTCCTTTCCATTATTTTCTCGGCTCTTTTTTTACCCCAGGGACAACTACGAACAATTTCAGCAGGTACAGCCCAGCTCACCTGCTTCGCATGCGACTACGAACAATTGTGCGTAGTTTCCCCTGGGCAGGTGAAGCAAAACCTGTAAAACCTTTACCTGAGTGGTGGCAAAAAAAAACGGAGCCAGCCGAAGCTGACCCCGATAAAGCCCGATCCCGATGAGGGAAGGGAAGTTTAAAACTTCCCTTTGCTGGTTAGAAATTCCGATACATCTTTTAAACTTTGAAATTCAATGTATGGTATTGGTGAGCCATTTCTTGTTAAAGTATATTTTCTTGAGTTGTGCTTTTGAAGATAAGCATTAAGCTGAGTATCAGCAATATACTTTAATGTTGTAAAAAGATTGTGAATAATTTTAGTCATTGTTTACCTCCTCTATGTATTCTTTGACTGCTCCATCACTAATGTGATCTGTAAGGAACTGAGTAACATGATCTCCTTCAAAAAGATTGTTATCCCAACAATCTAGGAAGAACCACATTAGGTCTCTACCTTCCATTGATTTCATTTCTTGAATTTGTTCTTTGCTAAGTTTCATAACATTTCCTTTCCTGTTTTTGTTATACCTCTTTTATAGCAATCATTACTACACCTGTCAACTAAATAATTTATTTTTTTTTATTTTTTTTTGTCCAGCAAAAATTCCAGCAGCAGCAACCTGCGTATGAAAGCGAACAATTGTTCGGAGTCCACGCTGCATGCGTTACCTGCTGGAACCAGATCCTGAACCAGAACAAAAAAAATCGGGAGCAGGTGAGCCCGACCCCCGATTAATTCCGAACAATTTGCCCGATTAGTTTGTACGATAAAGGTAGAAGTCTCCCTGCTCGTTTTCGTTGCCGTCATATCCAGCTAGAAAGTGACCTCTTCCGTCTATTCTAACTGCATCTTCTACAAAATCATCAAAGTTTTTAATAAGTTTAAGCAAGGCTTCATTTGCTGACTCGGAAGCCTCTTGAAGTTTTTCAATAACAATCTGATCTATAAAAGCGTGATCAGCTAAAAAAGTTGGATTAAATGCCCAAACTGTTTCCTTGATGTGTTCTTTTACTTTGTCATCTGCTTCGTCTTCTGTCAAAACCAAGTATTCTTCATTTGCGAAAGTGTAATAATTATCTTCTGTAAATGTAATACCTTTTGCGTCATGATCGTTAAGCTCCATATGTTGGGCTACTGCTTTTGCTTTTTCTTTATCCATTTTTTTCTCCTCTGGCTGAATGAATATATATAATATATAGTAATGATTGCAACATGTCAACCAGTAAATTAACTTTTTTTTATTTTTTTTTCACGCTGTGTATCCTGCTGCCCTGGACCTGCTGCCGTGTGAGTTCGAACAATTGTTCGTAGTCAGTCTGGACGCAGCAGGTGTCGCCTGGTACAGCACGGCTGCCTGACCTGCTGTGCCTCCAGCTCGAACAATTGTGCGTGTTCACGCCTGGACGCAGCGAGTCCCGATCCGATCCACCCCCGATACCTGGTGGCTGCTTCACCTGCCTGAACCCGAAAGCAGACAATTGTTCGGATTCACCAGCAGGTACACCAGGCAGCAGACCCGATCCCGATCATCTACCTGCTGCTGTCACCAGGCAGGACCCTGAATCCGAACAATTGTGAGCATTCACCCCTGGAGGCAGGGCTGGAGCCCGATCCGATCCCGATCACCTGCACCTGAGTACGAACAATTATACGCATCGGCAGCGACCATAAGCCCGATCCAGCCTCCCGATCCCGATCCTACTGGAAATTGTTCGGCAACTCCGTCACCAGACGCAGCAAGTGCAGACTCCGATTAACCCACGTTTAGCTATTTTTGCCTATCTTTTTTGGGTATGTATGGGTGGCGTTGGCTTTTTTCATTCTTTCCTGTGCTTTTCGTTGCAAATTGTCCAGTTCAGCCAATATATCTTCCTTTGTCATGCTATCAACTTTCTCATGTAGCACATGAGCCTTGTTTATAAGCAATCCTGAAGCCTTTAAGCGTAGTTCTTCAGCCCGAATAGCCTCGCCATATCTTTCCCGATCATACGCCTCGTTACGGATCTTTAAAAGATCCCGAAGAGACTTATCTAGCGTTACACCAAACCTAGACCTATTCTCTTCGTACATCTCCTGTAATCGCTCCTGAACAACTTCGTTACGAAGTAACCTGACTGCATCTACTGATGGATTACTATACCCAGCTTGTCTTGCTGACGCAGTTTGCGTCATATCCTTATGAACAAAGTTATCAAGAAAATCCTGTTGACGCTGAGTTAATCTTTTAAGTCCTTTTTCTCTTTGTTCTTTCGGTAAATTTTCGCCTACTCTTGGCATTAGCTTTCACTCCTTGTCGTTACGTTATTGGGATAGGGGGTGGTGGTTACTTACCACCCCCCTATACCCCCTATAGGGGGGGAAGTTCGGTAAGTTGGTAAGTTTCAATAAAATCAATGACTTACAGGGCAAAAAATACTTACCAAGGGGTTTGGTAACCTGTGTAAGTAAGTATAATTTATCCAATAAAATCAACAACTTACAACTTACCCTCTAATCTACTTACCGAGTAAGTTGGTAAGTTGGTAAGTAGTTCGTCATAAATGCGAACAATTTTCGGGTCGCTGGTACGCCTGTACCAGTTGCCCATTTGTGTTTGTTTGTAGTCCAATGCCCACAGTGCTTTTATAAAAGCATACTCACAGTCAAAGCAATGTGACTTCGAACAATTCTGATAATGCAGCATGCTTATATCCATTTTTTGTGCTAGTCCAAAGTGGACAAAACAACTCATACATATACTTTTTTCCATAAGTGGGAATGCCATACCACTAACAATTTCTTCATTGCAGTTGCAACAGGTTTTATCTTTAGCTTTCATTTTATGACCTCAATGTACATTTTGGTTGAATAAAAATCTTCTCAGGCACACCACCAAACTCTTGACGTATTCTTATCCTTAGAAGATCCATAGAGTATTCTAAATCGTCTTGACAATCTTCTATACTCTGATATTTGACTTGGCTCTCATGCCACATACAACGAGTTAATCCCTCACTATTTTCAGTGGCTGAGATCCAAATCACACATATGTAAACAATCATCTTCGACATAGCTTAACGACCTTAACATACACCTTTTCAAACAAAGACAACTCCCTAGTGGGAGTTGCATTGTTGATATGTATTATGAGATTTCTCATAAAGATTTTATTAAACTGCGACTTGTTCTTCATCGTCTCTATGGCAGGGATTCCATCTTTGTTGGATTTCCCTACTTTCCTCTTGATTAACACCATAAGACGATAAAGCATTCGCCATGACACGATCTGCCGTATCTGTCCAAACTTTTGCATTAAGCATTGCCCAAATCCATGCACCAATTTCTCTCTCCTTTACTGTATTGTTATAGGATTGATTGTCGCCCATTATGTGTCCAATTTCATGCAAAGCTGACACATAGTAACCTGTGTTTTTTGTAGGTCTTATGTGAATATGCTTTTGACCTGGATTAGCATAATATCTAGGTATTTCATCATCTAATGATTGATAAGTAACAGTTATGCCATAATCTGCACACAACTGCTGAATATGTAATGCCATATCAATTCTTTTCACTAGTGGTCTCATTTTTTCTCTCCTCTCTACAATCCCAACAAATTGAATAGCCTTCAGGTGGCTCATCCAAGTGATACATTTCATTACAATCTATGCACTCATACTCCCCCATATTCTTGCTCCTCTCGTTTGATTTCATCACGAACATATTCTTCCCAATGCTCGCCATGAGATTGTTTAATCTTAGCAATGGCTTGCTCATTTGTCATGCCATCAAAATTAAGATAGGAGTAAAAGTCTTCCATTACTCCTATCATCATGTCCTTATATCTGCTCATTAGATTGCTCCCCTTGTTTAAGAACATCCAATTTAGATGCTATCTTATCAAGAGTATCTTGACCACTTGTGCTCATCCTGTCGTAATCAAAATACAAATCATCAACAAGACTCATAACTTTACTCAAATCTTTTTGTGTAAATATCTCTACTTTAACTATACTCATCTACTTGCTCCTTATAAAATGATAGTTATTTATATTCATAGATAGCAATGATTGCATAGGTAGTCAAGCATAAAAATAAATTTTTTTATAAATCGTCAATAATATTTCTTGAAAAAATTTGTGTAGGTTTTCTGATAACACGACCATATTCGATTTCATTTACAGCCCTGGGGTCATCTTCGAATAATTGTTCGGACTCATCTGCTGTAGATTTTCGTTTAAGTATTTTTTTTGTATAGGCACGAAGAGCATTATAATCTCTTGACTGTTTAGAGTATCTGCCCTTCTTAGACATTATCTGTTGCCGTTGATGCCTCGTACTCACCACGAGACATTACGCCATCTACTGTGCCAAGCCACTTACGACCTCCCGATGTGGAAAAAGCATACTTACCGATACGAGCTTCTCTGATAAGTTCCCGAACAATTCCATCAATGCTTCTTTGTGTAAGGTTATTCAAGACCTGTGGTGCATCGTGATCTGACGCTAGTCTTTGTCCTATTGCATCTGCTCCTGACTGTTGTGTCAAAGCTCTGCCCTCCCTCTCACAGGTTGCAATCCAAGCAAAAAGAGCATCTTTCTTAATTTCTCTGTTTGATCCAGAGTGTAATCGTTTAATCTCTTCTGTCTTGTCCTCTAGTAATCCAGAATAACTATTTCTAACAAAATGTCTAATATTTCTGTTAGCTGGACCATTACTTTTTACAACTGCACCATCAAAGCATCTGTTTCTTTCATACTCAGTGCCTATATCCATGCAACGTCTTCGACCTGTAGCTTCATCAACTTGCCATAACGCAAAAGCACACCTAACACCATCAACCAGTGCTGACGTACCACGAATAAGCAGTCTAGCTTGTTCAGGTGTGCTAATAATAGTGTCGTCCTTAATCTTTGTCATGTGGTGACACATAACAACAGATGCACCAGTTTCAGTTCCAATTTGTGCCAACAAACCAGTTAAGGCTGCTCCTGCAGCAGGATCTGCGTTGACATCTGCATGAACAAACGAAGCTAATGGGTCAAAAATTATGAGTTTCAGGTCATTCATTTGTAATAATTGTTCGTACAATTTATTAAATTCTTCACTGGTGCTATATCCATCTCTAGTATCCTGAAGTATTGGAAACACACCTCCAACATTAGGAAGCGACACCACACGAAGCTCATGCCTGTAGGTAAATCTTAAATTGTTCGGATCTAAACGCTCAATCCTCCTGTGCATTTCTGCTTCATCATCCTCTGCCGTAAATATAACAACATTACCAAACTCTCCGATGGAGCTACCAAAACTCTCCGATAATGGCTGACCCGATGCTACTTTCATAGCTAAGTCCAGTGTCATCATACCTTTACCAGCATCTCCTGCTGCCGAAAAAATTATCGGCACACCTAACGGAAAAGTGCCATCGACCAGGAACTTTTGTTCGGGTGCTTGCCCTTCGAATCTGCTGACCAGTAAACTATCATCCAGTAAATTAATATTACGTCTTGTATGCTTAACTGTTGTGTTTAAAAAATGTTGTACATCAAAGCTTTCAGATATAGCATCAACTGCATCCCAGCCTTCAGGTTTACCTCTTGGTGGTGTAAGCGTTGTAACTGACTTAGCACCAGCATTTAGAGCGAGTTCCTGAACCAGTTCAGCTACTTTACGCCCAGCATTATCATTATCTCCCCATATAATAAGTTCCTTGTCTTGTAATGGGCTAAAATCAAAACGACTTGCTGACTTACGAGATAACATTCCTGCACCACCCATAGTGCAGGTAGCAGTGTAACCAATTTCGTTAAGTGCATCAGCACATTTTTCGCCTTCGACCCATATAACTTTATCAGAAGCTATAATGTTAGGTATATTATACAATGGTCTAACATCAGGTATTCTTGGATATGGCGAGTCTGTAAACTGTCTAAACTCTTTTTTTGGTTTACCATGACTGTCAATAACTGGATTACCAGCATCATCTTTAATGTTATATCTTCTGACACGGCATAATATTTCTCCATCACCAGATAGGTATAAATGTTCGGAGTCATAGGGTGTATTTACGTCAATAGCTCTTTTAAAAGTTATGCTAAGTTCTTCAGGTATTTCTCTTTCTACTGGTGTTGGAGCATTATCGTCCAGGTAGTTTGCGAACAATTCTTTTATTTCAGGCAATCGCATACCTCTGCCCTCCATTAAAATCTTAACTATACCCCCGATGCCTTGCGATCCGTTAAAATCTGATCCCTTCATAAAATATTGTGATCTTGGATTTATATCTATTTTTAAAGATTTACCAGCTTCTCCATCTAATGATCCGATTGTGAACACGTCACCCCGAACAATTCCATGTGGAAAAGTATTTTTAAGTTCTTCTATTTGCACACTGGCTGGAACTTTCTGACTAATCATATCGACTAATTCATTGGCTGACATGTCCCTATTCTTATTGCCAAGTTTTATAATGTTCATTATACTAACCTCACTTCATTGGCTGAAGTATATGAGGGGGATGCTACCTTCTCCCTCATATTAACTACTCCAACAACTATCTTGAAACTCACAATATTTACAAGCAAAGTAATCACGAGATTGTGCAATCCTTGGCAACATCTCATTTGCTTTTGTGGCTTCTAATATTAACACTGCCTTGTCACTAATCTCCTGTGCCAGGGCTTTATTAAAAGATATAAACTCATAGTATATCTCGCTTGTGTTTTTGTTAAGCACAGTAAACAAACACGGATTGTCTGTTAGTTGCATGTAAGCTTGATACAAAGCAACTTGTGCTGCATAAACAGGATTAGCTATTGCTACACCTTTTGTTTGGAACTCTCTAAATTTCTTATCATTAGCTGACTTACATTCCCATAACATGGGATATGATGTATCTAATGGACCTGAACAAATAACACCATCAATATGACCTTTGACTTCTCCTTCTGCTATACTAAATCCAAATTGTTCGCCATTCTTATCTTCAACTCGTAAATCAAATCCAGCTTGTCTAAGCCATCCAGCTACACTAAATTCTATCTCGTGACCAAATTGAAATATACGAAGTGTCTTGGCATCAAAATCCCGATTATCATCAACAGGTTTACCCATATACCGATATTGTATCTTTCTGGAACAGGAATCACCAAGACTAGAAGCACCAATATAGGTTCTTTTCTTGACCTCTTTGTTCCGATCAACAATAGCTTTATCTATTATGTCTGATATATCTTGTTCTAGCATTTTAAAATGGGATCTCGTCTTCATCGAATATGTCTGTGTTTGGATTAAGGTCGAGAATGCCATTATTGACTCCATTAGCTGATTTGATGGCATCGATTATGGCAAGTGCCTCGTCTCGTGTCAAATCTTGTAATTTTTTATCCCAACCTATTTTTGCAAATTGTTCGGAAAGAACCTTTAATGTATCGTGTCCGTTCCTGTTACCATGTTCGTCCATCTTTTTTCTCCTTCTTCCATTACCATAAAATCAAAATAATGACTGACACCTAAAAATTCAGCCACTATTGTACCACCTAACAACTCATCATCTGTGTCATCAATAGTCTTTGCAATATACGCATCAATGTGATCCAAGACATGATCATTGTCGTCCTCTAAAAAAATAGGTATAACTATCTTGCCCTCACGAATATACTCCACTTTACTCTTAGACTTCATGTTGAGTTGATAATTCACGTTAATTTTTGCCACTTTTACCCTCTGCCCACAACGCTGCATATCCTATTACATCTATTGGATTGTCCATATTCTTTGGATTCTGAGAGTCCCGAACAAGTTTTTGCACTATACAAAATTTATATATGTCATCATAAGTAAGTTCTGCTTTTAATTTGTGTCTCCATAATACATTCATAATCTTTGCTATTGACTCATGTGTATCTCTTGCATCTCCATGTGTTCTAGCTCTAGCTCCATTGATTAATTGTTCGGCTTTTTGTAAAGCTTCACTACGCTGCATTGTCATCTCCTTCGTAATAATCTAAAACTCTGCCATCTATTTCTTTTTTGTTCCACAAGTAATTTAACCAACAAGCAGCTTTATACTTACTGAAACTAAGATCTAACTGACTTACAATCTTGTTTTCTCTCGCTAAAGCTTCTCTTTGTCTATCTGTCATAGCTTGATTCAGCCACCTTTTACCTTTCTTAGCTCCGTCACTATCTTCTATTTCCCTTAAAAAATCATCAGCAGAAGCCAAAGCTTGTTCTTTAGTGCCAACACCAACAACTCTAAGTTTACCTCTTGTACGCTTAACTAAGGCTACGGAAACATCATCTAAATGTGCAACTAAACCAAAACCATTAAATCCACTAGCTGACATGCACCTGCCATTGTTAAATAAATCAATCCATCTAAATGGCGACCTGTCGATAAGATCAACCTCTGTCATCTCAAATGTTTCAAGCATTTCCTTTGCCTGCATCTCGATCTCATGTCCACACATAGGACATACACGAACACTCAATGGTATAAGACATTTACAATTAGGGCATATCTTCTCAGGTCCTGATCCTTGCTGCATTTTATCTTTGCCATCAAGGTCAACACCCTCATCCAAAGATCCATGTGTCAATACACTCGTGCCAAAGTCTAATACGATACAATCTTTTTTTATTATGCCAGGATGTGTCTCAGGATCTATTGTTCGCAAACCACGACCAATCATTTGCACCATTGTTGATTTGTATGAGCATGGTCTTGTAAGCACAATACAACTCACAGGTGGTGCATCAAAACCTTCTGTTAATACTGCAACATTAACCACAACTTGAACATCGCCATGTTCCAGATCATGTAATATTTGCTTTCGCTCTTCCGATGGTGTCTCACCTGTGACAATTTCTGCACGGATTTTAGATCTTCTAAACTCATCACATAAATCATGTGCATGAACCACTGTGCTACAGAATATAACTGTTTTTCTGTTTCCTGCTTTTTCTTGCCACTCTTCAACAATCTTCTCGTTGATTGCACGTTTGTTCATGATCTGCTCGACCTGTCCCATGTCAAAATCCGACACAGTTTTACGAACATTTTGTAAATCTTTTTGTACTCCAACATCAATTACAAATGTCTTTGGTGGCACAAGAAAACCCTCTCGTATGAGATTAGCTATCTCGATCTGATGTGAGCAGTTGTTGAACACACCTTTCAAACCTTTTCTATCTCCACGATTAGGTGTAGCAGTAAAGCCAACAATCTCTACTGACTCATTGGCTTCTTTAACTTTATTAATAATTCTGATGTATGTGTCTGCTATGGCATGGTGACTTTCGTCTATCACCATCATGTCTACTTTGGACATATTAGATAAATTGTTCGGTCTCGATAGTGTCTGCACCATGCTAAATACTGTGCTACCATCCCAGTTTTTTTCTGAAGCATCTACGATAGATGTGGATATTTTTGGATTAACACGAGAAAATTTGTTTTTGTTCTGTCCTACAAGTTCATCCCGATGTTGCAGGACTAAAATCTTTTTGCCTTTTTTGTATCGTTTGCCAATCAATGCAGATAGCATAATTGTTTTACCAGCACCAGTTGGTGCTACGACTATTGTGTTTTTGTGTTTGTCAAGTGCATCAGAAGCATCTTGTACTGCTATCTCTTGGTATGGTCTTAAAATCATTTGTCTCTCATTGGCTATAAAAGGTGGGTAGTTTTAGGGCATCGCACTACCCAAGCGACTTGCAAGTAGACTAAGGTCAGTTAGCCCTTGCTATGCTTTCCATCATTACTTCGCCCAACTAGGTACTGCATTACTATTATTAGTAGGTGCAGGCGATGGAGTAACAGGTGCAGAACCACCACCACTTGGTATGTAACCTTCCATACCTTGTGTCATTACAATTCTGCATTTATTCTTATCAGCATATTGTGGATCGTTTGATTTCT